>Ga0210017_1003357_pt1 | contig 13434 bp, 13 predicted proteins | sample CryGeyCG2014_020_FD_183966 | JGI IMG/M metagenome (GOLD analysis project Ga0210017, IMG submission 183966) | Groundwater microbial communities from aquifer - Crystal Geyser CG08_land_8/20/14_0.20 (SPAdes) (version 2) | ecosystem: Environmental > Aquatic > Deep subsurface > Groundwater | place... | reverse complement strand
TAATGCAACTGCAGGCGATACTGAAATAACCACTTTCAGTTATGGCGACGGGCCATTTTTGACAAAGTATCTGGATAAGATACCGTCAGTGAAACTCGGGATAGTCAGTATAAACGATACAGTCGCCTGTGTTTACGCTCCGGAATGTGCAAATTTAACTACTACTTCTAACGGAAGGTGGTGGTACAGGGGACAAACCATAGGCGAAATGAAGGTTTATGCAAAGGACCAAACCGACACCAAAGGCAACCTTATTACATCTTGGTAATGTTTTTGTCTTAAAAAACCCTTCAAACTAAAATTTGAGGGGTTTTTTATTTGACAAAATATATTTTTTTATATAGAATTATGTTATGAAATTACTCGCTGCTCGTTTAAGTCGCATGGCAATGCGACCGCTACAACAAGGATTCACCCTTATAGAACTGATGATTGTTGTTGCTATACTGGGAACCCTTGCGGCAATCGCAGTTCCAAGATTTGCCGAACTGATGAGAAAGGCAAAAGAGGGCTCCACAAAAGGAAATCTCGGGGTTCTGCGTTCCTGCGTAAAAACATATTATGCTAAAAATGAAGGAGTGTATCCCGATACTATGACGGGCGGAATTGTACCCGATTATCTTGAAGAACTCCCGCCGGCAAGAATAGGAGCATATGAGCATCCGGAAAGAAGCGGGGAAACGGCGACAGATAATGATGCTAGTTTGACCGACGGCTGGGTTTATCCGAATTCTACTTCAAATATGTTCGGACAAGTATGGGTTAATTGCACCCACACGGATACAAAACAGATAATTATAAGCACATGGTAAAACACAAATATCAAAAAACAAGAACCACGAGATTACACAAGATTAACATATGAAATGTCATTCTGAACGCAGTGAAGAATCCTGGTGTTAAAAAACGAGATGTTTCGCTACGCTCAACATGACATCTGTGAAAATCTGTGTAATCTGTGGTTAAAATTGAATGTTAGAATTATTTTTTTTTATTCTCGGAACTTTTTTCGGCTCATTCTCCAATGTCGTTATCCGGCGGCTGCCCTACGGAAACTCAATTATCCGGCCCGCATCACACTGTCCGAAATGTTTAATTCCTATAAAATGGATTGATAACCTGCCCGTAATAAGTTTCCTGTTTTTGGGAGGAAAATGCCGCAACTGCAAAACAAAAATTTCTTTTGAATATCCCGTTGTTGAACTGCTCGCCGGTCTGTTATTTCTTTTCGGATATCTGAATTTCGGCATCCAGTGCAATCTGATAATCTTTCTAATCCTTTCAGTCGTTTTAATTATCATTTCCTTCATTGATATGCATTTGAGAATAATTCCGGATATTTTAACAATTTCACTTTTAATTTTCGGACTCGCTTCAAGTTTTTTTAACCCCGTGGTTTCCTTCAGTTTTCTGAACTCTCTGAAAGGCACATTGTTCGGCGGTGTCTTTCTATATCTGGTTGCATTTTTGGGAGCGAAAATTTATAAAAAAGAGGTGATGGGAGGCGGGGATGTAAAACTTCTCGCGGCGGGCGGAAGTTTTCTCGGACTATCAAATATTTTTTTGGCGCTCCTTATCGCCTGTTTCATCGGCGGACTTACGGGATTATTTTTAATTTTAATCGGGAAGAAAAAAAAATCCGACTTCATACCGTTCGGACCTTTCATAGCAATATCAATTGTGATGGTGTTTTTTATTAGACCGCAGAATGTTTTTTTACTTGCTTCCCATCCATAAAACGATTAAATAATCACTGCCGCCGTTCTGCGGAAGATTGGCGGAATTTTCATCGCGGGGAATAAACGAAAAACCCTCTTTATCGGGCGGATATTTCGTTTTCCAGTTGGGCTCCCATATAGTCCATACCTTCGGCAAAAAAGTTGAAGCGCTGATATTTACGCCGTTATCTATCCCGCGAGGTCCCATACATACAATTGCAGGAAGTATATCATTGAAATTTCCCGAGTTTCTAAAAAGATACCTGTGTCTCCATGGGTCATTCGGGCATTTACTTATGTAAGAACCCGATGACATGGATATGTCGGTTCCATTAAAGGCGTTTATACCTCTGATTAGATAATCTTCCCACGGAACCATTGTGTCCGCTTGCGGAGCTGCCAGATCGCCCGTCCCGCCGGTAACTGCGTTGCCCAAACATGAAAGAGACCATGCTTTCTCTTCAGAGTTTAACGGCGGGAAACACCCGACATCAATATAAAACTCTTTGAGTGATATGGCAAGTGCTTTCATCTGACCCTTGGCCTGTTCAATTCTTATTTTCTGCAGGATACCGCCCATCTTGGCAATGGAAACCGTCAGTAAAATACCTATTATAGCAACAACAATCATCAATTCAATTAAAGTAAATCCTCTTTTGCGTTTCATAATCGGTCTCCATTATTAAGTATAACCCAAAATTAGAAAATTGTCAAGGGAAAACTTTTGATAATTTTACAAACCCGTCTATTGAAACCATTTCCGCACGGCACAACGGAGATATTCCCGCTTGTAATATCTTTTCTTCCAATTTTTTTTTATCAATTTGTAGCCCACAATTGTAGCCCCCGACTGTAGCCGACGCTTTAGCGTCGGGGGGTGAGCCCCGCATCGCAGTGCGGGGTAAACTCCGCGAATAGGTGGGGGATAAAAAAAGCGAGTTTAACAGTGTTTTTCGTCTATGCAAAAAAGCCGATTTTACGATTCCGAAAAACTTTTTTTCCTCATTTTTTTTTATACGCGGTTTCTTTAATCGTTTCAGTTTCACCACTGTTGATGTAACTTTTGGTTTCGGATAAAAACATGTTCCCGGAACATTAAACATTTTTTCAACCGAACAAAAAACTTGACAGGCAATGGATAAAACGCCATAATCGTAAAAACCCGGCTGGGCGATAATCCGGTCGGCAACCTCTTTCTGGAGCATAAAAACGGCAGTATCCCAATTAGGAAGTGGCAGGATTTTTTCAATTATTGCGGATGAAATATAATAAGGCAGGTTGGCGACAAATTTCAATTTTTGGCTTTTGGGAGGTTGCCATTTCAAGAAATCCGTATTTATGATTTCTATGTTTTTTTGATTTCTGTATTTTTCAATAAGTTTTTCGGCAAGGTTTTTGTCAATTTCAATTGCAATTATTTTTTTGGATTTTTGGGAAAGTTCATCCGTCAATATTCCTTTACCCGGGCCTATTTCAATAACGGTATCCGAGGATAAAACGTCGGCGGATTTTATAACTTTTTTTGCGATGTTTTTATCAACAAGGAAGTTCTGTCCGCGGCGGGTTCTCATAGAGTTTTAGAGTTCATATGGTTTTAGTCCCTAACGGGACTATAACCCTATCACTTCAGTTCCGCATTCCAGTAAACAGTATCAATAAATTTCTGCCAGGATGCCTTTATTTTCAAACCCGGCTTAAAACAAAGTGAAACCGGGCCCTTCCAGTCGGGTTTTCCAGGTTTAACTAAAAGTTTCATACCTGCTTCCTGCGGAGTTCTTGCTGCTTTTTTAAGATTGCACGGAATACAAGAAATAACCACATTTTGCCAATCCGTTGTACCACCGCGGCTTATGGGAATTACATGCTCAAGATTTAACTCGCTGGTAGTTTTTTTCTTCCCGCAATAGCAGCATCTATGTTTGTAATGTTCATAAATATTTTTCCTGGTGAATTTTATGTCCATAGGTGGAAGTTCATCGTAAAATCTTAAAAGTATTACTTCCGGAATTGCTATCTTAAAAGAGGGAGTGTGAATAAAACCGGAGGAGTGTGCGGACATTTCCTGCGAAATATCTTTCCAGTCGGAAAACGAGTATGTTTTGTATTCCTCATCAACAACGCTGGCGTGGTCAATGTACAAAAGAGAAAACGCCTTTTGCCAGGTTGTTATGTGAATAGCATAAAACTTTCTATTTAATACCAGAACATCAGACATTTTAATTTTTTTGACAAGATTAACAGGATTTTAACTTCTGATTTTTATCCGCCTTTATCCTGTAAATCCTGTCAGAATTTTCCTTTTTGTGAATTATTCTACATTTTTAATTGTTTTTTGTCAATAGGCAGGCAAGTTTTATCGCTTCAATCATCGGCTGCGGATTCGCCCTGTTTTTACCGGCGATGTCGTAAGCCGTTCCGTGACCCGGCGAAGTCCTGATAAACGGGAGCCCGACGGTGACATTCACTATTTTATCCGGATTTAATAATTTCAAAGGTAGCATCGCTTGGTCGTGATACATACAGACGACTAAATCGGATTTCATATCTAAAAATGCAACCTCGGGATTTACCGGTCCCGCCACATCAAGACCTCTTTTTTTTAGAATTTTTATTGCCGGAATTATTTTTTTCTTTTCTTCGGTGCCGACCAATCCGTTGTCGCCGCAGTGAGGGTTCAATCCGCAGATAATTATTTTCGGTTTTTTTATTCTGAAATATTTTTTAATAAACTCGCAGACGGATTTAGTGCTTTTTACTATTTTTTCTTTACTTATATTTTTAGATACATCTTTCAAAGGAATATGCCTCGTCAAAAGAAGAACCTTTTTATCTTCGGCAACCATTAACATTTCAACATTTTTTGAACAGGTTTTTTTTGCCAAAAATTCGGTATGGCCACCTAATTTTCCGAATGCGGATTTTGCCACCGGAGCAGTTACAATTGCATCAACTTTCTCATTCTTTATAAGTTTTACTGCCCTGATTAAAAAACTTACGGCGGCTTTATCGCTTTTGCGTGTCGGAAATCCTGGAACAAATTTTGTTGATGTGCCGATGACAACAGGCCGGCAGATTTTAAGAACTGATTTATCCGATATGGCTTTTTTTACAATTTCAGGGCATATCCCTGTAGGGTCACCAAGGGTTATCGCTATGGCGGGCTTCGCTTCGCTTACCCACCCTGAAGGGTGGGCTACAATGTGGTGTGATGCTTCGGGTTTAGACAACCCGACTAAAGTCGGGTTAAACCCTTGCATCTTTTTTCTTTTCGTTTTGCTCACTTTTTTATTTTATATCGGATGAGATATTGGCTTTATCGCGGAGATTTTTTATGTATTTTTCATACTCTTCCTGTCTTTTTTCCGCAAGAAGATATTTTTCAAGATTAACTTTAACCTCTTCAAAACTCCGTTTCTGTTTTGCTTCTTTTTTGTCAACCTTTAAAATATGATACCCGAACTCCGTTTCAAAATAATCGGAAATTTCACCTACCGGTGTCTTAAAAGCAGTATCCTCAAAATTCTTAACCATCATTCCTCGTACGATGAAACCAAGGACACCGCCGGTTTTCCGGCTGCCGGGGTCTTCCGAATACTGTTGGGCAAGTTTTGCAAAATCCTCGCCTTTTTTAAGTTTCTGCTGAACTTCTTTTATTTTGTTCAGTGCCTGTGATTTTTCTTTTGTTGAAGCATTTTTTTCAACCCGTATTAAAATATGCCTGACGGAAACTTTTTCCGGCTCGTCAATTTTATCCCTGTTTTTTTCGTAATAACTTTTTAATTCATCTGCGGTTGGCGGCGTAACTTTTCTGACGACTCCATCTTCAATAAGTTTGTTGACCATAATATCTTCGCGGAGTTTATCGCGGAACTTTGCAATGGTAAGATTTTGCTTTTTCAACTCGGAATTAAACTCGGCATCCGCTTCAACGGCAGTTACTATTTTCCCGTCCTTTCTTTTGAATCTGTCTTTTACCGTTTCCATTCCGTCCTCAACTTCTCTTTTGCTTACTTTTATATCTTTTTTCTTCGCTTCCTGCAATAAAAGTTTCTGGTCAATCATCTGGTCAAGAAGTTCTTTTCTTACCTCTGCGATTTTTTTGTCCATATCTTCCTGTGACATCACTTCGCCGTAAGTTTTTTGTATCTGGGAAATTACGGGATTTATCGCCTCATCATAATCCGACTGTAAAATTACATCGTCGTTAACTTTTGCAATTGCCTTATTGACGACAGCGGCGTAAAGACAGTAAGTAGTAAGTAGTAAGTAGTAAGTAGTAAGTAAAAACACTCCTTGCATCAACTTCCGACTCCCAACTTCCAACTTCCAACTTCCAGATTTTCTGTTCATTTTTTCTCCTCTTTAATCGCAGGGTTCTGTAATTCAGCCACAGAACCACACAGAATTTCACTGAAATTACTGTTATTTCTTTGTATAAAAATTCTGTGTTTTTCTGTGTCATTCTGTGGCTACCATTTTTTACTTTACAGAACCAATCGCAGAGTGCGGGAAAAATTTCTGAAGAGCCTCAACCTGCCTACCGCCAGGCAGGTTTGCGACTTCTTTTTTCCAGGAGCGACTGCAGGGAGTCCCCGTGGGAATATTTGTTCCCGAGCGATATTCATTTTTTCTCCTGTTCCGTTTTTTTAACCGGCTTTGTTAGAAGTTCATAGTTCACATTCGCTTTATATTTTTGGGAAATTTCATCAAGCCATTTGTCCAATTTTTCCTTTTGAATAACCTGCTTAATTTCCGTTTCAACATCGTCCAGTTTTTGCGGTTTAAGTTGTTTTCTGTCGGTAAGTTTTATGATATGATATCCTAATGGTGTTTTTATAATATCGGAAATGTCGCCGATTTTTTTAAGATTAAATGCCGCTTCTTCAAACTCTTTAACATACTGCCTTCTCCCGAAAAAACCGAGGTCGCCGCCTTTGATGGCGGTTGTTTTATCAATTGAATTTTCTTTCGCTAACACTGAAAAATCCTCGCCTTTTTTTATCTTTTCCGTAATTTTTTTTGCATCTTCATCCGTAGAAAGAAGTATATGGCTTACTTTTATTTCAGTCGGTTTTTCAAATTCTTCTTTGTGTTTTTCATAATAGTCCTTAACCTCGCTGTCGCCCAGCACAACTTTTTCTTTCAAAAGTTCGTTCATTATTATTTCGTTTTTGAGTTTTTCATAATTATCTTTAAGTCGTTTTTCTATTTCCAATAATTGTTTTTTTACCGCGGGCCTGCTTTGAATACCATGACTTTTCGCTGCAACAAGCACGGTTTTTTCTTTCAACATCGCATCCAAATACTGCTTCCGTCCTATATCGGTTGACAGATATTCCTGCAAGGTGTATGGGGCATTTTCAACCGCTTTTTCAAACTCCTCAACGGTGATTTTTTCGCTGCCGACCTGCGCCATAATCTTTCCGGATTTTTTTGAACACCCGGTAAAAAGAAAATTAAGAATTAAAAATGACACGAAAAGTGTCACCCCGAACTCGTTTCGGGGTCTAAAGAGATGCTGAAATAAATTCAGCATGACATGATTAAAAATTAAAAACCACTTCCAACTTCCAACTTCCAACTTCCAACTTTTTCTCATATTTGCCTCCAATTTGGAAATTATACATAATTATTGAAAAGAATGCAAGAGGTTTTTTACAAAAATAAAATTTTTTCCCGCGGGAGGGACGATGTCCAAAAACACTTCCAGTAAATCATTTTTTATAAACCTGAACTTTTTACTTTTTAAGGCATTTATTATTTTTGACGGCTCAACCGATGTGTCGGAAGAAAATTTTATTTGCACCGAAGAATGCGTAAAAGTAATTTTCAGTATCCCTAATTTCATTGCAATAAGACGAATTTTCCCTATCTCAAAAAGATTTTCAACTTCTTTCGGAATTTTTCCGAAACGATCCTCCATTTCATTTTTAATTTCAGAAATATCTTTTTGGTCAATTGCCGTTAAAATTCTTTTATAGAACGAAATTCTTAAATTCTCATCATTAATATAATTGTCGCCAATAACGGCGTCAACCGAAATATCAATTTCCGGATTTATCAAATCTTGCGTTTTCATTCCCTTAATCTCATTTGAGTGTTTTTCCAAAAGCCGAAGATACATATCAAATCCGATTGAATCAATATAGCCGTGCTGTCGTTTTCCCAAAATCTCTCCGGCGCCTCTTATCTGTAAATCTTTTAACGCAAGACGAAACCCCGAACCTAATTTTGCAAACTCTTTAAGAGCAGAAAGTCGTTTCCGGGAAATTTCCGTAAGATTTTCATATCTAAAAAAAAGATAGCAGTACGCTTTTGTTTTTGAGCGACCCACCCGCCCGCGAAGTTGATAGAGTTGGCCGAGTCCGAAATTTTCAGCATCAGAAACGATAATGGTATTTACATTAGGAATATCCAAACCCGCCTCAATAATCGTCGTTGAAATAAGGCAATCAAAATCTTTATTTAAGAATCCCAGCATTTTTTCTTCAATCTCTGACGGTGTCATTCGTCCGTGAATATATTCAAACTTTACAAGGGGGAGAATTTTTTTAAGCCGGGACATACAACTTTCTATTGTTCCGATTTTATTGTGAACAAAAAATACCTGTCCGCCGCGGGAAATTTCATAGATAATCGCATCCGCTATTGTTTTTTCGTCGTATTCTAAAAGCGTCGTTTCAACCGACTGACGTCCCAAGGGAGGCGTAGAAATTGTGGACATATTTTTAATGCCTGATAATGCCATTGAAAGCGTGCGGGGAATAGGGGTGGCGGTAAGATAAAGGCAGTCAACATTTTTTTTAATTGATTTTATTTTTTCCTTGTCGGCGACTCCGAAACGGTGCTCTTCGTCAATTATTAGAAGTCCGAGATTGTTAAATGAAATATCTTTGCTTAATAAACGGTGTGTCCCGATAACGATATCTATTTTTCCTTCTTTTAATTTTTCTATAATATTTTTTTGCTCTTTCTTCGTTTTGAATCTTGAGAGCATTGCGATTTTTACGGGCCAGTCGGCAAACCTATCATTAAATGTCTGTTCATGCTGCCGGACAAGGACTGTTGTGGGTGCAAGAATACATACCTGCCTTCCCGACAAAACCGATTTTAACGCTGCCCTCATTGCAACCTCTGTTTTCCCGAAACCGGTATCGCCGAAAATACATCTTTCCATCGGGACATGCCCCGTCATATCATTTTTTATATCTTCAATCGCTTTTTTCTGGTCGGGCGTTTCTTCATAAATAAATTCTTCTTCAAACTGTTTTTCATAATTTGAATCCGCGACAAACGGCTGTCTCTGTATATTAAATCTTTCGGCATAAATCTGCAGAAGTTGTTGTGCCATTTTTTTTGCAGCATCGGAGGCAACAACCTTTATTCTTTCCCAAGAAGTGCTGTCTAACGGATTTATTTTCGGCGGGTTTTTACCGATTGAAAAATATTTCTGGATGCGGTTGAAATCGCTGACCGGAACATATAGTTTGTCGTTGTCGGCATACAAAATTGAAATGTATTCTGCCGTAATTCCGCCGGCGGTTATCTTTTTAAGACCGTCATAAATCCCGATTCCGTATCTTTCGTGAACTACAAAATCATCTTTTTTTATATCGGCTAATGTTTCAATCGGAATACCTGTATCCTTGAAATATTTCGGCGGTCTAAGACGCACTTTATATCTTGAAAAAATCTCATTGGTAGTAATAAAAACAATTTTGTCGTCGTTCAGTATAAAACCTGAGGTGAGCGAGCCGGTAAAAATAGATTTTTCATAACCTTTGCCTAAAATCTCCGACAGATGTTCTCTTTCGCCTTCGTTATTCGCAACTATAAAAATCTGAAAGTCATCATTGCGCCATTGCTCATATTTTTCCTTAAATTGTTCAATGTTGCCGTTAAAATTGAAAGATGGCAAATGTGAAATAATATCAACTTCTGAAAAATTAGTGACGGAATCGGTTTGAAAATAATCAAAAATCGTTGACTCATCTAATTCCCTTGAAGGTATTATTTCAATTTCATTCAAGTCCGAAATTGAACGCTGACTTGCAACATCAATATTTTTTATTGTTTCAATATTATTCATGTCAAAAACAAGACGGCACGGTAAATCGGATGCGTTACTCCATATATCTAAAATTTCGCCTCTGACGGCAAATTCGCCGAAATCGGTTACAATGTCTGCTCTTTCATAACCATTTTTTATTAATTGCGAAACAAAAAGTTCTCGTTCAACAGCATCATTTTTTTTGATTTTTATGACGGATTTCTCAAAGTTTTTTCGGGCAATAGTTTTTTTGGAAAGCGCTGCGGTTGAAGCGCAAAGAATTACATTTTTACTTTTTAAGATTTGTGAAATTGTTTTGATTCGGGAAGCGACGTCGGTTTCGGGAAAAACCAAAATCCGAGAAACAGGAAATTTAAGGATTTTTGAAACGGTTGTTATACTTTCCGAAATATCAAAAGCGTCCTCGTCGGTGTTCATCGGAATAATAACATTTTTATACAAATAATTATTTTTTGCGGCGGAATATGCCAAAGCGCCGGAAAGATTAAGCGAATTTAACATTTTATGATTATCAAGAAAACTGCGTAGCCACAGAATTTCACAGAATTTCACAGAATCTTTCTGTGTTTTTTCTGTGTCCATCTGTGGCAAGGTGTTTATACTTTCCTATACGCCAAGAAAACTTCATAACCACGAATGGACACGAATAAACACGAATAATAAAAATTGTAGGCATGAATTTATTCGTGCCTGCCTGCCGTCAGGCAGGCAAATTAGTGTTAATTCGTGGTTGCTTTTATAATTTCCTACACTTTGAAAAAGCAATTTAACCACAGAGAAAATCTGTGACTATTTCTTGACAGGATTAACAAGATTTTTTTGTTTTATCCTGTAAATCCTGTCAAAGGCTTTTTTTCTGTGTCCTTTGTGGTAAGGTTTTTTAAAAAAATTTAGCGAAGCGTATTCCCGAGCGACAACTTTGCAACGCACTCTATATGCGCAGTCTGCGGAAACATATCTACCGGTTGAATTTCAATAAGTTTATATTTCGGGGAAAGTATTTTTATATCCCTTGAAAGTGTCGCCGGATTGCAGGATGTGTAAATTATTTTTTGCGGCAGGATTTTCAACAGAGAATTTAAGACAATTTGCGAACAACCGGCGCGAGGCGGATCCAAAATAACTATATCTGACGCTTTGCTAAAGTCCATTTTTCTTAAAATGTAATCGGCGTTGCCCCGTATAAAAAATATATTTTTAGTATTGTTGATTTTTGCATTTTTTATTGCATCCGAAACCGACGACGACATCTCCTCAATACCGGTAATTTTCCTGCAAAAAGGTGCAAAATAAATTGATATACCGCCGGCGCCCGAATAGACATCAACAATATTTTCATCCCCCTTAAGCTGGCAGAAATTTTTTATCACTTCGTAAAGTTTTCCCGTTTGAATTGTGTTTATCTGGAAAAATGAGGGCGGAGAAATCTCAAAAATAATTCTGCCGATTTTTTCTTTTATTGTGTCTGGGCCAAAAAGTTTGAAATTTTTATTGCCGAGTATAACATTTGTTTTCTCATAATTGATATTTTGATAAACCGATACGACTTCCTGAAATTTTTTTGTTATTTTTTCAACAATTTCTCTCATATATGGAATAAAATTTGTTTTTGAAACAAATATAATCATAAACTTGCCAAACGCAAACGATTGTCTCAAAATTATATGTCTTAAAATTCCTGCTCTTTTGTCCTCGTTATAGGGTTGAATTTTGTATTCGTTTATTAAATTTCTTAATGCTAATATTATTTCGTTTGCCTTTTCCGATTGTAATAAACATTTTTCAATATTCACGATACGATGTGATTGCGGATGGAAAAATCCCGTAATTACATTGCCCGTTTTTCCGCCAACCGGCATTTGAACTTTATTTCTGTATCTGAAAGGATTTGCTGCGGGAATTATTTTATTAACTTTTATGTCAAAAAAATCCTGAACTATCGCAGTTTTTAATTCAAGTTGGTTCTTATAATCCGTCATTTGAAGATTACATCCGCCGCAGTAGAGACGGTGAGTGTAGCCGCACCCTTTAGGGTGCGATGAAAAGTGATAAGGACAGGGCGGACTTATACGATGGGCCGAGGGAGATATTATAGAAATTATTTTTGCTCTGGCATAGTTTTTTTTTGTTTCGGTTATGGAAACTTGCAGTTTGTCGCCCGGAACGGAATACGGCACCATAACAACAATATTTCCGCACTTACCGATACCGGCGCCGCCCGTTATGATTTTTTCAATTTTAATTTCTATTTTCTGACCGACTTTAATCATTTATTTATTAATAATTTTTATACTTCTTGCGGCGCGTTTTTTGACAACCAATCTGGTTTTAATTTTTCTTTCTTTTTCTAATTTGTTGATGTGATACATCGCAGTAATATGTGAAATTTTGAATCTCTTTCCGATTTCTCTAAATGTAGGCGGATTGCCTCTTTTTTTTATTGCCCTTTTTACAAACCTTAAAATCTTTTTTCTAATATCCATTTTATCGTTGATATTATATACCAATTGGTATATACCATTTGGTATATAAATTACGCCAGTTTTTCCAATGCTTTTTTGCCTGTTATTCCTAATTCAATGCCGAGTTTTTGAGCACCCGTTGTTAATGCGACAACTTCACCGGCAAGCAATTCGTCAACATTTTTTACGCCTTTTACGACACAGGCACAATCACCCATTTTTTCAGCCGCATCAACGTTCAGATAACCGCACATAACGAAACCCTTTTTACCGATAGCCATAACCAGCACAGCATTATTAAGGAGAATTTCAATTCCCATCGCCTTTTTCTCACCAATTTTAATTTTTGTGTTTTTCATAAAACCCTCTTGAAATTTTTTTTATATTTTGTAATCAATATCAACCTGTTCCAAAATGGAACATACTGAATCTTTGTCCAATTCTTTGCTCTTAAAAATATTATTCAAATGCTTGGTAATTGCAGGTCTGTGAGTTCCAAAAAGTTGGGCTATCTGTTTCTGCGTCAGCCAAACGGTTTCTTTTTCCAACTTTACTTCAAGTTGAATCTGTTTATCTCTGGTCTTATAAATAACAATACTGCCTTTACCAAAATTATTTTTCATAGTACTTTTTTCAATCATCTCTTCAATTTTTTTTAGTCTACTCAGTAATTTTCAAACTCTTTTGGGTCAATATTATCTGTTTTTGCAGAACCACCTATCACTGAATGCAATGTTATTTCAAAAGCAGAGTATTTCGTTTCTATTTTGTCATAATAAGTCTGTTCGTGAGTTTCAAAATTGCATAATTCTCTAAATTTAGAATACGAGTTATTAACTAAAAATCTCTTGCTTGTTTTATCCCAATTTTGACCAATATTAAAAAACAGTTTATATGTACCATCACATATTTTTTTAATTCTGTAAATATTTTTGGATTTAATATACACAGTAAAAATAGATTTTCCTATATCAGTATTTACCAACTTAAAAACTGCATCCCTATCTGTGCCATTATTAATTTTAAGTTCACCTAAACCATCAAGATAATATGGATTAGAATTTATCATAGTTCCATTAGTCTCTTTGACGTAAGATTCTTGTTTTTTATGGCAAGAAATTATAATGTATCGTCGGAAATTAGTAGCAGAGTTCCTGCACAATAAAAAGCTCTTTGATTTTAA
>Ga0210017_1003350_pt1 | contig 13460 bp, 8 predicted proteins | sample CryGeyCG2014_020_FD_183966 | JGI IMG/M metagenome (GOLD analysis project Ga0210017, IMG submission 183966) | Groundwater microbial communities from aquifer - Crystal Geyser CG08_land_8/20/14_0.20 (SPAdes) (version 2) | ecosystem: Environmental > Aquatic > Deep subsurface > Groundwater | place... | reverse complement strand
ACACCTTCCGGCAAATTCTTTGGCCGACAATACAGGTCATTGACGAAGCCAGTAAAAACGGCTCCATTTCCATATCCAACAACCTGGGCAAAGCCCCGGAAGCACTATTAGTATGCAAGGTGGAAAAAACCAAATGACCGGTTAACGAAGCCTGGATGGCCAACTCCGCTGTTTCCTTATCCCGGATTTCCCCGACCATGATAATATTCGGGTCCTGTCGTAAAAACGAGCGCAGGCCCGAAGAAAAGGTCAAACCGGCTTGGGGATTAGTCTGCACTTGGGTAATCCCGCTAATCTGATACTCCACCGGGTCTTCCAAAGTCATAATATTCACCCTGGGCGTATTAATCATGTTTAACAAAGAATACAAGGTCGTGGTTTTGCCAGACCCGGTCGGACCGGTCACCAAGACAATCCCATGCGGCACCCTTATCGCCGCCTGTAAATTTGTTAAGGCCCTCCCTCTTAAACCCAGTTCCGTTAATTCCGGCACATGCATTGCTTTGGATAAAAGTCTCATCACTATCTTTTCTCCATGGACACTAGGCAATGAAGATACCCTTAAATCTACCTCTTCATCGCCGGTCCGAAAATTAAACCTGCCGTCCTGAGGAATCCGTTTCTCATCAATCTTCATGTGGGATAAAATCTTGATCCGGGAAATCACGCTATCATGAACGCTTCTCGGCAAAATTAATTTCTCGTATAAAATGCCGTCAATTCTGTATCTCACCCTGGTCTTTTCCTCCAAGGGTTCGATATGCACATCGCTGGCCCGGACTTTAATCGCAAACTCCAGAATGGTTGACACAATCTTGGCAATCGGCGCTTCCCGGATCACGCCGCCGCTTAACTCATCCACAGTCATTTTTTTAGTTTGGGTGGTGGTTGTTTCTTTCAAAGCTTCGGTCACTTCCGAAGATAAACTTTGGGCATAACGCTCTTTAATCTGCTTGGTTAACTTGCTGGTTTCCCCTAAAAACGGCTGCAGTCTCATCCCTGTCTTCTTTTCAATAAACTCCAACGCCTGCAGATCGATCGGATTGGCCATAACAATCGACAAAGTTTGTTTTTCCTTGTCAAAAGCAAACGGTAAAACTAAATATTTATCGGCCACTGCTTCCGGCAGTAAATTCAAAGCTTCCGGGGCGATACTGGTCGCGGACACATCTACGTAAGGGATTTTTAAAATCTCCGCCTTAGCTTGGCAGATCACTGCTTCCGAAACCAAATTGTGCTTAATCAATAATTCTTCCGCACCAACTGAACTCCCCAAGATTTCTGCGGAAATCCGGTCAAAATCTTCTTTGGTTAATTTGTTTTGCTTCCACAACAATTCCAGAAGCTTGCTATCCTGGGCAGGCATAATAAAAGTATTATATACTATCTTCTATGCTCCATGCCATCCTCATCAATACTAATAACCCTGCCAAAGCTTTCCGGTTGGCTCAATCTTTAACTCAAAATGATCTATCTCCTCAGCCCGACGTCCTGATTATCGAAGCCAAACCTTCAATTAAAATCGAAGCCGTCAGGCAATTGGAAAAATTCTTAAGCCATAAACCTTATCAAAATGATCAAAAAATTGTTTTTATTCCCCAGGCTGATCAACTGACCCTCCCGGCTCAAAATGCCTTATTGAAAACCCTGGAAGAGCCGCCGGCCCACTCGCTCATCATCCTTGTCTCTCTTCATCAAAATCAACTCCTGCCGACGATTATTTCCCGCTGCGAAATCCACCAGCTTATTCCGGACTCATCTTTAGATCCAAAATTTATCACTCTCCAAAAAAATATTTATTCCGGCATCACTAATCAATCAATCGGCCAAAGAATTAATTTTATTTCCCAGTATTCCGGTTCAAAAAGTACTGCCCTGGAATTCTGCCAAAACCAATTAAAATATTTGCGCTTCCTCATGCTCGCTGAAAAAAAATTTATTTTATTACCAACAATTAAAGTTTTAACTGCCGCAATTAATCAACTAAACCAAAATCTCAACCCCAAACTTTGTTTAGAAAACTTAATTCTTACCGCCTACAAGAACCTACAAGGTCCAACCTTGTAGGTTTAAAAATCATAGTCCAACATTAAGTCTTTGATCCTGATCAAGTCGGTTTCGTCAACTTCCTCAACAAACTTCTTATACGACTCTCCAGTATTAAATTTAGAGAAATAGCTTAAAATTTCGGACGTATCAAGCCATGTTTGATTGATTAAACCTAAATAATTTATATAACTCGAGTACTTATATCCTTCAAGACCTTCAAGGTCCAACCTTGTAGGTAGTGTAGGCAATGGATTGCGGTGAATATACTTGGATAAATATATAAATTGATTTTCCGTTTTCACCATCACTGCTTTATAATTTCCCTGGAAAACCGGGCCTACTCGTTTATATTTCTTATTAAAATATATTGAATATTTAGTAATCAAAGACCTCATAAAATTTGTAATTCCGTTCATATCTTTTTGAAAAACAAATAAATGAAAATGATTAGCTAACAAACAATAGGCCAGAAGTTTAATTTCCTCATAGAAGTTTTTGAGAATCCGACTGGGAGCAACCTTCAAGGTTGGACCTTGTAGGTTAGGGAAAGTTAAATAAAGTTTTAAATAACTAAGAAATGTTTTGTAATCCTGATCATCGAGAAAAATTTTCTGCCTGGCAACGCCACGATTATAAATATGATAGTAAGAATCAGGCGCAAACTCTTTGACAATATTTTTTGCCGGCATACAGTACTAATTATATACCTTCAAGGTCCAACCTTGTAGGTTTATTTTCTGAGATTGCCGAATCTTAAAATCTCCTCTATAATTGACTTAGGCTAACATCTTTGCTAACCTTAATTTTTATGACTTATACTGCAAAAGACATTACAGTTTTAGAAGGTTTGGAGCCGGTCCGGAAACGGCCGGGCATGTACATCGGCTCTACCGACGAAAAAGGCCTGCACCATATTTTCACGGAAATTATTGACAATTCCGTTGACGAAGCCATTCCCGGTTTTGCCAAAAATATCTGGGTAACTTTAAATCAGGATGGTTCCGCCACGGTTACCGATGACGGCCGCGGCATCCCCATCGATAAACATAAATCCGGTTTGTCCGCGCTGGAAGTTTCCATGACCAAACTTCATGCCGGCGGCAAGTTCGGCTCCTCGGCTTACCAAGCCTCGGCCGGTTTGCACGGAGTCGGCGCTTCCGCTGTCAACGCTTTATCTTCCTTTATGCGGGTAATTGTCAAACGCGATGGAAAAATTGTTTATCAGGATTATGAACGGGGCAAAGCTAAAACTAAAGTTACCGAAACGAATCAAATTCAATTAATTAAACTATTAGCTGATGATCACTTTAAATACCCAAACTCAGACTCCTTCACGATTTCCACTTTTATTCCTGATACTCAAATCTTCAAAAAACACGAAAGTTTCAATTTTACCACTGTCAAAAATCTCTGTCGGGAAAGAGCTTTTTTAATTGCCAAGCTGGCCTTCCATCTTTATGACAGTGCCACTAAAGAAGAATGCCATTTTTACTTTGACGGCGGCATCAAATCATTAGTCAGACACCTAAATAAAAATAAAAAACCTCTTCACCCGATAATTTATTTTTCCAAACAGATTGATGATTTAGAAATTCCGGTCGGCGTCGAAGTCGCTCTCCAGTATAACGACAGTTTTAATGAGACCGTTCAGTCGTTTGCCAATGTTATCAATACCGGCGACGGCGGCACCCACTTAACCGGTTTTAAAATGGCTTTAAGCCGGATTGTTAAAGACTATGCTGAAAAAAACAACCTCTTAAAAGACTTTAAAAATAATATCCTGGTCAGCGACGATCTCCGCGAAGGCTTAACCGCCGTGGTTTTTGTCAAAATGCCCAGCAATAACATTCAGTTTGAGTCTCAAACCAAAACCAAGCTCAATAATCCCGAAGCCCAATCAGCGGTTTTTTCGGTCGTTAAAGAAGGTTTAACCGCTTATTTTGAAGAACATCCCAATGAAGCCAAAACTATCTTAGATAAAATTTTATTGGCCGCCCGGGCCAGATTAGCCGCCCGCGCCGCCAAAGACGCCGTTATCCGCAAAGGCGCCCTGGAAGGTATGACTTTGCCGGGAACATTAGCCGATTGCCAGGAAAAACGACCGCAAAACTCAGAACTATACATTGTTGAAGGTCCTTCTGCCGGCGGCTCAGCTAAACAAGGCCGCGACCGTAAATTTCAGGCAATTTTGCCTTTAGGCGGCAAAATTTTAAATACTGAAAAAGCCCGCCTGGATAAAATCATTCAATTCCAGGAACTAAAAAACTTAATTATTGCTTTAGGTATGGGTATTGGCGAAACTATCGATCCGAATAAACTAAGATATCACCGCGTTATTATCATGTGCGATGCTGACGTTGACGGCGAACACATTACTACTCTCTTATTAACTTTCTTTTACCGGCACTTACAACCGATTATTGACCACGGCTTTTTATACATTGCCCTGCCGCCTTTATATAAAATTAATCACAATAAAATCGACAAATATGTCTATTCCGACGCTGAGCTCGCCGAGTACTTAGAAACAATTAAAAATCAAAAATATACCCTCCAGCGCTATAAGGGTCTCGGAGAGATGAATCCGGAGCAACTCTGGAGCACCACCATGAATCCGGAAACCAGAATCTTAAAACAAGTCAACATTGCCGACGCTGTTCAGGCCAATGAAGTCTTTATCATGCTGATGGGTGATGAAGTCCCGCCCCGAAAACGCTTTATTCAAACTCATGCTAAAATGGCCACATTAGATATTTAATAGGAGAAAAATGAACATTCAAATCATTGCTTTGCTCGCCGCCCCCCTTACCGCTGTCTCTGCCTTAATCTACGGCTTTATTTTAACCAAAAAAATTCTTCGGGAAGACCAGGGGAGCGACAAATTAAAACAAATCGCCGCGGCGATTCACGACGGCGCCATGGCTTATTTAAAAAAACAGTTCACCATCATCATTCCCCTTATGCTGGTTTTAACTATTGCTATTTATTTTGGCCTGGGTAAAGGCATTGCCGCCACTTTTTTATTGGGAGCAATTTTTAGTGCTGTTATTGGCTACCTCGGCATGTGGATTGCTGTTAAAGCTAATGTCCGCACTGCCAATAATGCCTTAAAAGGGTTAAATCCGGCTTTAACCACCGCTTTTTCTGCCGGCACCGTCAACGGCATGCTGGTCGTCGGTTTAGGCTTATTAGGCGTTTCTTTAATCTACGTCTGGTCCTACTTCAGCGGCGTTGACGCCACCCAAGTTTTGGTCGGTTATGGTTTCGGTGCCGCTTTATTAGCTTTATTTATGCGGGTCGGCGGCGGCATTTTTACCAAAGCCGCTGATGTTGGCGCTGACTTAGTCGGTAAAATCGAAGTTGGTATTCCTGAAGATGATCCCCGCAATCCGGCGGTCATTGCTGATAATGTCGGTGATAATGTCGGTGACTGCGCCGGCATGGCCGCCGATGTTTTTGAATCTTATGCTTTGACTATTGTCGCCGCGATGATTTTAGGCGGTTCAATGTTCGGACTTAAAGGCGTTGTTTTCCCTTTATTGGCCCGTTCCGGAGCCGTCTTAACTTCAATCTTGGGAACCTTCTTTGTCAAAGCTAAAAACGATCAGGAAAATCCCATTAAGCCTTTAATCCGCGGTTTTGCTGTTTCTGCCGCCGCGGCGGTGATTATCTTTATGCTTTTAGCCGTCTTCTTGCTCGGTGAACCCAAAGCCGGCTATGCCGCCGTTACCGGTATTATTGCCATGATGGCTCTTTTATATGTCACCAAACACTATACTGGTCCGGGTGAAACACCGGTTGTTACTATCGCCAAAGCCAGCCAGACCGGCGCCGGCACTAATCTGATCAGTGGTATTGCCTTAGGCATGGAATCCACCTTTTTCTCGGTTTTAATTGTCGCCGCCACTATCTTAACCGGCTATTTCTTTTTAGGTTTCTATGGTATCTCTTTGGCCGGAATGGGCATGCTGGCCACAACCGGCATTATTATGTCTTTGGATACTTTTGGTCCGATCAGTGATAATGCCCAAGGCATGGTGGAAATGGCCCATTTAGGCGGCAAAGCTCCTCAAGTCACTGCCAGTCTGGATGCCGTCGGCAACACTACCAAAGCTCTAACTAAAGGCTTTGCTGTTGGTTCAGCCGCTGTGGCCGCTTCCTCCCTGTTTGCCACCTATTTTGCCGCTACCGGCTTATCGAGCATTGATATTGCCGCTCCTAAAGTTTTTATTGGTTTGCTGATCGGCGGCGCTTTGCCTTTCTTATTCAGCTCCCGTTTAATCGGCTCTGTCGGCCGGGCCGCTTTCGAAGTCGTCGAAGAGGTCCGGCGCCAGTTTCGGGAAATCAAAGGCATTATGGCCGGTGAAAACTTGCCGGATTATTCAAAGGCAGTGGCCATTGTTACTGCCGCCGCCCAAAAAGAACTGATCATTCCTGCCGCGATTGTCATTGCCGCCCCTATTTTTATCAGTCTCTTAGGCGCTGAAGCTCTGGGCGGCTTTCTCGGCGGTGTCGTGGTTTCCGGTTTAACTCTGGCTTTATTTATGTGCAATACCGGCGGCGGCTGGGATAATGCCAAAAAATACATTGAAGATAATCATTTCGGCGGCAAAGGCAGTGATACTCACAAAGCCGCCGTGGTCGGCGATACGGTTGGTGATCCCCTAAAAGATACCTCCGGCCCGGCCCTGAATCCGATGATGAAAATCGTCCAAATCGTCGCTTTATTGATTGCGCCGTTTGTTATAAAAATTATAGGAAAATAATATTACCACCCCGGAGTGGTAATATTTCACTCCGGGGTGAATTTAAATTATGAATATCGGCCAACTCCAACCAGTGGAAATCACTACGGAGATGAAAAAAAGCTATCTGGATTACGCCATGAGCGTGATTGTCGCCCGGGCTCTGCCGGATGTCCGTGACGGCTTAAAACCGGTCCACCGCCGCATTCTTTTTGCCATGAAAGAGCAGGGGATTACCCACTCCTCGGCTTACAAAAAATCAGCCCGTGTCGTCGGTGAAGTTTTAGGTAAATACCATCCTCATGGCGATATGGCTGTCTACGACGCCATGGTCCGCATGGCCCAGGACTTTTCCTTAAGATATCCTTTAGTCGACGGCCACGGCAACTTCGGCTCGATTGACGGCGATTCTCCCGCGGCCATGCGTTATACCGAAGTCCGCTTAGCCAAAATTTCTGATGAATTATTAAATGAATTAAATGAAAATACCGTTGATTTTATTGATAACTTTGATGCTTCCTTAAAAGAACCAACCGTCATGCCGGCCCGGCTGCCTAACCTTTTATTAATGGGCGCTGACGGCATTGCCGTCGGCATGGCCACCAAAATTCCGCCTCATAACTTGGGTGAAGTGATTGATGCCCTCAAACTGGTCATTAAAAAAACCAAGATTGTCCCTCATGAAAACCAGCCAAAAAATTTAAGCAACCCGGAAACGATTAAATCGGAACTGCTGGCCGGCCGCCTGGAATCAGCCATCACTTCCGCTGATTTAATGACGGTTCTGCCCGGACCGGACTTTCCCACCGGCGGGATTATCTACGATGTTTCCAATATCGAACAAATGTACACCACCGGCAAAGGCAGTATTATTGTCCGGGGTAAAACTAATATTGTCGAAGGAAAAAATAACTATAAAATTATCATCAATGAACTGCCTTATCAGGTTAATAAAGCTAGGCTGATCGCTAAAATCGCTGATCTTGCCCGGAATAAAAAAATTAACGGCATCCGGGATATCCGCGACGAATCTGACCGGACCGGCCTGCAAATTGCCGTCGAATTAAAAAAAGAGGCCAAGCCTAAGGCGGTTTTAAACAATCTTTTCCAGCACACCGAACTCCAATCGAGCTTCCCGGCTAACTTAGTCGCCTTGGTCGACAACACTCCTCAGCTCTGCAACTTGCGTCAAATCTTGTTAGAGTATTTGCGCCACCGCCAGTTGGTGGTGATCCGCCGGACTCAATTCGAGCTTAAAGCCGCCAAACTAAGAGGCCACATTTTAGAAGGTTTAAAAATCGCCCTGGATAATCTGGACGCCGTCATCGACACAATTAAAAAATCCAAAGATGCCGATGTCGCTAAAATAAACTTAATGACCAAGTTTAAACTTTCCGATATCCAGGCCCAGGCTATTTTGGATATGCAGTTAAGACGCCTGGCGGCTTTGGAAAGGCAAAAAATTGAAGACGAATACCAGGCCATTTTGAAAACTATCAAAAACTTAACCACCCTGCTGGTCACTCCGGGTAAAATTATTGAGACAATCAGTCACGAACTGGTTGAACTAAAAACCAAATACGCTGATGAACGCCGGACTAAAATTATTAAATCTTCTTTAAAACAATTTTCTGATGAAGATTTGGAACCGGAAGAAGCTTGTTTGGTGACCATGACTGCCACCGGCTATATAAAACGCATGCCCATGAATACCTATCGGGCCCAGCGCCGCGGCGGCAAAGGCGTCACCGGCATGGCTACCAAAGATGAAGATGAAGTCAACCGGATATTTTCCACCAATACCCACGACACTCTCTTTATTTTCACCGACAAAGGCCGGGTTTTCCGGCTTAAAGTCTATGAACTGCCTCAAAGCTCCCGCCAGGCCAAAGGCCAGGCAATTATTAACTTAATTAACATTGGCTCAGACGAAAAAATCCAGTCAGTCCTTAATCTGGCCAAAGACGAACTGGATAAAGGCTATTTATTAATGGTCACTCAAAAAGGCGTGATTAAAAAAACCGCCACCAGTCTTTATGCCAATATCCGCACCAACGGCATCATTGCCATTAAGCTGGATGCTGGCGATCAACTCGTGTGGGTCAAACAAACTACCGGTAAAAATCATATCTTATTAGTTTCCCATAACGGCATGTCCGTCCGTTTTAACGAAATCGATGCCCGGCCGATCGGCCGATCGTCCCGAGGAATTCGGGGAATCCGCCTCAATCCCAATGACTATGTTGTCGGCATGGCAGTTTTTAATCCCCAGCGGAAAAAAATTAAAGGCAAGCGCAAGTTTTTCCAGGACCTGTTGGTCGTCATGGAAAAAGGCTTGGGTAAACGAACTGATATTTATGAATATCCTTTGCAGAAACGCGGCGGCAAAGGTGTTAAAGTGTCTCAAGTGACCGATAAAACCGGCAAAGTTGTTTCCGCCCACATGGTCACGGAAATGATTGAAACCTTGCTGTTAACTTCCAAAAAGGCCCAGGTCATCAAACTGCCGTTAAAAAACATCAAGCGTATCGGCCGCTCAACTCAAGGCGTCATTCTGATGCGCTTTGCCAAAGCCGCTGACTCCGTCGCCGCCGTCGCCCTCCTTGAAAAACAGGAAGACTAACCTACAAGGTCCAACCTTGTAGGCTTTATTTATTCCCCAAGTGGTACTTTTGATACATTTCTCTTAAATGCTGGTTGGTCACATGAGTGTAAATCTGCGTCGTGGCAATGTTTTTATGGCCCAACATTTCCTGGACCGCCCGAATATCCGCCCCGGCCATCAATAAATCAGTGGCAAAAGAATGCCGGAGTCCATGACAAGAAATTTTTACCGGAATTTTGGATAAATTAACGTATTTCTTCACAATTCTCTGGACCGATCGGGGAGTCAGCCTCATTTTTTCCCCTTGGTCTGCTTGATCCTTGCTCCCGCCGAAATGAATGAACAGCGGCCGCCAATCATCTTCCCGTTTATCCCCATAGCGCTTTAACCATTCTTTCGCCCGCTTAGACAAAAACACCACTCTTTGCCTGCCGCCTTTTCCAATCACCCCAAACTCACCCCGCTCCAGATCAATCTCCTCCCGGTTCAAGCGCGTCAGTTCTGATACTCTTAAACCGGTGGAAAACAAAGTCTCTAAAATCGCTTTATCTCTTAATTGGCGCACCGTCGCTATCCCGACGCTTCCTAACAACCTCTCCACCTGCTCTCCGGTTAAAAATTTCAGCGACCGGCTTTCTGTTTTCGGCAGTTCGATCTTCTCCGGCGTCAGACATTGGATATCCCGTTTAATCAGAAACTTAAACCAGGACCGCAGACAAATTATATGATAGGCCTGAGTTGCCCGGCTTAACGATTCTCCTCTTGGCGTTATAAATCTGGCCAGGAAAACCCGGTAGTGATTAATCATCTCCAAGGATAAATCGGCTAACTTCAATTTAGGTTCATTTTTCTCTATCCACTCGAGGAAACGGGACAAATAATGCCGATAATTCCTTACTGTCAATCGCGAACAGTTGCGTTCAATCTCCAAATACTCTAAAAAATCTTCGACTTTTCTTTGTATTTTATCTTTAGCACTCATTTAGGCTACCTGCCAATATGTGGATAAGTAGGGGATAGGCTGATATATCAACCCTTTTACCCTATCAATTTTCAAAGACTATAAGATTATCTTGTGGATAAATATAGACATCTGATAATTATTGTGCGACATTAACTAAAAAAAGTCAATAAGCACCATGAGAACTATGATTAAGCGGTCCTTTGAACCGGACTCATTATTTTACCGAAGCACAACGAGTAACACACAATTATTAGCTAAAAAGCGGGGTTTTAACTAAAAAGGACTGAATATGACAGCATTTTACCTCAAGAAAACCGCGCCAAATCGTTTTTAAGACAGGTTTGCATATTTACCGCAGGAGAATGTCCTACTTTTAACCAGTAGGCGAGTATTTGATGCTTTCGGGCTAATTTCGGAAAAAGTAAAAACAGCTAAAGCCCCGGAAAGAGGAGATTTTGAAAAAATTGTGCTGCCTGTTTTACAAATAAATTTTTTCTTAATCATAAATCCGCCAAAGTACTAACTTCAGCCCTCCACTCCCTGGCCCCTATGGCATAGTCGCAAAAGATACATTGTGCGACACAAGACCTACCCGAAGAAACCACTAACCCATTAAAGTACGATCTAGCTTAAACAGGGAGCAAGTTTAATTCACTATATTTTTAATTCCCTTCACGCCTGGTTTTCCCTTCTAGCTGAATAAAGCAACAAAGCTTCCGGCCGAACCTGTTCTCTCTCTTCAAAAGTTATCCACCGTCCGACTATATCAAACTAATTCAGAGAACCTGTCCGCCGACTGGCGGAAAGGATTGATGTATCAATCCAAATCGTGAAAAATAAGATACAATTTCGTGAAAACTCACCCACTTATTATAGGTCCTATTAATATTATAGGTCCTATATCCGCCAGCTGGCGGATTACCACTCCTCTACTTCCACCGGGACAATAAAAAAGTTAACCCGACCACCAAACCGGATACCCAAAGATATTCGGTGATTGTTTTTTTAAATAACCTGCCGGACATTCTATTTTGGACTAAACCCAAACCGACATACAAAGCGGTTACTAAAAATAAAGAGGCAATCGTAATTGTTACCGGCCAGAAACTGATCATTAAAGCCAAACTCATCAACCCCCAGCTTAAACCCAAGCTGTTATTAATCACCTCCCGGCTGATCTTCTCTTCCAGATTCACACTCCATAATCCCTGTAAAACCAAAGGCAGGCTGGTTATCCCCACACCTAAAGCATTCCACCAGGGCGCCAAGCGAAAAGAAAACAGCGTATCCCAAAAAAAGAAAGCTACCAGCAAAGTCAGTAAAAATCCGACGGCATGGGCCGCCCGCAGCAGCTGAATGGTCCTAATGGCGGCAACCGAAAAAATATTTTCCGTTAGCAGTAAAGCATACATGCCGATCCCAAAAATACTTAAAATCGCTACCCTGCTTAATATCCTCACCGGCAACAAAAAATAAAACAAAGCCACGGCTACCGGATATAAAACCGGCAGAATTAACACTGTCAACCACTCTGTCCCTTTCAAATCATTAAATAAGGCCCAAGCCGATAAACCATACGCCACTCCGGCCAACAGACCAATGGCCTGATAACGGGCATCGATATCAATTGATTGAATCCCTAATAAACCTAAAGACAAAGCCACCGCCACAATCACCAACTTCATTCTTTTTGTCATAAGTTAGAATAGACTTCCTGAACATCGTCCAAATCATCTAAACTTTCTAAAAAATTCTCTGCTTTTTCTCTTATTGCCTGATCTAAATCAAGATAGTTTTTAGCCAAATAAACCAGCTGGGCTTCCTTTACCAAAAAACCTTCTGCTTCAACCTTAGATTTTACTTCATCCAGATGGTTAGCCGGTGTCAACACGGCAATCCCCGTCTCCGTCTCTACAACATCCTCTACTCCCAAATCAATTAATTTCAGCATCTGCTTATCCGCGGCCGGTTTTTTCTCTACCACCAATCTGCCTTTTTTATCAAATAAAAATGCTACTGAACCAGGCTGTCCTAACGATCCCCCGGCCATCTCAAAAACCTTCTTTAACTCACTCACCGCCCGGTTTTTATTATCAGTTAAAACCTCCACAATCACCGCTGTATTCCCCGGTCCAAAACCTTCATAAACTGCTTCCATAAAACCCATGCTCCCGGCCCCGGTCCCCTTTTCAATCGCCCGATCAATGTTCACCTTGGGCATGTTAACCTGATGGGCTTTTTCTACTGCCAATCTCAGCTTAAAATTACTGTTTATATCCGGGCCCCCGTCACGCGCAGCCACGGTTATCGCCCGCACCAATTTAGTGAAAATCTGCCCCCGTTTGTGATCGGTGGCTTCTTTTTTATGTTTGATTGTTGACCACTTGGAATGTCCGGACATCGCTTCAATTGTAGCACTTTATCTATAAAAACGTATAGTCCCTGCCGATGATCACGACCATATCAGACCTCTGCTCTAATATATCACCTACCCTCACCGTATCGATTCCTAAACTGCCAATAATCTTCTTTAAGGTCTTGGTGTCTTTCTGGCTTTTTTGGCTGATTACGACTTCCGATCGCTCTTGAGCGGCTAAATTGCTGACCAGTCTTACCTCTATTCCTAAGTTGCTGATTAACCGGCTGATATCATTGGCCACCCCGTCAACCCCGCTGGCATTTAAAACTGCCACCGTCAATCCTTCCTGGGAGACCTCTTGATCAAAAATTTCCTGATGGACCAATTCATCCAGCCAAACTTGGTTAACCCGGTAAATTAAACTGCCGTCACTCAACTGTTCCGCTTGCCAAGACGGTTTGTCTTTTAACTCAACCACTTTAGTTTGATTAACTGCAAATGTCTCCAGCCACTTAAGCCTGAAATTATCCCACCAGCTCAAATTAGATTTAGTGCCCACTTGCCACCCCTTAATCCCCACCCCTAAAAATTCCTGGATTGTCCTGGTTAAAACTTTGCCGGCTTGGTTGGCTAACTTGCCTAATTCATAAACCTTATTTATCCGGTACTCACCAAAGCCAAAACCCACCTTGACGATAGTATTGTTAGGAATAATTAAGGTGACTAATTTTTTCTGGC
>Ga0210017_1003348_pt1 | contig 13463 bp, 12 predicted proteins | sample CryGeyCG2014_020_FD_183966 | JGI IMG/M metagenome (GOLD analysis project Ga0210017, IMG submission 183966) | Groundwater microbial communities from aquifer - Crystal Geyser CG08_land_8/20/14_0.20 (SPAdes) (version 2) | ecosystem: Environmental > Aquatic > Deep subsurface > Groundwater | place... | reverse complement strand
ATTGTCTTTTAAGGTATGAAGCGAGGCAAGTGCCGAGATGGACATCCGCAGCGAGCGGCCAGGGTTTCGTAAAATACGAAGAGCGAGCGAGGACTAAGCAACAATTCTCGGTGGGAATTGTTGCGGTCCTTCGAGGCAGCTTGCCGAGCGATAAACTGCGTGGGAAAGCTAAGCAATCTAGCCGAAGGTTATCTTTCTTTTCCTCTCCATTTTAACCAGCTAACTAAGATTGGAGTGGCTAAAAAGATTGAAGAATAAGTCCCAGCGATAATTCCTAAGATTAAGGTTAAAGCGAAATACTTTAAAGTTTCCCCGCCTAAAAAGAAAATGGCAATTAAAGGAAACAAGGTAGTCAAAGAGGTGTTAAGCTGACGGGTCAAGGTTTGGTTTATGGCTTTGTTTACAGCTGTCTCAAATCCCAAAACAAAATCTCTAAAAACGCCCCTTAGCAGATTTTCTCTTAATCTGTCATAAACTACGACCACATTATTGATGGCATATCCCACAACGGTTAAAATGGCGCAAATTATAGGGATGGTAAGTTGAACTTGGTAAAATTTTCCCAAAAGAGCGAAAACTCCCAAAGGTATTAGAATATCGTGAGAAAGAATGAGTAACGAAGCAATTCCATATTGCCAGGAACTTAAGGGTTTTTGAACCTTGCGAAAGGCTATGGCAATATAAAAAACTATTGATAAAAGCGAAATGGCTATCAAAAGTTTTGCCTTCTCCTTTAATTCCTGACCAATTACTGGTCCAATCGATTCAAAACGTTTCTCTTCCAATTCACCCTTAGCTTTTAGTTTTTGGATAATTTGTTGATGGACATCCTCTGAAACATCTTTCATTCTTAAAATTAGGCCTTTTTCATTGGCTGGCTGAATGTAAATTTCTCCCAAATCAAACCCTTCTTTCAGGCTTTCTCTTATTTCCTGATTTGAAGGCCGCTCAGTTTTAAATTCCAATTCTAAAATGCTTCCGCCAGTAAAATCAATGCCCAGTTTTAATCCAAAAATGATTAAACAAACTAAGCTTCCTACAATCAGGATCCCAGAAAAAATGAAACAAATTTTACGATATTTTACAAAAGGAATATTCATATGGATTTCAATATCTCTTTTACCCCGTTAGAAAGTCCTTCCCACCCTGTTTAAGTAGTTCCACATCTAATGGACTCTAAAGCCAGCCATCTTTCTAACGGGGTTTACTTTGTCAGTCTTTTCCCAGCTAAAATCGGGGTCTTCCCGGCCAAAATGGCCAAAACAGGCAGTTTTTCGATAAATAGGTCGTAAAAGATTAAGTTGTTTGATTAATCCCCCCGGTGTTAAATCAAAAACTTTAGAAATAATTTTAACTAATTTTTCTTCTGAAATCTTGCCGGTCCCGAAGGTGTCTATGTTAACTTCGGTTGGCTTTGCTCCGCCAATAACATAAGACAATCTAACTAAGCATTTTTCAGCTAAACCTGAAGCAACAATGTTTTTGGCAATATAGCGAGCTATGTAAGCTCCTGACCTATCAACTTTCGTCGGGTCTTTCCCTGAAAAACTACCTCCGCCCGTTGGAATTTGGGGACCATAAGCATCAACCACGTTTTTTCTACCGCTTAAACCAGTATCAGAAACTGGACCTCCGATAACAAATCTACCAGTATTATTAATATAATATTTTGTTTTTTTGTCTAAAAATTTTCCGCAAGTAGGTCTTATCACCCTTTCAATAATGTCTCGTCTTAATTTGTTTAAAGAAACATCAGGGTCGTGTTGGGCAGCAATAATTATATTATCAGCTCTTTTAGCTTTTCCATTTTCATATTCTAAGGTCACTTGAGATTTTCCATCCGGTCTCAAATAAGGTAAAATTTTATTTCTTCTTACTTCAGTTAATTTTCTTACCAATTTATGAGCCAACATTATTGGCAGAGGCATCAATTCCGGAGTTTCTTTACAGGCATAGCCAGCTGAAGAGCCTTGATCTCCGGCTCCTTGTTTTTTGGTGGCTGTTTTTTTAACTCCCCTGGCAATGTCTGGCGATTGCTCAGAAATTGTATTCAAAACAGCAACCGTATGGCCATCAAATCCATATTCTGGTTTATCATAGCCAATGTCTAAAATTACTTCCCTAACCAAATTATTTATATTTACCCAGGTTTTGGTGGTAATTTCTCCGCCAACAATTACATAACCCCTGCTAATAAAAACTTCGCAAGCCACTCGGGCATATCTATCATTTCTCAATATAGCATCTAAAATCGCATCGGCAATTTGATCGGCTACTTTGTCAACGTGCCCGGGAGTTACTGATTCCGCTGTTAAAAATTTTTTTATTACCATAACCATTTCACTCTCTCAAGTCTCGTCCCAACGAAACATTTGAGAAAAGTTTTAGTAATAATAATAGCTGAAAGCATCGAAATCAAAATTCCAACGCTCAAAGTTGTGGCAAAACCTTTAATAAAACTCGTGCCAAAACCAAACAAAATGGCTGCTACCAATAGAGTGGTTAAATTACCATCCCTAATTGCTGGCCAAGCCCGATTAAATCCATCTTCTAAACTCTGAGAGAAACTTTTTCCAGTTTTTAATTCCTCCCTTAATCGAGAAAAAATTAAAACATTGGCATCAACAACCATACCAAGGGAGAGAATAACGCCTCCAATCCCAGCTAAGGTTAAGGTAACCGGAATTAATTTAAAAAGAGTTAAAATTAAGGTAATGTAAATTCCTAAAGCCAGAGAGGCCAAAATTCCAGGGAGACGATAAAAAAGAATTATAAAAATAATTATTGCTAAAAATCCAAAAAATCCAGCCTTCAGGGATTGTTCTAAAGAAATTTTTCCTAAAGTTGGCCCGACTGTCTGCTGAGAGACTAATTTTATAGGGACAGGAAGGGCTCCGGCATTCAAATTTCTGGAAAGAGCTTTGGCCTCATCCACTGTAAATTTACCGCTAATTTGAGCCTTTCCCCCAGAAATTTTTTCCTGAACTACCGGAGCAGAAATTGGCAGTCCATCAACATAAATTGCCAAAAGCTTTCCAACATTTCTGGAAGTTATTTCTTCAAAAATTTTTGCTCCCTCTTCATTGAATTGCAACGAAACCAAGGGTTGATAAGTCGTCTGGTCAAAACCCAGCTCAGCTCTTTGAAGATATTTCCCAGTTAAAGGGGTGGCTTGAAAAGGGTCTTCGTATTCCCCTTCTTTGCTTTCAGCTACTTTTGTATTTTTTTCTAAAATAGCCTGGTAATTCTCTTTTTCTTCTTTAAACTCCAAATAGGGCGTTTGGCCAATCATTTGAATAGCTTGGGCCGGGTCTGTTATTCCAGCCAGCTCAACAATCAATTTCTCTCCCTGAGTCTGGACCAAGGGTTCCCTCACCCCAAAAAAATTAACCCTTCTCTCGATTACATCTCTTAAACCTTGCATAGAAGAAGAGTAATCTTCTTTGGCGATGTTGGATAAATCTGCCTCGTAAATTAGGTGGGTTCCGCCTTGCAAATCCAGGCCTAATTTAAAAGGGATATCTGGAAAATGAGGCAATTTCAAAAATTGGGGATAAACCAAATTGCCGGCAAAAAAAGCCAAAATAAAAATAAGGACAATGATTAGATATGTTTTCTTCTTTGACATATTTGATTTATTCTAATACAAAATCTTAAAAATTAAAAGCCGGCAAGGAGAGCTGAAACCATCCCAACTAAAAATATCCCATCAAAAACTCCGGCTCCACCAATGGAGAGGAATCCTCCAAATCTTTGAGCCCTTCTCAAGTTCAGTAAATCAGCGCCAATCAAAGTTCCCAAAACCCCGGAAATAAAAGCTGAGGGAGCAGCAAAATCTGGGGCCAAAATTAGGGCAAAAAGGGCGGAAAAAATGGGAGGGATGAGAATGGGAAGGGAAATCCCTTTTCCCGGAATAACTCGGGATAAAAATTTGGAAATGATAATCATCAAGATTGTTGCAAGGAAAATAGGCTCCAAATCAAAACCTGCTTTTGAAACCCGAAAAAGAAAATAAACAGAAAGCAAAACTGGGACAACCGCTCCTCCTAAGTTGATAAAAAGGCCTTGGGCTCTAATTTTTGGTACCCGAAAGAACCCAAAAAACCGGAGCTCTTCCCCATAAATTAATCTCTTTTTTGTTAAGGGAATATTGATGCCAGAGCCAATTAGAATCAGAAAAAGTAAAAATGTTGTTGCTCCGGACGAAATTCCCAGATTTTCAAAGCCAATGGTTAAAACCTGAAAATAGCCCAATAAAAACAAAATCGGCAAAAATAATATAAAGGCAATGAATATTAAAAAAGCTACCGGAATGAAGAACATCGTGGTACAAATAAATCTAAGGGCAATTGCCGAGAGAGACATCCCAGTAGTAGAAGCTTCGCTTCACTACGGGACTTCGCTTCGCAGCCGATGACGAAAAGCGAGGGTCTTTGCCGAAGGGAGCACTTCGCAGCCCCGCCTTCTTTTTAATTTGATTATTCTTCTAAATAATGGAGGCGGGGCGAGAAAAGCCACGGCTGAAACTGAACTCTTTTCTAGTAATTAAGCCGATGGCGGGCTCCCTGAGGCAATGCCCGAGCGACTTAACTTACGTGAGAAAGCTAAGCAATCTGCCCTAGAATTTAATTAAAATCTAAAAATATTTTAACCCCTTTTTGATTTAAAAGTTTTTGCCTTTCTAAAAAAAGCTTGAACTTCTCCGATGCTTGACTTAATTTTTTTATTTTGCCCTCAATTAGGAATTCGGGGTCAACGTATCTAAATTTTTTTCTGACAATCTTTTTAACACTACCCGCCTTTCTAGATAAGGGTTTATTTTTTAATAAATTTAATTGCTTTAAAATTTTTCTATCTCTACTTTTAATCAATTTACTAACCACAAAATTGTCATTTTGATAAAAATCTCCTATATTTAAAATTTTTTTATTCAAAGCATCTTTAAGTATTAGAGAGAATAAGTAATAACGAGCCACCGCTTCCTCTCCGCCCCAATGTTCTCTCTGACATTTTAAAAAAGTTGTGGCGAATAGACAAGCTGATTTTCGATTAGCAAACACGATTTTACCTCCAAGATTAGATAAATGTTCCACCAAATAATCAACCGCTTCAGGATTAGCCCAAAGATGGAATTCTCTCAAGGCATAATCTATTCTGTCGGCACAGAGGCTGGGAATCTCTTTTTCTAATAAGCTAAATTGTTTTAGGTCAGATATTTTGTTCACGTTGAAACCGTGCTCTCTTAAAATGCCGGGAATTTCGGTATTGAAGAAAAATTTCTTGTAGCTTTTATCTTGATAATCTTCGGCCTCTTGGTTACCAACCGCCCAGTCAAAGACATGGGAAAAAGCTGTATGGGAAACGTCGTGCAAAAGTCCGGCGGCCTGTTCTTCCAATGAGGCATTTAATTTTCTAAGCAATAACATAACTCCTAAACTATGCTCGAATCTACTGAAACCTCTAATATGGTAAAACCGATCAGGTATTCCCAGTTGAGCAATTTTTTTCAATCTTTGGATTGGTTTTGATTTAATTAACTCAATCAAAACCGGCTCATTTATTTTATATCGTCCATAAATTGGATCATTGATTTTAGCCATATTTAGGGTAACAACATTTCTTATATTTCATTGGTTTCCCGGTTTGGGGATTAATTTTGCCGCAAGGACAAGGGTCATTCCTCCCCACTTTACTACGCGACCCGGCCGCGTAGTGAGTTGGAGAGCTAACCATTGAAGACTGGGCAGGAGATACCTGAGCAAGACTGACTCTTAAAATAGTATTAACGATAGCTGACTCAAGGGTAGACAACAATTTTTTGAACATTTTATGGCCTTCATTTTTATATTCGACCAAAGGGTCTTGTTGACCATAAGCCCGCAATCTAACCGAATCTCTTAGGTATTCCATATTTTCTAAGTGCTCTACCCAAAGCATATCTAAGGTTCTTAAACTAATAAACTTAGAGACCTGATTAAAGTTTTCTCCTAACTCTTTTATTTTCCCTTCGAGAGCTTTTTTTTCATCCGAAGTTTTCAGCCAATTTTCAATTTTTAATTTCCAATCCTTCGCTTCTAACATCTCTCTTCTTTTTCTGTGAATTGTCTCTCGATGTTTATTTAAGACATCGTCATATTCTAGAACGTGATTCCTCAAGTCAAAATTTAATCCTTCAATTTTTGATTGGGCGTCTTCAATAGCTTTGGAAACCAGTTTGGCTTCAATTGGCTGGTCTTCGGGAATCTTTAAGACATCCATTAAAGATTTTATTCTTTCTCCGCCAAAAATCCGCATTACATCATCCTCCAAAGAAACAAAAAATTGGCTAGAACCGGGGTCGCCTTGCCGGCCGGCCCTTCCTCTTAATTGATTATCGATTCTCCTCGCTTCGTGCCGTTGGCAGCCAATTATATGTAAGCCACCCAGTTCCTTAATTTTTTCTGCCTTTTCTCTTTCAGGTGGATTCCCTCCCAAAATTATATCCACTCCCCTCCCGGCCATATTGGTAGCGATGGTTACTTGACCAAGTTTACCGGCCTGGGCAATAATTTCTCCTTCTCTCTGATGCTGTTTGGCATTTAAAATTTGATGGGGGATTCCTTCTCGGTCTAACAATTTTCCCAAAAACTCATTTTTTTCAATCGAGGTAGTTCCAACCAAAATTGGCTGACTGGTTTTATGTCTTTCTTTTATTTCTTTTACCACTGCTTCAAATTTTCCTTTTTCTGTTTTATAAATTCGGTCGGGTAAATAAATTCTTATCATCGGTTTATTGGTTGGCACAATTATAACGTCTATTCCGTAAACCTTATCAAATTCTTCAGCCGAAGTGGCTGCCGTTCCGGTCATCCCGGCCAGTTTTTTGTAAAGGCGGAAATAATTTTGAAAAGTAATAGAAGCTAAGGTCAAAGATTCGGGCTGAACCCTTACCCCTTCTTTTGCCTCAATTGCCTGATGCAATCCCCCTGACCATCTTCTTCCCGGCATTAATCTTCCGGTAAATTCATCAACGATAAGAATCTCGCCGTCTTTAACCTCCCGAGCGCCAGCGATGGGGGAAGAAGAGGATTTATCCTCTTTGACCACATAATCTCGGTCTCTTTTAAAAAGAGCTTCGGCCTTTAAGGATTGCTCTAAGTGATGCAAATATTTAATCCCTTTTTCCTCATAAATATTTTTATACCCCAAAATCTTTTCGATTTTATTTATTCCTGCTTCGGTCAAAGTAACTGCTCGCATTTTTTCATCAATTTCATAATCTGTTTTTGGGTCTAATTTCGGAATAATTCTGGCAAACTCAGAATACCACTTGGAACTTTCAATGTCCGGGGCAGAAATAATCAAAGGGGTTCTGGCTTCATCAATTAAAATTGAATCGACTTCGTCAACGATGGCATAATGAAAACCCCGTTGAGCCTGCTCAGATAAATCATAAACCATGTTATCTCTCAAATAATCAAAACCAAATTCATTATTAGTGCCATAAGTAATATCAGCTGAATAAGCCTCTTTTCTCGAGCAGGGCCTCAAAAAATCTTCAACAACATAAAAACCTCCCAGTTCATCTCTCATTTTTTCTTTTCCCTCGGCGGGCTTTTTAAAATCGGGGTCATATAAAAAAGATTGCTCGTGATTCAAGCACCCAACGCTTAACCCTGAGGCATGATAAATTTGGCCCATCCAAACTGCGTCTCTTCGAGCCAAATAATCGTTAACTGTCACCAGATGGGCTCCCTCCCCTTCTAGGGCATTTAGGTAAAGAGATAGAGTGGCAGATAGCGTTTTCCCTTCCCCGGTTTTCATTTCAGCAATTTTCCCCTGATGTAAAACTATCCCGCCAATTAGCTGGACGTCAAAATGCCGCTGACCCAGAGTTCTCTTTGCTGCTTCTCTAACTAAAGCAAAGGCTCCAGGCAAAATATCATCGAGTGTTTCACCCTTACTTAACCTTTCTTTAAATTCTTTAGTTTTTTCTTTCAGTTTTTCATCAGAAAAACCCTCGAATTCTTTTTCGAGTGAATTTATCTTATCGACCAAAGGCTGAATTTTCTTTAGATATTTCTCATTGGCATCGCCGAAAATTTTCGTCAGTATCGACATAATATTTTTTATAAAACCTTGCGGGGTAAAAAAATAATGATTAGTCCACTAACAAAGGTTAGAATAAACATCCAAATAAAAAGAGAAGAGAAATTAAAAATAGAAACAATGATTCCTCCTGCCAAAGCACCCAGCCCCACCACGATGCTCCTCATCGCTTCCCAGCTTCCCCACTCAAAGGCAAATTTGCCGGCTGTCAGATGGCTAGAATAAACCGCACCGTAGGCCGGCAAACTGATTGCCTCCCCTATCCCCAAAATTATTTGAATAATAAATAATTTCCAAACAGTGTCCACGAATAGATAACCCAGAAAGCCAAATGAGATAATTAAGTAACCGGCGGCAATAGCTAATTCGGTCTCTTTTAGATGGTCTTCTGTTTTTCCTATCAATAGGATAACCAGACCGGTGACTATTGAAAAAACTCCCCAAGAACTGCCGGCAGTTAATAAATCTCCTCCGACGCTTCTTTCAACAAAAACCGCGTAAAGAGGCCCTAGCATGGCTCCGGCTAAAATAACCAAACCATCAGTCAAAAGCAGTATTTTAATAGCCTTTTTCATTTACCGAGCTTTTATTACCGAGCTTCTGAAAGAAGCGAAGGTGAGAAAGAGAATTTCATTCGTTGAGTCGAAGACGAAACGAAAGAAGAAAAACTTTTCTTCGCTCTCTTTCGACTATGGAAGCGAAGTCAAAGAGGTAAACCTCTTTTTCACCCTTCGTTGCGACTCGGGTAGGCGAAGAAGAGGACAAAGTCCTCTTCGCCTAATTATTGACGTAACACTTTCTTATTGTATAACTTTTTTTAAAATCCGTTAAGTTGATAGTTCTTATTTCCTTTTAATTAAAATTCCTTCTTTTCTAATTATTATTAAGATTTCTTGAAATAACTCTTTATTTTTGCCTATTTCTTCCAGAAATGAAATTCCTGAATTTTGAATTTTATTTTGAGAAATGAGGTTAAAAACAATAACCGGAACCAGAGCAGTTATTTTCTGCATAGAATTTAATTTTTCTTGTTTTTTAGCAAAACTGAAAATTCTCCAAAGAACTTCTTTTTTCTTTTGCTGACAAATGCCAGAAATTTTAACCAAGCCCAGGGTGATGTTGTCTTTTTTTCCTTCGGTCAATATTTTTTTAGTAAAGGAAATATTTTCTTTTTTAAAAAAACCGTAATTTTTTAGATATTGGAAAAAATGGAAAAAGCCAATCGGCCTGATAACTCTGAAACTTATATTTTGGGATTTAAACGTGTAAAGCAAACTATTCCATTCTTCAATAAAATAACTTTCATACTCCCGAGTTTTAACGAAGGGGGAAGAAGAAAACTTGTTTTCTTCGCCCTCCCGAGTTTTAACGAAGGGGGAAGAAGAAAACTTGTTTTCTTCGCCCTCTCCGATGTCTTTTAATCTCTCTTCTTTATAACCTGAAAATCCCTCTAAATGTTCTTCAATCAAATCTTCAAAACACCAAGTAAAAGGGAAAAAGAAATTAGTACCCGCAGGAAGTGTGCCAGCTTCTATCTCAATATTTTCTATCTTATCGAAATTCTGCCATTCAAAGCCAACAATTAAATTGACCAGTCCCGGAGAAAATCCGCAGCCCGGGATTACTTTTATTCCTTTTTTAAAAATTTCTTTTTTGTGCTTCAAATAAAAAGGAATAGCTACTGCCGAGACATCAATTAAATCTTTTTTGTATTTCAAAGCTAATTTCAACCCTTTTTCAGAAACCTTGCTCGGCAGGGCTCCGATTAAAATGTCGAAATTTTTAATTTGCCTTTCATTGTCAAAAAAAGCAGTCTTTTTTGCTGCTTTAAATTTTTTCAGATAATAAGCAACTGCTTGGCCAACTCTTCCCTTACCCAAAATTAAAACTCTCAAATTCTCCATGGTTTAGGAATAGTAATTGAAGCAAAATGAATTTCGGGAGAATAATATCTGGTTTGAATAAGAAGGTTTAATTTATCAAACCTCTTTTTAATTTGTTTAAAATCAGTTTTATTCAAATTAATTTTCTTTGAAGCTCCGATAAAACAATATTCCCCGCAATGATAGGAAGGAATGGTTAATTTATAAATCTGAACATAGGCAAAAATCTTCTTTAATTTAAGGAAGGCTTTTTTAACCAAATTTTTGAAATCCAAAAAAGAACCAATTTGGGCAACCATCATCCCCTCTTTTTTAAGACTCTTAAAAACTTCTTTGTAAAAATTGGCAGAGTATAAAGCTAAAGACGGCCCTACCGGATCGTTAGAATCAATAATTACTATATCAAAATAATCTTTAAATTTTTTAATAAATTTAACACCATCTCCGATGAATAATTTTAACCTTTTATCATTAAAAGCTCCTTCCGAAACAAATGGTAAATATTTTTCAGAAATTTCAATAACTTTTTTATCGATGTCAACTAAATAAACTTCTTTTACAGGGTGCTTCAATACTTCTCTTAACGCTCCCCCATCTCCGCCGCCAACAATCAAAACTTTTTGGGGATTTGGATGAGAAAATAAAATAGGATGGGTAATCATCTCATGGTAAATATGTTCATCTGTTTCTGATAACTGAACTATTCCATCTAAAACAAAAATTCTCCCGTAAACCGGATTATCAAAAATTAAAATCTCTTGATATGGGCTTTTCCCCTTAAAAACTAATTTATCAATTAAAAAACAATGCTTAATTTTTCCAAATCTTTTTCCGGGAACCGTATCTTCACAAAACCATTTTTGCTTAAAGATAGGCATAAATTGGTTTTTTAAACTTTACTCTCTCAGGTTTTTGTGGTAAATACTCAAAAATCCACAAAGACGCTGCTAACTTGGGAGAATTTTTGATAACTTTCTCATCTATCCCCACTGAAGACAATCTCTTTAAAATTTCTTTATCCTCTCGGTAAAGTTCAATATAAGGATAAAAAACTTTTTCGGTAATTATTTCATTAATAATGAAATTATTTTTAGTGAAGAAATCTTGCAAAAATAAAAATCTGTTTCCAATGGCTTCGTCCCCCACCTCCAAAAATATTATCCCCCCATCCTCGCCTAATTGCTCTTTCCCGTACTTTACAAATTCTTTCACCCCGGCTTCGGTGTAAACTGGATTAGTTAAAAACCCAATGAACCCCCCACCAAAATTTTGGTGGGGGGCTTTTTCCTTTCTGATGTCAATCTTTCTCGTTTCAATTCTTAAATTAAATTTTTTTGCTAAAATGTTTAGACAATTTAAAAGTTCCTCGTCGGCATCAATAACTAAACTCTCTATATTTGGTTCGACAATCCCCAAAATGACTGAAATAAAATCGTCGTCGCCAACAAATAGAAATTTTTTATTCAAAGGAATTTTTTCCAAAATCTTCTTAGTAACAAAAATGGCTGAGCCCTGAGAAATAGGCATCTGGTCCCACTTTGCTTTCGTTTTAAAATCACGGAATTTTTTAAATAAATTGACAACCGACTCTTCCTCTTCCACTCTGGTCTTTAACTTTTTTTTAATTTTTTCTTTTATTTCATTCTCTGTTTGGGGTTTGGGAATTACTTTAATAATGTCTTTTTTGAGCAACGAAACGATGCCCGATTTTTTAACCTTAATTATTCTCTCTTTCTCTAAAAATTTTAAATAAGGCCAGAGTTTCCAATCTTCGGAAGAATTGCTCAAAACAAAATCATATGCGGTTTTTGAGTAGATAATGTCTTTTATATCTCTGAGAAAAGATAGGAAAGGAATTTTGTAATAATTATCAAAAAATTCCCCGAGTTTTTTGTCGGACAACTTCAATCCGCGCATTGAGGTTGAATGTTTTTTGATATCTAGAAAAAAATAATATTTCCTAAACTTTAAAAAATTTTTGTAGAGATTTTTAAAATAGTCTTTAAACATCAAGATAAATTAAAGATTTATCGAAAGTCAAAGAAGATTTTCTTCTTTTCCACCTTCGCTGACGCTTGGTGATCGAAATGAGCCAAAGACTCATTGAGTTTTAAATTTTCCTCTTTTTATTTCTTTTATCTCGACTTTCTTCGGCTGAAACACTTTCTTTAAATATTCTAAGGCCTTGTAAGGATTTGCCTTATCGCCGCAGGTAAAAATATCGATTGCTAAATAATTCCACTCAGGCCAACTGTGGAGGGCAATGTGGGAATCAGCTAATAAAACAACCCCAGTAATTCCCTGAGGTGAAAATTTATAGATATCAACTTTCAATGGAATATTTTTAGCTTTTTTTGTTGCTTCAATTAAAATTTTTTTAATTTCTTTTGTGTCCTCGATAATTTTTCCATACCAAAATTCAGCAAGCAGGTGAATGCCGGCATATTTCGTTTTTTTGTCTTGTTTGACCCATTGAATGGATCTCTTTGTTTTTTTAATCATAATTTTAGAACCACTTAACTCAAAAAAACAAAGAGTTAAACAAAAAAGTGATTAACTAATTAAATTTTAAAATCCCTTCTTCTTTTCGTTTTTGCAGTCAACTTTTCTTTATATTCTTTTAATTCTCTTTGTAATTCATCTTTTACTTCGGTAATTGCTTGCCTTAAATCTTCTGATTCGGCAACTGAGCGTAAACTTTTCTTTGGAAATCTCATTTGGCATTCAGCTAAAAAATAAGGTCCCTTTTGATGATGGGAGGTGGTTTTTCCAATTTCTACCCAGGCTTCCACTCTCGGTTTCCCTTTACCCTCCCAGTCCCGCTCCTTCTTCGAAAGGGGCGGGATTTGGGCGGGTGAACCAAAAAAACTAAATTTTTCTAAACTGTTAATTTTTTCTTCAATAAAATTTTTAAGAGCCTGACTCAATTTTAAATTTGTTGTTTTAATAATTATTTTCATCTATTAATCTTAACAAATTTATCCAAAAAAAACAACCCCGCCCTTTCTAAATCTTCCAAATCTAATTATTAAAATATCCATTTAATCTTTCGATACCAATTGCAGTTTGGGAAACTTAGAAAGGGCGGGGCAACGAAGATTTTACTTCTTCTTCTTCTTTTTTTTTGCCATGAAATTTTTGCTTTTTTAAAAAAATTTAGTCCAAATAGTCGACCTACTATTTGCGAAACCGCAAAAATCTTTTTCTTATTTCATTTTTTCATTTCAAGGAATAATGTCAAGTGTGCATAACTAATTTTTAGAAATTAGAAATTAGAAATTAGAAATTTTATGGTAAATACTGAATCTCTTCCTCTAGGACTACTCCAAATTTCTTTTTTACCTTATTTTTTATTATTTTTATCAATCTCATCACATCTTTTGCTGTTCCTCGCCCCAAATTGACAATAAAATTGCTATGAATTTCAGAAATTTTAACATTTCCAATCTTTTTTCCTTTCAGGCCACACTTTTCAATGAGCCGAGCGGCAGC
>Ga0210017_1003347_pt1 | contig 13464 bp, 11 predicted proteins | sample CryGeyCG2014_020_FD_183966 | JGI IMG/M metagenome (GOLD analysis project Ga0210017, IMG submission 183966) | Groundwater microbial communities from aquifer - Crystal Geyser CG08_land_8/20/14_0.20 (SPAdes) (version 2) | ecosystem: Environmental > Aquatic > Deep subsurface > Groundwater | place... | reverse complement strand
ATTTTCTTCATCCGGGGTTATTAATTTTTCGTATTCCAAACGGGGCACATTAACAAGCATATCAATTCTGTCTATTAAGGGACCAGATAATTTCCTTTTATATTTTGCGATTTGAGAAGAAGTACAGATGCATTCTTTTTCCGGGTCACCGAGATGACCGCAGGGGCAGGGGTTAGAGGCAGCTACCAGAGTAAATTGAGCTGGAAAAGTCAGTCGGTGTTTAGCCCTTAAGATGGTAATTCGTCCCTCTTCAATAGGTTGACGCAGGGATTCCAAGACATCTCGATGAAACTCAGGAAATTCGTCTAAAAATAAAACCCCGCGATGGGCCAGGGTGATTTCGCCCGGGTTTGGCGGGTTTCCTCCACCAATTAAAGCCACTTCTGAGCAGGTATGGTGGGGAGACCTAAAAGGTCTTTCCGAAACTAAAGGAGTTTTGCTTGACAGCAGACCAGCCACGCTCCAAATTTTAGTAACTTCCAATTTTTCTTCAAAAGAAAGAGGAGGCAAAACAGAAGGGATAGCTTTGGCTAAAAGACTTTTGCCGGCTCCCGGAGGACCCATCATTAAAAGGTTGTGACCGCCGGCAGCAGTAATTTCCAGAGCCCTCTTAGCAGACTGCTGTCCTTTGATAAAAGCTAAGTCAACAGGATAATTTTCTTCAGGAAGCTCAGTAGAAAAAGGAAGAGAAGGGGCTTTTATTTTCCCCTCTAAATAGGCAACGCTTTCTTTGAGGGTTGCTAAACCAATTACTTTAAGTCCTTTAATTAAAGAGGCTTCTGAGAAATTTTCTTTTGGTAAAATTATTTCCGAAAACCCTTCTTTTTTTGCTCCTAAAGCAAAAGAAATTGCTCCCTTAACCTTTCTCAGTCTTCCATCTAAAGACAATTCTCCGACAAAGATTTTATTTCTGGCTTCAAATTTAATCTGCTTAGTTTCTAATAAATAACCAAGAGCAATCGGCAGGTCGTAAAAAGCCCCCTCTTTTTTTAAATCAGCTGGGGCTAAATTTACCAAAACCCTTTGAGATTGAGAGCGGGGAGAGGAAAAACCCGAGCTTTTTAATGCTGTCCCCACCCTCTCTTTTGATTCTTCCACTGCTTTATCGGGAAGACCAACGATATTAAAATGTCTTAGACCAAAAGAAGTTTCTATTTCTACTTCAATAATTTGAGCTTCCAAGCCCAAAATAGCGGCTGAAAAAACCTTAGATGGCATATTTAAAATACTTGGTCATTTCTTTTGGCATTTGGCGCAGGTTCTGGCTTCGGGATAAGCTGTTAATCTACTTTGAGAAATTTTTTTGCCGCATTTTTCACAAATTCCATATTTATCCTTTTTAATTTTATCTAAAGCTAAATTAATATCTTTTAATCTTAATTCCAAACTAAATTCAATAGGAAGTCTGGTTGAATACTCCTCTACTTCATCAGTCCCTTCTTCTAAAATTTGTCCTCCAACTCCCCCGTTAAATTTTGGAAAAACAGTATCCCAATCTCCCTCCAGGTTCCTGTCTTTTTTAGCAAATCTTTTAAGTTCTGACTCGATTTGAGATTTCTCTTTTTCTAATTTCTTCTTCAAACTTTCTAAAGATTCTTTTTTCATAAATCTATTTTATCTTAAAATACCAGAACAGAAAAAGGCCTATAATAACAAAAACAAACAAGAGAATAACAATTATTAGCCGAGAAATAAGTTTTGATTTCTTTTCTAATTTTTTTGGTAGGGGACGATAAATTATTTTTGGTTTTTCAATGACTGGTTTTTCTTTCTCGGGTATCTCCCCTGGCATTTTCATTTTTTCTAAAAATTCTTCTCTCTCTTTTCTTTCTTTTTCTGATACCTCGGCCAATCTTCCAATAAATTCTTCCTTCCTTTTTTCTTTGAGTTTTTCTTTCTCTTTTTCTATTTCTTTACCCTTTTCTTCTCTTAATTGTCTTAAAAGTTCAAGTCTTTTTCTAACTTCTTCTATTTTTGGTTCTTTCCCCCTTTCTTCCTTTTCTTCTTTTTCTTCGACTATTTCTTTCTCTTCTTCCTCGACCATTTCTTCCTCGACCATTTCTTCCTTTTTTTCTTCTTTCTCTTTTTCTTCTCTGACAAATACCCTTAAGGACCTTAATTTAAGAACTTTTTCGATTTCCTTTAATCTTTCCTCAAACCCTTTCTCTCTCTCTAAAATTCTTTGAGATTCTAAATTGAGGTTAGCAATACCATCTCTAATTTTTTCTAATTCTTTTTCTTGGTTCCATCTTTCCCTTTCTATTTCTCTTCTTCTTTGTTCCATTTCCCACCTTTCCCTTTCTATTTCTCGTTCCTGGCTGGGAAGTTTGGCTAATTTTTCTTTCTCTTCTATTTTGGCTATCTCTTTTTCCACCCCTTTTTCTCTTTCTAAAATTTTCCTCAATTCCTCTTTTAATTTCTCTTCTCTGGCTAAAAATTCTTCTTTTTTTAGTTCCAAAGGCCCTCTTTTTTCCTTTAGGAGCCCTAACTCTTTCTCGATTTCGATTTTCTCTTTTTCTGACCTTATCTCTTTTTGACGGACTAAAACTTTTTCTTTCCTTCTTTCTAAGCCTTTCTCTTCGTTTAAGATTTTCTGATAACTAAACTCTATTTCTCCTATTTGGTCCTCTATAACCTCGATTTCTTTTGCCTGAACCCATTTCTCTTCTTCCACTTTTTTTCTTTCTTCTTCTAATTCCCACCTCTTTTTTCCCAACTCTCTTTTTTCTTTTGGGGCTGGGGCTTTCTCCTCTTTTTCTTTAACCTCTTTTACCTTTTTCTCAACCTCAATTTCTCTTTTTAAAATCCTTTTTAAGTTTTCTTTAAAAGGAGCCTCTTTCTCTAAAAGTCTCTTTTTGTGCAGCTCCAAAGGCTCCTTTTGTTTCTGGAGCATTTGAATATTCTGTTCTATTCTTTGCTTTTCTTTTTCTAATTCTTCCTCTTCTTCCATTTCTGTAATTTCTTTTTCTTTTTCTGCCTGAAGTTTAGCTTCCTCAACTGCTCTTTTCCTTATCTTTTCAATTAGCTCTTTTTCTTTTTCTTTCCTTTTTGCCAATCTTTCTTTTTCTTCTGCCTCTGTTTCTCCAAACAACCCTTTTCTTATTTCACTTACGATTTTAGCCAACCTTTCTTCTTTTTCTCTTTTCTTTCTTTCTTCTTCTTCTTTCTCTCTCTTTTCTGCCTCTTCCTTTTGGGCTTGTTTTATTTTTTCTTCTCTATCCCTGGCTCTCTGTTTAATTTCTTCCACTGTTTCCTTTTCTCTTTTAGCTTCTTCCTCGGCCATAATTTTGCCAATTCTTTCTTTTCTTTTCTTTTCTTCTTCTTCCACCCTCTTTTTTTCTAAGGTTTGTTTTTTTTCTTTTTCCAGTCCTTTAATGTCTTTTTCCATTGTTTTAATCACCTCCTTTTTTAAAAGTTGTATTGGTTTATCTGTCTTTTTGGGCATATTTTTTACCAAAACTTTCGCTTTTTTTTAATGATAAATTAATTCTCCCCTGATTATCAATAGAAATTACCTGGACGGAAATGAGGTCACCAATTTTTACCATCTCTTCAACCCTTTTTATTCTTTTGGGGGAAAGTTCTGAGATATGTAAGAGTCCTTCTTGGCCCGGTAAGATTTCAATCATAGCTCCAAAATTTAAAATTCTTTTTACCTTTCCCTGAAAAACTTCACCCACCTTGACTGTTCGAGTAATGTTTTTTATCCAGCTGATTGCCTTTTTGGCAGATTCTTCCGACTCCGAAGTAACATAAATAAGACCGGAGTCCTGAATGTCAATTGCTACTTGACACTCGGCAATGATTTCATTAATAACTTTTCCCTTGGGACCAATGACCTCTCCAATTTTTTCTGGCTCAATTTTTAAGGTTAAAATCTTCGGTGCATAAGGAGAAAGTTTTTCCCTTGGTTTAGATAGCACCTCTTTTATTTTCTCCAAAATTTTCAATCTGGCTTCTCGAGCTTGTTCTAAACCTTCTTTTAAAATTTTTTCATTGATACCGGCAGTTTTTACATCCATTTGAATAGCTGTTATTCCCTGTTTTGTGCCAGCCACCTTTAGGTCCATATCTCCGTAGCTATCTTCCGGCCCCTGAATATCAGTTAAGATTTTGTATTTTTTTGTTTCTTCGTTTTTAAATAAACCTATAGCAATTCCAGCCGCCGCTTCTTTTATTGGAACGCCGGCATCCATTAAAGATAGGCAGGAAGAAGAAACCGAAGCCATAGAGGTGGAGCCATTAGAAGATAAAATTTCTGAAACCACTCTCATTGTATAAGGAAATTTTTCAAAAGAAGGAATCAGGGGTAAAAGAGCTTTTTCAACCAGCATTCCGTGTCCAATATCTCTTCGAGCCGGCCCCCTTAAAGGTTTAATTTCTCCTACCGAATAGGGAGGAAAATTATAATGATGCATAAATCTTTTTTTGCCGATTATTTCCATTCCTTCCAAAAGTTTCTGGTCGCCCGGAGTCCCTAAGGTTAAAATCGATAAAGCCTTGGTCTCTCCCCGGCAAAAAAGAGCTGAGCCGTGAGTTCTTGGTAAGAGTCCAACCTCTGCTTGAATTTCTCTGAATTGATGAGGTTTTCTATTGTCCGGTCTTTCTTCTTTAACTATTATTTTTTCTTCCAGGATTTTTCTAACTTCTTTTTCAAAAAGAATTTTTGCCAATTTCTTCTTTCCCTGACCAGGATAGTTCTCTTCAATAAAATCCAATAAATCTTCTTTAAGTTTTTCTAAACCCTCGGCCCTCTCCCTTTTTTTTGGTTGGAAAATTGCCTTTTCTAATTTATTTTTTAAAAAATCTTTTATTTCTTTTTCTAAAACCGGGTCTTGGGAAGGGACTTCAATCTTTATTTTCTCTTTTCCTATTTTTTTAATAATCTCTTTTTGGAAATCGAGCAATTTTTTTAAGTAGGGCTTTGCCCATTCTATTGCTTTTAGAATTTCTTCCTCTTTTACTTCTTCGCCCTCAAATTCAATCATATTAATTAAAATCTCTCCTTTGCTCTCAAGACCGCTCAAAAATAAGTCAAATCCACTTTCTTCCCTTTTTTCGTAATCAGGATTGAGTAGAAAATGGTCTCCAATTTTCCCAATTCTCAAGGCAGCTATTGGTCCTCCGAAAGGAATATCAGAAGGAGAAAGAGCTAAAGAAGCGGCAATTAGGGCCGGGAAATCAGGATCATTTTCTCTATCCCAGGAAAGGCAGGTAATAATAACCTGAATTTCCCGAGAGAAATTTTCCGGGAATCTTGGCCTGATGGTTCGGTCGATTAACCTCGAAGTTAAAATTGCTTCTTCTGATGGTCTTCCCTCTCTCCTGATATATCGGGAGCCCAGAATTTTCCCGGCGGCATAATATCTCTCTTGGTACTCAACGGTTAAAGGCAAGAAGCTCACCTCTTCTCTTTCTTCTTTTGACATCACTGCTGTTGCCAAAACCATTGTTTGACCGAAAGAAACCAAAATTTCACCATTTGCCTGTTCGGCTAAATTGCGAATTTCAACAGTTAGTTCTTTTTCTCCTATTTTAATTTTAAATTCTTTCTTTTCCATGGATATTACGGCATTATTTTTTTAACAAATACTTCTCGGGGCTTTTTTCTAAATCTATAAACTCATCAGCCTCTTCTTTTAAGTCAGAAGAAGTAGACCTCCCAAAACCAATTACTTCTACTCTTTTTCCTTGATTTTTTAAATATTCAACCAAAGGAATAAAATCTCCATCTCCCGAGACCAAGATAATAACATCAACCCAGGGGGCAACCCTGATAGCGTCAACAGTGATTCCCACGTCCCAATCAGCTTTTTTGAAACCTCCGTAATATTCTTTGAGGTCTTTTATTCTGCTTTCGATTCCCAACTTAGTTAAAGCCTCAAAAAAAGCCTTTTCTTCTCCGGTTTTTGTTTTAACCACGTAGGCAAAAGCCCGAATTAGTTTTCTCCGGCTAACAGCTGTTTTTAGAACCTCCCCAAAATTTACCCTTAAATGATACAAGTTTTTGGCTGAATGATATAAATTTGGAACATCAATCAAAACCGTCACCCTTTGTTCTTTATGTTTTATTAACATTATTTCTTTAACCCAATTGCTTTAATAATCTTATTATACCTCCTTATATTTTCTCTTTTTAAATAATTTAAAAGTGACCTCCTTTTAGTTACCTGCCTTAAAAGGCCTCGCCGGGAATGAAAATCTTTGGCATGGGTTTTTAAGTGTGAAGTTAATCTTTTGATTTCTTCGGTTAAAATGGCAACCTGAACCTCAGGAGAACCAGTATCTTTTTGGTGAAGTTCGTATTTTTTGATTATTTTAGTTTTTTCTTCCGGGGTTAGCATACTTTATTTTATCACAAAAAGAAAAAATAGTAAAAAGCCGGAAGACCGGCTCTAAACTCGTTGCTTTTTTAAAACTACCCTAATTCGAACATTAATAAGTATTAAGCTTTTCTATTTCCGAAAAGAAATCAACCGTTTCTTGAAAAATCTTTTCCAGCTGGTCTTTTTCAAAAGTAATACCGTGGACAGAATTTTTTAACCAAACTAGTTTTTTATTGTTAGACCTGATTTTTCTGAAAACATACTTAGCGCTTTTGGGATGAGAAATATCATCTAAAAGAGAATGAAAAATCAATACCGGGCATTTTACTTTAGGGAGGTCTTTTTTGGTCTGCTCTAAAACTCCAATTAATTCTTCAACATAAGAAAGTTGGACGTTGTGAAACATTATTTTTTCCTTACCCTTCACTGTATTAAAGAAACGCAAACCACCGCTAGCTAATTTTAATCCGTAATCTAAACCCTTACTGAGAAAAATTGGAGCCCCGAGAGAGATTAAACCATTGATTTTTTTTGAGCCAGCTAAATGAAAAGCCAAATTGCCTCCCAAAGAAACTCCAGCCAAATAGATTTTATCAACTTTTTTATTTAGAAAATTGAATGACTCTTCAACTTTTTGGTTCCACTCTTTCAAGGTACTATTCATTACTTGAAAGGGACAGGAGTCATTGATGGTGGGATGGGGTCCATAATCTTTGGGGCAACTGCCGTGACCGGGCAGAGTGGGACAGAAGACAGTAAAATTTTCAGCAGCCAACCTTAAAGCCAACTGCCTAAGTTCTTCTGGACTTTTATTTAAACCATGAATTAACAGAATCCCTATTTTCCCTTTTTTAAAATAAATGTCCATAAATTTATGCCCCGCGTAGGACTCGGACCTACAACCTTGAAGTTAAGAGCTTCCTGCTCTTCCAATTGAGCTAGCGGGGCGAATTACACTATTTGAAAATCATTTGAAACATTTAAATGGATTTCCGTTAGGTAGGGTTCCCTCTCCAGCATTGTATAAATCCATATCACAATCTCCCAATAAGGGAAGACTGATATGGAGGTGGTCCTTTTCTTTGAGAACACAGATTGCCGTTCCCATTTCAGGTTGACAGGCAGCAGCATAATCTTTTACTAAGGTAAATAAGTGTTCTTTTTGAAAATCTGCAGCTAAAGCTCCTTTTCCGGTTTTCCCCCCATAATGACAAGAATGTTCTGAATGGGAACACTGTTGACCCTCGCAAATTTTCTCCCCCCTAGTATAATTACATATTTTATGAGTTTCATCATAAGTAAAGGTGTGGCCCAGGTCTACCCCTAACTCAGCTGTAGCTTTATCATCCAAACAACCTATAAGGAGAGTTAACTGAATATTATTCTGTTCTGGATAAGGAACATCATAACAATTAGCCAAATCCTGGTGATTATCGCAATATATCTTGCAGCCGGGAGGAGGTGGTGGCGGTGGTGGTGGAGGAGGAACATATTCCTCCCAGACATCACAAACACAATTTTGGTTTTTGTCTTCGCAAATATAGTCATACTCCGGGCTTTCAGAGGGTTTTAGTCCCGGAACCATACATTTTACACTAAATCCGCCTTCAGCTATGCCGGTCCATTTTTCTATTTTGACTACCGTAAATATAGTATGGAGGATTAGCCAGGCAGCATAGATTATAAAAAGACCAATTAAAGTTGCCAATAAGAATTTTTTAGCTCTTGATAAAGCTTCGGGATTTCCCGAAGAAACCACAAACATTATCCCGCCGGCAATCAGCATTAAAAGTCCTATCAAGGGAACAATTTTCCAAGTAATAAAATCAATAATCCGGCCAAACATTAAAAAGAAATGACAAAAACTGCAGGGGCAGGCTTCATTTTCAGGAGTGGCTGGTTCAGGGTCTTCAAACAATTCTTTTGTTGCCGGATTAGGGTCTGGCCAACCGCAGGGAACCAAAGCAGCCGAGCTTTTGTAGGGAAAAATTAAAAAAAGAAAAGCAAGAATTAAAATTGTAACAATTATTTTTTTCACAGGTTTTATGACGAGACCCGAGCTCGCAACGAGGTCGGGTCTCGTTGCTCTCGTTGCTTAGAAATTGCACTGACCTTCGTTTGGAAAGCTGATAAAAATCCTTCCCTGCCTGGTTATACAGTAGATTTCCGGCAAGCTGTGTGTTTCTTTACATTCTTGAGCCCAGGCGCAAACCACAGTCTTAAGGCCTATATTTTCATATTCTATAGCTAAAGCCCCATTTTGTCCACTCTCTCCTCCGTAATGACAGGAATATTCTAAAAAAGCACAATTTTGAGAACAAATTCTCTCTCCTCTGGTGAAATTACAAACAGGGTAGTCATCGTCGAAGATAAACTCTCTGCCAAGATATAAAGGTTGGGAATATTGCTCTTCGTACTCCCGTTTTTTTTGCGAGATACAAAACTCTAAGGATAATAAAGAAGGAGCCAATTGTAAGTTGGCAGGAACTTGATAGCAATTGGCTAATTTTTCAAACTCATCACATTTAATACATTCTGAAGTGTTAAACTGACAGCTCTCATTACATTTTAAATTGCCGGCCTGACAAATTTCTCCTCTTTCAATAAAATCAGGATTTATTTGATGGCAGGTTGAAATATCTCCAAAATCTTCTCCGTCACATTCTTCTCCTAAATCTTTTTCTAATACTCCATTGCCGCAAGCTAAAGTAGAACCCGAACACTGACTGGTATCAAATGATTTGCAATCCTTAGAACATTTTAAACCCCCCGGCTCTTGGAAACCAAAATCCTGACAGGTTTTTTCTCTTAAATTTAATCCGTCGCAAACCTCTTCTCCATCTATTTTATTGTTTCCGCAAAGTAAAATATCTTCTTTCTCGGGTAGTTCACAAACTACCTTGAACCAACCCTCTTTTAAACCAGTCCATTCAGCAAGGCCCAGAATAGTGAAAAATAAATTTAAAACCCCCCAAGCCAAAAGCAGAATTAAAGCTCCTTTGACAAGAGAAATCAGTAAGGTTCTGGCTTTTAAGGGGGCTTCCGGGCTTCCAAAAGAGAAAAAATAAAAAAGAGCTAAGACAATTACCATTATGATAATTAAAGCTGGCACAATTTTCCATAAAACAAAATTTAAGCCTCCGCTTAACAAAACCCAAAAATGACAAAAACCACAGGGGACAAATTGATACTCTCCTTCAAATTCCAGGCAGCTTTTTTTGAAAGCTCCTCTTTGACTCTCTTCTTCTCGTTGATATTCCTTGGCTTTTTCTAAAACCTCTTCTTCATTAAGATTTTTTCCAATACAGACCTCTTGCCCGCAAGGAACCAAACCCTGATAGACTGCTATTTTGCCATCTATTCCATAACTATAAGCAGAAACCAAAAAAGGGAAAAAGGAAACTCCTAAAAAAAACAAAAAAATAAAAATAGCAAAAAATTTTTTCACTATTTTCATTATATCTTATAAGAACTTACTTTCAAGCATGCCCCGTAGTGAACGCAAAGCGTTTTACTACGGGGTTTTTCTTTGGCGGCAATTTCTTACTCGGTTAACTAAGATAGGTTTTACTCTTTTATAAAAACAAAAAAGAAATCCGCAAGGATTCCATCGAATACAAAAATGAAAAAATTTTCTTTTACAAAATGTGGTTGAAACGATTTTTGATAGATGCCTTGGTAATTTTAGATAAAAATTTTTTAATTTAATCACCAACCGATTTTGGAGGGATAACTTTGTTGAACGGAAAAACCATTCCTATTCACCTTCCTTTTCTACTGTCCATTCCCTTCTATTAATTTCTGCCTGCTTTAAAATTCGAGAAAGGAGATCTGGGCTAATATCTTCAGAATGAGGATTAGGAATGGTTAAGGTTAAATTTCCCTTGATCATATAAGGATGCTTTCCTGATTGATATGGACCTTCAAAGCCAAATTTTTTAAGTCGTTTTACCAGTTCCCGCCAAGAAACAGGTTTAAGTTTTGGCATAAACCTTGTTAAGAGGGATCTTTCTATAATGGATTTTGAAATTAGGAATAGGTAAGTTCTTTCTCAATCTCAAAAGTGTCCACCCCTCTAAAGTCTCTAAGAGATTTTCCCGGCACTCCTCCAAAGTTCTCCCCGTAGCCCAAACTCCTTTTAGTTCAGAAATTTCACCATAGAAGATTTTCTCTTTATCGATTAGCTCGTATTTAGCTTTATTTAGATAAAAATTTAGAAATTCTTGAAACATAATTTATCTTAATTTATTAAGTTTTTTCTTTAGTCCATAATTTAATATTACCAATTCACAAATAAAAAGTCAATTTCTGCACATCTGCACATATGTTTAGACACAATCTTAAAAGTAGTTCGAACTCATTTTATTTGATAAAAATTTTCTTTTACTATACAGAACCAAAAATTAAGTTTTTGCTGGAAATTTCCCTTCAATTTGGCCGCCGAACCGCGAAGCGTCGAGGCGGAAAGATTGACTTTTACTGAAATGTGCCCCCGGAAGGACTCGAACCCTCAAATCTCCTGTTCCGAAGACAGGCACTCTATCCAGTTGAGCTACGGGGGCATATTTTATTTTAACAAAAAGGGCGAAGAAAGCAAGCTTTCTTCTTCCCACTCCGCTAACGCTCGTGTAATTGAAAAAAATCAAATTTTAAGTTAAACTTAATTAGATAAATTTATGAAAATACCCGAGGAAGTAAAATTTGTTATTGAAAAACTCAGAGAAAATAACTTTCGGGCCTATATTGTTGGAGGCTGTGTTAGAGATTTATTGAGAGAAGTAGAACCAGAGGATTGGGATGTGGCTACCAATGCCAAGCCAAAAGAAATCGGGAAAATCTTTTTGAAAAGTTATCTTGACAACAAATTTGGAACAGTAACAGTTTTAACCGGCTCCCAAGACCAAAAATTAAAAGAAATTGAAATTACTCCTTTTAGAATTGATGAAAAATATTCAGACAAACGTCACCCCGATAAAATTAAATGGGCAAAAACAATTGAGGAGGATTTAGCCAGACGCGATTTCACAATTAACGCCATAGCTCTAAAACTCACAGAGGCCCGTCCCCTGCGAACGGAAATTATTGATTCTTTTGAGGGACAGAAAGATTTGAAAGATAAAATTATTCGGGCAGTAGGCAAAGCAGAAGACAGGTTTTCTGAAGATGCTTTAAGGATGCTCAGGGCAGTAAGATTTGCCACTAGTTTGGATTTTCAAATCGAGGAGAAAACAAGTAAAGCAATTCAAAAAAATTCTATTTGGTTAAAGATGATTTCTAAAGAAAGAATTAGAGATGAATTAATGAAAATTGTTATGGTAAAAAAGGCGGCTGATGGCTTAGAGCTTTTAAGAAAATTAAATCTTTTGAAACATATTATTCCTGAATTAGAAGAAGGTTACGGGGTTAGCCAGAATAAACATCATATTTTTGAATGTTATGACCACTATCTTAACTCCTTAAGATATGCGGCTGAAAAAGATTACAACAAATATGTGAGATGGGCTGCCCTCTTTCATGATATTGGCAAACCGAGAACAAAAGAGGGCGAGGGGCCAGATGCTACTTTTTATGGCCATGAAATAGTTGGGGCAAAAATGACAGCTCAAATTTTAAATAGATTGAAGTTTTCCAAAAAAGATATTGAGAAAATTGTTAGGTTAGTCAGATATCACCTTTTTTATTACAATGTTGGCGAGGTTTCCGAAAGCTCGGTTAGAAGATTGGTTAGAAAAGTAGGGCCGGAAAATATGGAAGAATTGTTAGAGGTAAGGTATTGTGATAGAATTGGTTCCGGCTGCCCCAAAGCAGAACCTTATAAATTAAGGCATTTGAAATATCTTATTGAAAAAGTAGCTCTAGACCCAATTTCAGTTAAAATGCTAAAAGTTTCAGGAGATGATGTGATGAGGATTTTAGACATTAAACCCAGTCCCGGAATTGGCCAAATTTTAGATATTTTGCTGGGCTATGTCTTAACCAGTCCTCAAAAAAATAAAAAGGAATTTTTAGAAAAAGAAATCGAAAAATTAGCTAAACTATCGGAAAAGGAGCTTAACTCCTTGACCCAGAAAGCCAGAGAAGAAAGGGAGAAAATTGATGTGAAAAGAGACCAGATGACCAAAAAGAAATATTGGGTTACTTAATCAGGGTGTGGTCTAGCAGCTAAGACGCCAGTTTCGGGAACTGGAAAGCGGAGGTGCAAGTCCTCTCACCCTGACATCGAATATCAAAATCGAATCAGGCGGAATTAAAAATCCAACAATCAAAACAGCCCAAAAAATTGCCGAAGCTCTCGGTGTTTCCTTAGATGAATTAACTAAAGAACAATTAAAATATGTCAAGAATTAATGACTTAAATTTAAATAATTGGCAGGAATATAAAGACATTTTAACAGATAGTCTTTGGATTATTGGTGCTAGAGATAAATCGGGCGCTCATACAGGCGAGTATCACGGTAATTTCATTCCCCAAATCCCAAATCAGTTAATGAGACGATTTACTAAAAAAGGGGGTGTGGCTTTAGATACTTTTTTAGGAAGTGGTACTACTTTAATTGAATGTAGAAGATTGGGACGAAACGGCATTGGTATTGAATTGGTTCCGGAAATTGCAAGAAAAGCAAAAGAAAATATCGCTAAACAATCTTGCCTTAACGGCAGAATTTTTACAGATATTCTTATTAGTGATAGCACTACGGAGAAGGCACGAGATAAAGTAATTGAAATTTTAAAGAATCACAATAAGAAAAATGTTCAGTTTGTAATTATGCACCCACCTTATCACGATATTATTAAATTTAGCAATCTAACGAATGACCTTTGTAATACAAAAACAGTAGAAGAATTTATCGGAAAATTTGGCAAAGCAGTAAACAACTTCGCAGATTTATTAGAAAAGAAACATTATTTGGCAATTGTAATCGGTGATAAATATACAAATTCTGAATGGGTGCCTTTAGGATTTTATGTGATGCATGAGACAATGAAAAATTCAGAATTGAAATTAAAGAGTATTTTAGTAAAAAATATTGTCGGTAATCGTGGTAAAAGAAATCAAGAACACTTATGGAGATATAGGGCTTTAGTCGGTGGTTTCTATATTTTCAGACACGAATATATTTTATTATTTCAAAAAAGC
>Ga0210017_1003343_pt1 | contig 13479 bp, 13 predicted proteins | sample CryGeyCG2014_020_FD_183966 | JGI IMG/M metagenome (GOLD analysis project Ga0210017, IMG submission 183966) | Groundwater microbial communities from aquifer - Crystal Geyser CG08_land_8/20/14_0.20 (SPAdes) (version 2) | ecosystem: Environmental > Aquatic > Deep subsurface > Groundwater | place... | reverse complement strand
TCGATCCCATCACCGCGCCAATTCCACCCCTACCGGCAACGCCACCTCTAGCCGCGCCTACTTCGGACACAATGCATGCAATCTTTACAAGCCGTTCACCCGCCGGACCGATTACTGCAACACCAGAGTTTTTGTACAATTTCCGCAGCTGCCGTCCAGCTTCTGAAGTGGTTTTGCCCCAGAGGCTCGAGGCGTCTTTCAACGAAACGCGCTCGCCATCAATTAGCAGATAGACGGGCTTCTTGGCATTCCCTTCGATGATGATGCCATCTAACCCCGCACGTTTCAAATAGGTACTGAATGAGCCACCCATCGAGGAATCGAAGATTGTGCCAGTCAGTGGTGATTTTGCGCTTATAGACGCTCGTCCAGCACCCGGGAAGCCCGTCCCGGTCAACGGGCCATTCATGAAAACGAGTTTGTTTTTCGGGCCGAGAGCGTCTGTGCCTTGCTTCAACTCTTTGTGCAGGATATTCGCGGCGTAGCCCCTGCCTCCTACAAAGTTGTACGCGGTTTTTTCGTCGAGCGCCTCTTTCTTGATCGCCCCGGTCGAGAGGTTTACCCGCAGGAGCTTGTTAGCATATCCACCCAGCCTCATGTGAAGACCAAGCTAACTAACCCATTTCATTAAATAATGCTTTGTCAAAGTACACTTTTCAAATATATTTAGAGGACATCCTGCGATAACTTTATTACTTTAAAAATCTGAACTTTAGTTGACCCTTCCTGCGAAAATGGGAAACCGTTACACTAACGGTCGGCCCGGGCGTTTGGCGCTCGGGCATTTTTGTTTTGTTGATAGTTGTGTTTGTCAAAAGCTATCCTTAGGTGGTGGCAGGCCCGCACGCTATGCGGACACTCGCGGGGCTCCTTCGCGTGCGATTTCTCGTGGGGCCAGCGGGATTTGAACCCGCATCCCCTTCCTGCGAAGAAAGGATGTTGTCCGTTACACCACGGCCCCAGCCCACCACCACCGATGCTTTGGATGGAGGTGCTTTATAAACCGAAAACAATTTACAGATAACTGATTTATGGGGATAATCATGGAGAAAAAGGTCACGACCGCAACGTTGCGTGAGATGAAGGCGCGAGGCGAGCGCATAACGGTGCTGTCGGCATACGACTACCCAACCGCGCGCATGATAGACGATGCAGGCATGGACGTGATACTCGTCGGCGATTCCCTCGGCAACGTTATTTTGGGTTACAAAGACACGCTAGCGGTCACCATGGACGAGATGATTCACCACACGAAGGCTGTAGCAAGGGCGGCGAAGCGCGCTTTGGTTGTGGGGGACATGCCTTTCATGTCGTACCAGGCAAGCGTTGCAGATGCGATTCGAAACGCCGGCCGCTTTCTCAAAGAGGGCCATGCAGAAGCTGTCAAAATCGAGGGTGGCCGCGGCATGGTGGAAAAAGTGGAGGCGATAGTGCAATCCGGCATCCCGGTAATGGGGCACCTCGGGCTCACGCCGCAGTGGATTCACCAACTAGGGGGTTTCAAGGTCAGCGGAAAGACGGAGGCGGCAGCGCGGATGGTCGTCGAGGATGTAAAAAAGCTCGAAGATGCGGGGGTTTTCAGCATAGTTCTGGAATGCGTCCCTTGGCAGCTGGCAAAGCTCATCACCGAGAGAAGCGGCGTTCCCACAATAGGCATAGGTTCTGGGCCGCACTGCGATGGCCAAGTGCTTGTCCTACATGATTTACTCGGGCTCACCGGGCCGCATGTCCCAAAGTTCGTGAAGCAATACGCCCAACTCGAAGGGACGATAAGCAAAGCAATTGCGGAGTTTAGGCAGGAAGTCAGGACGGGAAAGTTTCCCTCGCTGAATCACAGCTATGAGATGCCAAGTGAGGAGCTGAAAAAGCTTTTGAGGCGTTTCAAGGCCAGAAAAAGAAGCGTTCGATGATGGGATGAAGAGCAAAGCAGTTGCCGAGCTCGTGGACAAACTTGGACAACCCTATCATGAATTGCTGAGCATAAATTTGAAAAGCGGAGAAAAAGAAGAAATTTTCAAGTGGTTCATCGCCTCCTCTCTTTTCGGCGCAAGGATTTCCGAGACAATCGCCGTGAAGACGTATAAGCAATTTGAGAAAGATGGCTTGCTTTCACCTGAGAAAATAATCGCTCGCGGGTGGTCCCGCTTGGTCGAGAGCCTAGATCATGGGGGTTATGTTCGCTACGATTTTTCTACGGCCGACGACTTTTTGGCTCTATCAGATTTACTTCTGCGCAGCTACGGTGGAGACCTCAATAAGCTACATGATCAATCGAAAGATTCCGCGGACCTAGAGGCGCGTTTGAAAGAATTTAGAGGTGTCGGCGATGTCACGACGAATATTTTTCTGCGGGAACTCCGCGGCATTTGGCGGAAGGCACATCCACTGCCCCAGCAACACGTTATTACCGCCGCGCGTAATTTGGGCATTGTAAAATTTACGCAACCGGCGAAAGCGCTCAAAGAGCTTCAGCAAATTTGGCAGAAGAATGTGGTGCCGCGCAAGTCGTTTGTAAATTTCGAAGTTGCGCTTTTACGCTTGGGCAGACTCTACTGCAAGAAGTCGAAATGCGATAAATGCCCGATTCGCGGGAGCTGCAAACGCTTTTAAACCCCGCGGAACCCTTTTATTTGGTTGATTAATCCGTTAAAAATTGAGGAGGTGAACAAATGGCTTATATCGTAAAGTCTGCTGTTCGTGGCTTGATCAAAGGGATGAGAATAAGCGAAGATTTCTTCAAGGAACTGGACTCGTTGATAGCGCGAAGGTGCAAGAGAGCTGTAGAGCGGGCAAAAGGCAACGGCAGAAAGACATTAAGAGGAGTTGACGTGTAAAAAATTTTTTATTTTTTCCTTTTTATTTTTTAATTCAAAATTAAGAGTTATTTTACCCGCTCAATTTTCCTCCTACCAAGGGCCTGCATGTACTCTACTTCAACACCCTCTTTTACCTCGCCCCGCAAATTCATAGGGATAGGGAGCTCAAATGTCTCGTATGTGATGAGATTCATGAGCTGAGCGGCATTTGGCAAGAGGGCTAACACTTGAGCATTCCCGCGCTCGATGAGGGGCACCTCAATCTTCGCGCTGGTCGGTTTTATGACGCTTCGTTTCTGATTGTCGAAGAGGCCGATGACATCGATTTTGGCTTTCGCGTGCCCGTGTTTGCCCGGCGCCGAAGTTGTGTACCCGATTATGCGGCAGGGCTCTCCGTCCACGACGATGAACCGCCCCTCCTTGAGCTTGCCAACCTCAGTCATTTCCACTGCCATGCCAATGCCCTTTCTCTCTTTTAGCTCATACCTTAAAAATTTGGTGCCAGCACAAAATTAAAACTCTCCCACCACCAAACGTGATTGGGTGTGAAGATGAGAGTGGGGATAGTGGCGCGTCCAGATCTACCTGGGGCAGTCGAGCTCACGCGTAAGTTGTTAAAACTTCTCTCGAAGGAGGACGTCGTTCTTGAGAAGAAGCTGGCGGCCAAGCTGAGGAAACGTGGGGTCCAGATTCGCGCGATGCGGGCAGATGCTATAATTACAATAGGCGGTGATGGGACGGTTCTCTTCGCCCATCAACAGGCACCCGATGTGCCGATTCTTGGTATAAACATGGGCGGAACTGGATTTTTGGCGGAGGTTGCACCGAGAGATGCTTTCAAGGCAGTCAAAAAGTTAGTGGCTGGGCAACTGCCAATGATAGAGCGAGAGAGACTTGCGGTAAAAGCCGCAGGCAAGCGCTTGCCAGACGCTTTGAACGAAGCCGCAATATCCTCAGCTACCCTTGGCAAAAGCCTAGCGTTCAGAGTACTCGTGAACGGCGAGGCTATCATGCGCACGCAGGGAGACGGCGTGATAATCGCCACGCCGACAGGGAGCACGGCATACGCGCTGGCTGCGGGTGGCCCGGTCATAGACCCGCGCTTAAATGTGTTTGCGATAGTGCCAGTATGCTCAGCCCATCCGCGTGTTTCGCCACTGGTGGTTCCCATGGTGAGCAAAATCAAGGTTGAGCTCACGCGACCAGATCGCAGGGCTCTGGTTTTTGTCGACGGCCAGCGTGCGGCCGAAGTTGGTTCAGGCGGAGAGTTGTTATTGTATCGTTCAGAGAAGCTGGCGAAATTTTTCAAATGGCGCGGAGAGTTCTACCAAAAAGTCAGGGAGAAGTTGTAGGTGTCACGCGAGGTCTACGTCTTGGACACCTCCGCGGTGATTGCAGGTTTCGTCCCAGGAATCACAGAAGTTAGACAAGTGACTGTGCAAGAGGTGCTGGACGAGGCCAAGGATCTGTGCTCGAAACTGGAGCTTGTGACCGCCGTGGATGCAGGTAAAATTTCAGTGCTGGAGCCTTCCAAGAAAGCGTTGGAGGAGGTCAGAAAAAAGGCGAGCCAAACGGGGGACCGAGTTTCCAATACGGATGTAAAACTTTTAGCATTGTCATTGGACATGCTTCGCGCGGGAGATATGCCAGAGCTAGTGACGGACGACTACGCAGTCCAAAATTTAGCAAGCATTTTCAATATCACTTTTAGACGCGTTGTCATGCCGGGCATCACTGAAGTATTCACGTGGCAGATGTTTTGCCCTGCGTGCGGTAGAACTTACTCGATGGCACTCACCAAATGCGAGGTTTGCGGCTCTGGACTCATCAGGCGACCCAAAAAATAACTCAGAAGAGCCCGGCTATTTTGAATAGCGTGAATCCCACAATAGCAGCGATGATGGGTGTTAGAATCCACGCGACAACGATTTTTTGTGCAAGTTTCATGTTTACGGTACGCATGCCTTTCACGAGTCCCGCCCCAATGACTGCACCCACGATTGCATGCGATGCTGATGTGGGCATGCCTACCATCGAATAGATATGCAAGACGAGTGCGGTCGATAGCTGAGCGGAAAATGCCATCGCTGGGTCGATGACGGTCATACCCTTCCCCACGGTTTCTATCACCTTACCCCCCCATGTGATAACCCCGACCATTATCGCTATCCCTCCGATCAGGGCCGCTATGATGGGTACAGTTATATTGGCCCCTACAATCAAACCAGTAACATTCCCTATGTTATTTGCACCCAAACTGTAGGCAGCATAGCATCCACTTACAACTACTAAAATTTTGAGAACGAGGTTTGCAGTGGCAAGTTTTTTTATCCGCCCCACCGCTTTCCCAACAGATTTGTAAAAGATGAAGCCCAAGGCCATCGCCGCGGTTGGGGTACCTACCCAGACGATTCCCATTTTTCCGATCGTAGACCAATTTATAGCTACACTCATAGCTAAACCAATACCAAGCATCGCCCCGATTATGGCGTGTGTAGTAGATACGGGGAACTTTGAGTAAGTGGCGATTGTAACAAAAGACCCAGCCGAGATGGCAGCTATGAATGCTACTTGGGCAGTTACAGATCCGGGGGGTATAACGCCTCCGCTGAAGGTTTCAATCACCGCCCCACCACTTATGACTGCGCCGAGAAGAGCGAAAACACCGACGAGGAGGACAGCACGCCTTAGAGACAGAATGCCGCCCCCGACTGCAGTACCTATACAGTTGGCAGCGTCGTTGCTCCCGAGATTCCAGCCCATGTAGAGGGCAGCGGCTAGAGCGAGGAGGGCAATTAGCTCAATCAACTATATCGCCAGAGCCCTATGTCAGGTGTTTCATCGAAATCATGGCTATGATGTCGCCGGCGTCCTCAGCCCAGTTAGCGATTCGTCCCGTCCATAGTATGATATCCCTGAGCTGTAGCACGGTTATCGGGTCCAACGAACGTTCAAGATCAAACACGTTTCTTGTGAGTTGATCTTCGATTGCATCTACCTCTTCCTCGAGCTTGTCTGTCTGTTTGGCTAGCTTTGCTGCTTTTTCGACATCCGTCCCCAGCGCTTTTACAGCATTCACAAGACACTCAACCGTTTCAATTGTCTTTGCAATCAATTTTTTTATTCCGTCGATGAGTTCAGGCACTTTTTTGTTTCTTTTGGCAGCTTTTTTTAACGCCGTGCATAATTTCTCCCTTCTGGCCATTGCCTGCCCCACGTGTTTGACTTCATCCGCGACGGTATCGGCCCGCTCAGCGAGGTTAAAGAGGTCTGACCTATAAAGGGGCAGAAAAGCGCCTGCGTACAAGTCGCACTCAAATTTTCGCCTGCGTTTGTCGGCCTCGTATTCTTGGACATTTATGTCTGCCGCCGCTTTCTCAATCAAAGCGTGGTCGTATTTGGAGAGCCCTTGGATGAGTTTGGTGAGCATCGTTGCGGTTTTGTATACAGCATCGGCGTGGGCCCCCAACTCTTTAAACGCTTCTTGCTCTTTTTTCGCTCCAAAGAATGGCATCAAATCACCTCACTTGCTTCTGTGTGGAACAGGGTCATAAATGTATTAAAATGCTTTTGAAAAACGGTTAAAGATGAAATATCTCTGCTTCAAGTCCCGTTAAATCGAGTATGGCTACTGTTTGGCGCCCAGTCAGGTAGCCGCAGACCTCGCCGGGATTTATCAAAAGCGTCTTGCCCTCAACAATTTCTGCTCGATGATTGTGCCCACGGACGACGACATCATAGAACCCGCACTTTACTAGCGAGTTCACTACGTCTTCGTGCGCGCCGTGGAGCAGCGCAATTTTCTTGCCACCTAGTTCAAGCGCGGCGAAGTTCCCGAGTGGCGCCACTCCGATTTCACCGAACTTCACACGTATGAACTCCTTGTCGCCCTCGTTGTTTCCCCAGACGATGTGTAGCTTCGCCCTGAGCTTCGCAAACTTCGGCGCAACAAATGGCGAGACCAAGTCGCCTGCGTGCAATACATGTTCTACCCCTTCGCGGTTGAAGAGATCTATCGCCTTCTCGACGGCCTCCAGCCTATCGTGGGTGTCGGACATGATACCAACTTTCATGATTTCACCCCAATACAGACAGACACTCGAAACTTAAACTGTTTTCATGAACTCGAGCACCACTCTTCCAGCCAATTCGATGTTTGCGAGTTCTATTTTCTCCGGCATGTCCTCCATGGTGTGGATGTAGCGGTAGCCCCGCCCCCTTGCGTTGGGTAGCCCAAAGATTTTACCCAAACGGGTTTCGAGTTTGCCAGTGCCGGGAGAATCCAAAGTGAAAGTAGTGGCCAGCACCTTGGCACGTATAAATGGGATGTGGTCGTGCCCGGCCAAAGCGGCCCACCACAGCTTTGGTTTCAGACCGACGCGTCCGCAACAATTGATCAAGGACTCGTTGAGTTTCCGCGATGTGCGATGTCTTCGAATTAATCCATTTCCTTCCACGATGAAGGCTTGTTTCCCAGCCCCAACCATGTCCAAGTTGAGGACGGCCAAGCTCTCGGTTTCGAATTTTTGTTTTCTAACGAAGGCTCTTGAGCCAACTAGCCCCTGCTCCTCTGCGCCGAACGCGACAAAGGTGAACTCGGAATCTGCTGGCGGTGACTCGCGGGCGACGCGTGCGACTTCCAGCATTGCTGCGATTCCAGAGGCGTTGTCGTTTGCCCCAGGCGAAACTTGCCTGCCGCGCGCAGCCACAAACATGCTACTGCATACTGGCAGGAAGACGAACGCCAAGACCAGCCAAATAGGCCACCAAGATATTGGAAACACACCGGCAGCCCTAACAAGCAGGAAAACTAGCACGACAAAGATGAGCGGAATTAAGGTCAGCTTCACGAAGACCTGCAACTTGTAACTGACGATGCATCTCGCTGAGTCGTAGTGGGCAGTAATCAGGAGGCGCTTCTTCGGTTTTTCCTGTGCCGATGTGGCGATGATGTTTTTGCTTTTGCGTTTGGGCATCAGCTGGGGCAACGTCGAGAAAATGGCGAGGGCGATCAAAAAAGTTGCGATAGCAATAATTTCTGGAAGGAAGAGCGTCGAGATGAATGCCGCCGCGAGTAGACCCGCCCCAACTTGAGCGCGAGCGGCCCTATCGACAAAATCAAAATCCTGCACCTCAACCTTGTAGCCGTAGCTCTCGAGCTGCTTCTGAATATACTCCGCGGCCTGCTGCTCACCTCGCGCCCCAGCTAGGCGCGGCCCAATTTCGTAGGCGAGTTTATCCAGGTGCTCGAACGCTCGACGTGGCTCAAACTCGGTCATCTTCCCCTCGCTCTACTAGGTACAAACGATTAATAGCTTCAGCTTTAGATTTTTATCTGCGGGGGTAGCCAAGCCAGGTTAAAGGCGTCAGACTCAAGATCTGATCCCGTAGGGGTTCGGGAGTTCGAATCTCCTCCCCCGCACCACTGTTTTAGAGGCGGATTCAATTGTTTAATATTAAGAGCGCCACAATTTCAATGGTGGCCGAGGTAGTGTAGTGGTCAGCATTCGGGACTGTGGATCCCGCAGCCCGGGTTCGAATTCGGGGAGAACTCGACGAATATCCCGGCCTCGGCCCCATTTTCAGTCTTTGCCAAGAAAAAAAATTGTCAAAAACGCTGTCCGGTCGTTCGGTAGGAAACTTAATTAAGTAAAGATGCTTAAAGTTAAGTAGTCCACACTGCAGTGTGAACGGCGTCGATCGGAGTTTGGGGCTGGGCCCCGCGATGAGAGATCGTACTCTTGGTGTGGATTCAATAATGTGGACCAGAACAAGCCGGGTAACCGGAGAGCTCGGGTCCGAGATAGGTTTGGTACCCCACAATTCTAAGCTTTGTACCGACGTGAACTCTGGTTGATTCTGCCAGAGGCCACTGCTATTGGGGTTCGGCTAAGCCATGCAAGCGGAGGGCGCGGTCGCAAGATCGTGGCCCCGCACACGGCTCAGTAACACGTAGTCAATCTACCCTCGAGTCTGGGACAACCTCGGGAAACTGAGGACAATCCCGGATAGGCGATGGACGCTGGAATGCCTCATCGCTCAAAGCTCCGGCGCTCGAGGATGGGACTGCGGCCTATCAGGCTGTTGGTGGTGTAACGGACCACCAAACCTACGACGGGTATGGGCAATGGGAGTTGGAGCCCAGAGATGGGGACTGAGACAAGGCCCCAGGCCCTACGGGGCGCAGCAGGCGCGAAAACTTCGCAATGCGCGAAAGCGTGACGAGGGAACCCCAAGTGCCGTTGGTCTTTTGATCGACGGCTTTTCGGGAGTCTAAGAAGCTTCCGGAATAAGGGCTGGGCAAGACTGGTGCCAGCCGCCGCGGTAATACCAGCAGCCCAAGTGGTGGTCGCGTTTATTGGGCCTAAAGCGCTCGTAGCCGGGCTTGCAAGTCCCTTGTGAAATCGGACGGCTCAACCGTTCGGCGTGCAAGGGATACTGCTGGCCTTGGGATCGGGAGAGGTCGGGGGTACTCCGGGGGTAGCGGTGAAATGCTGTAATCCCTGGAGGACCACCAGTGGCGAAGGCGCCCGACCATAACGGATCCGACGGTGAGGGGCGAAGGCTAGGGGAGCGAACGGGATTAGATACCCCGGTAGTCCTAGCAGTAAAGGATGCGGGCTGGGTGTCAGGCGCCCTTCGAGAGCGCCTAGTGCCGTAGGGAAGCCGTTAAGCCCGCCGCCTGGGAAGTACGGTCGCAAGGCTGAAACTTAAAGAAATTGGCGGGGGAGCACTACAAGGGGTGGGACCTGCGGTTTAATTGGATTCAACGCCGGACAACTCACCAGGGGCGACAGTTGGTTGAAGGCCAGGTTGACGACCTTGCCGGACTAGCTGAGAGGTGGTGCATGGCCGTCGTCAGCTCGTATCGTGAGGCGTCCTGTCAAGTCAGGTAACGAGCAAGACCCTTGCCCTTAGTTGCCATCGGTGGAAAGCCGGGAACTCTAAGGGGACCGCTGGTGCTAAACCAGAGGAAGGAGAGGGCCACGGTAGGTCCGTATGCCCCGAATCCCCTGGGCTACACGCGGGTCACAATGCGCAGGACAATGGGATGCAATGCCGTAAGGCAGAGCCAAGCCCTTAAACCTGCGCTTAGTTCGGATCGAGGGCTGCAACTCGCCCTCGTGAAGCTGGAATCCCTAGTAATCGCGAGCCACTACCTCGCGGTGAATACGTCCCTGCTCCTTGCACACACCGCCCGTCAAGCCACTCGAGTGGGGTCTGGATGAGGCTCGTTCAAATTGGGCGGATCGAATCCAGGTTCTGCAAGAGGGGCTAAGTCGTAACAAGGTAGCCGTAGGGGAACCTGCGGCTCGATCACCTCCTTTGACGTTCGGGGTACCAAACCCTCGGAGGGCCCGTAGCTCAGTGGTAGAGCGCCTGCTTTGCAAGCAGGAGGTCCCGGGTTCGAGTCCCGGCGGGTCCACCATCGTGCGGCTCGCGAGTAACTTCGCGAGCTAAGGGCAATATTGCGGTCATCGCAAGATGATTGCCATGCATAGGTCTGGTCCTAGCGCAAGCTGGGTTCAGAGATCCTGAGGAATCAAAAATACGAAGCCACCTAGAGGATGGCTCGGCTCGAGCGCCGACGAAGGTCGTGGCAAGCTGCGAAAAGCCCGGGCGAGGTGCACGCAGCCCTTGAACCCGGGATGGCCTAATGGGACTTCTCGGCGTAGGGCAACCTACGTCGCTCCCGGCAGGGAGCGGGAACCCCGGGAACTGAAACATCTTAGTACCGGGAGGAAAAGAAAGCAACCGCGATGCCCTTAGTAACGGCGAGTGAAAAGGGCAGAGGGCAAACCGAATCTGGTGACGAAAGTCACTGGAGATGTGGGGTTGTAGGACTTCTTCCAATCTCTCGCGCGGAAAGCTGAAGTTGCCTGGAACGGCATGCCTGAGAGGGTGATAGCCCCGTATGCGCAACTGCGCGGAGTACGAGGAGAAGTATCCTGAGTACCGTGCCTCGGAATTGGTGCGGGAAGCTGGGAGGCATCAACTCCCAACCCTAAATACGACTCGAGACCGATAGCGTACGCAGTACCGCGAGGGAAAGATGAAAAGCACCCCGGAAGGGGGGTCAAAAGAGCCTGAAACTAGGTGGTGACAGTAGGGCACGGCTCCAAAGGTTTGAAGTTCTCCGAAGGAAGTCGTCGCGAGGCGATTGTACGAGGGGGATTGACCAGAGTTGTGCCGTCCGTCTAGAATCACGGGCCAGGGAGTTCATTGTCGTGGCGAGATTAAGGGTAAACCCCGGAGTCGGAGCGAAAGCAACAGGTCCGCGACCCGCAAGGGCGAGGGACGAGGTGTGAAAGCGCCTGGAGTCACGGCACTGAGACCCGAAACCGAGCGATCTATAGCGGGGTAGGACGAAGTCTCTCCTCGGAGAGATGGAGGTCCGAACCGGTCTTGACGTGCAATTCGGTCGGATAACCCTGCAATAGTGGTGAAAGGCCAATCAAGCTTGGTGATAGCTGGTTCCTCCCGAAGCTGGCCGCAGTCAGGTCTGGCGCGAGGTGGCCGGCGGTGTAGAGCACCGATTGATGGAGTCTGGAGGGAAACCTTCAGCCCGTTTGTCGAACTCCAAATCTGCCGGCGCCGTAGACCGCTGGAAACGGGATGTAGGGGGTAAGCTCCTGCTCCGAGAAGGAAACAACCAAGACTAAGGCTAAGGCCCCAAAATGCCGGCTAAGTGCAGAAATCCAAAGGGCGTCTTCGGCCTCAGACAGCGGGAAGGTAGGCTCAGAAGCAGCCATCCTTTAAACAACGCGTAACAGCGGACCCGTCGAGGTCGGTGGCCCCGAAGATGAACGGGGCTCAAGCCGGCTGCCGAGACCTTAGGGCAGCCGAAGTACAGTAGGCTGATCCGGTAGGGAGGCGTCCGGCGTGGGTAGAAGCTCGGGCGTGAGCTCGAGTGGACCGCGTTGGAACGAGGATCCTGGCGGTAGTAACAGCAAAGACCGGTGAGAATCCGGTCCGCCGAAAGGGCTCGGGTTCCTCGACAATGATCATCAGTCGAGGGTTAGTCGGTCCTAAGGTGGCCCTCAACCAGAGGCCATCGAAAGGGAATCCGGTTAAAATTCCGGAACCATTCAGGTACCTGCGGTAACGCAAGCTCAGCTTCCGACGCTTTTGGGTAGGTCGAGTGAGGTCGTCGCCTCATTTAACCTCGCAAACCCAGGGAGTTCCGTAATGGAGAGAACTGGGTGAACGTGGGAATAGCCTGCCGTTAGGTGGGTTTGGCTCATCCCTGGAGCCCGTGAAAAGGAAGCTGAGAAATGGAATCCTGAGTGTCCGTACCTAGATCCGACACAGGTGCCCCTAGGTGAAAAGCCTCAGGCGTGTCGAGTTACGGCAGTCTAGGGAATTCGGCAAAATCGTCGCGTGACTTCGGAAGAAGCGATGCCTGTCTTGTGAAAGGCAGGTCGCAGTGACAAGGGAGGGCCGACTGTTTAATTAAAACGTAGCTAACTGCGAGCCCGAAAGGGTGTGTACAGTTAGTGAATTCTGCCCAGTGGCGGTACGTTAAGCAGGGGTCCAACTCTGCGAAGCGCCGCTAAACGGCGGGGGTAACTATAACCCTCTTAAGGTGACAGTCGTTGCCTTAGTAAAATTTGGCCATATGCTGGGACGTCCGGTGTATCCCACACTACTTTAGCAAGGTCTATTTATACCTTAAAACTAAAGTGAAAATGTGATGGGTGCGGATAATCAGCAGGAAAGGCTAAATACGCAGTGGATTGTAGGGTTTGTCGACGGCGAAGGATGCTTCCACGTAGCCATAAATAAAATGCCTAAAATGAGTTTAGGCTGGCAAGTCCTTCCAGAGTTCAGAGTGGTTCAGCATAAACGTGATTTAGGAGTTTTGCACAGAATACAAAATACACTCGGTTGCGGCAAAGTTACAATAAATCACGAAGATCGTTTTGAAGTCAGAGTTCGAGGGATGCAAGATCTAAGAAAGGTAATCGCATTCTTTGAAAAAAATAAGCTGCAAACCACCAAAAGAAAAAACTTTGAGACATTTGCCAAAATAATTTCAATGATGGAAAACAAAAAACATCTAACAAAAGAAGGACTTGATAAAATAGCGAGAATGGCAAGCACAATGAACCAAAAAGTAAAACCTGCGTATTTAGAATCCCCAGAGACTTTACGCCAAATATCTCATTCGAGATGAAGATAAAGTCCGAGCCTTGCAGCGATGCAAGGAGGCAGCAGAAATGCCTGTCCGCCTTTCTGTAAAGGAAGGTCAAAAAGTAACAGACTGAGCGTAATACCTTGCCGCTTAATTGGCGGCTTGCATGAAGGAATCAACGAGCCCTCTACTGTCCCGGGCTGCCACTCGGTGAACCCACTTGCCGGCGAACATGCCGGGGACCCCCGAAGGGAAACGAAGACCCCATGGACCTTTACTGCAGCCTGTCGTTGGGGCACGGTTGCGGGTGCAGAGCGTAGGCGGGAGCCATCGAAGCCGGGTCTCAGGATCCGGTGGAGGCGACAATGTAACACCGCCCTCTTGCGACTGTGTTTCTAACCTGCAAGGGGACCGCGATAGGTAGGCAGTTTCGCTGGGGCGGCAGGCCCTCAAAAAGATATCAAGGGCGCCCAATGGTCGGCTCAGGCGGGTCAGAAGTCCGCCGTCGAGGGCAAGGCCAAAAGCCGG
>Ga0210017_1003342_pt1 | contig 13485 bp, 11 predicted proteins | sample CryGeyCG2014_020_FD_183966 | JGI IMG/M metagenome (GOLD analysis project Ga0210017, IMG submission 183966) | Groundwater microbial communities from aquifer - Crystal Geyser CG08_land_8/20/14_0.20 (SPAdes) (version 2) | ecosystem: Environmental > Aquatic > Deep subsurface > Groundwater | place... | reverse complement strand
GTGGTGAAGGTTTCGGGTGAGAATTTTAAACCGGGCGGAGCGGCTAATGTCGCTGTAAATCTCGCGACTCTGGGAGTGAAAACACATCTTATAGGCACGACCGGAAACGATTATTACGGCAATTTTCTTATGGGGCTTCTAAAAAAATACCGCATACACACAGAGATCGTAAGACGGTCTTCCGTGCCGACAACCATAAAAACCCGCATCATCGCAAGAAACCAGCAGGTTGTCAGAGTAGATCGCGAGTCCGACGGCAAAGGCCGAAACAGCGCCGCTATAATCAGCGCCGTCAAAAAAATTATCAAAAAAACCGACGCCGTAATTATAGCCGACTACGGAAAAGGAGTAATTACCTCGGAACTTCTCGGATATCTGATACCGGCGTGTCTCAAAATGAAAAAAATCATTACTGTTGACCCCCAGTTTGACAATTTTATGAACTACAAAAATGTCACATGCCTTACGCCAAATCACTTTGAAGCGTCCCTTGTTTCGGGAATGAAGGCGGAAAGCGACTCGCAGGTAAAGACCTGCGGACAGAATATTCTGAAAAAACTTAACGCCAGGAGCCTCATTATAACGCGCGGCGAAAAAGGCATGGCCGTTTTTGAAAAAAACAAAACAACATTCATTGCGACTTCCGCCAAAGAAGTTTATGACGTCACGGGCGCGGGGGATACTGTGATAGCGGTGCTCACGGCGGTTCTTGCCTGCGGTGAGGGAATTCTTAAAAGCGCGAGCATCGCAAACAAGGCAGCGGGCATTGTCGTCGGAAAATTCGGAACGGCAAGCGTTACAAGAGAGGAACTTTCCAGATGAGAATTGTAGGCGTCATACCCGCAAGATATGGCTCAAAAAGATTTCCCGGAAAACCGCTTGCAAAAATACTCGGAAAAACAATGCTCCAGCGCGTGTGGGAACGCTCACGTAAAGCAAAAATGCTTGATGATATTATAATCGCCACAGACGATGTGAGAATAAAACGCGAAGCCGAGAACTTCCACGCGACGGCGGTTATTACAAAGAAAGCATCCTCCGGAACGGCAAGGATAATCGGAGTCGCAAAAAAATTGAACTGCTCGGTTATAATAAACATACAGGGGGACGAACCGCTGATGAACCCGCGAATAATAGATAAACTTGCCGGAGTATTTAAAGACAGGTCGGTTGAAGTCGCAACGCTTGCTGCCCGGATTTCCGTCAAGGAATTTTATTCAAAAGACGCCGTGAAAGTCATAACTGACAGGTATTCAAACGCCGTTTATTTTTCAAGGACTCCGATACCGTATAACGGGCGGCATCTCGCTTTGAAACACATAGGAATTTACGGCTACAGAAAAAAAACTTTGCTTGAGGCGGAAAAACTTAAAAGCCCGCTGGCGGAGGCAGAAGACCTGGAACAATTGAAATTTATTGAAAACGGAATTAAAATAAAGGTCGTTAAGGTAAAATATGACGCTTGCGCGGTTGACCGGAAAAGCGACATCAGACGCGTCGAGAAATTACTAAGGAAATGAGCAGAAAAAAAGTTAATGTCCGGGGAATAAACGTCGGCGATAATATTACGGTAATAGCGGGCGCCTGCTCCATTGAGAACAGGGCCTTTCTTTTTGAGATAGCGCAGTTCCTGAAAAAAACGTGCAGCAAATTTAATCTGCCTCTGATTTTCAAGGCATCTTTTGACAAAGCAAACCGTCTTTCCATAAAATCCTTCCGAGGTCCCGGCATTAAGGAAGGCCTGAAACTGTTGGGGGAAGTGAAAAAAAAATATGACCTCCCGATACTCACGGATGTCTCTCGCGTAAGCGAAATAAAAGATGTAAAAAAAACCGCCGATGTTATTCAGATTCCGGCTTTTCTGTCGCGCCAGACCGATCTCCTTGTAGAAAGCGCAAAAACGCAAAAAGCAATAAACATAAAAAAGGGGCAGTTCCTTTCCCCTTATGATATGAAATTTCTGATTGAGAAAGCTGAATCAGCCGGAGGGAAAAAAATAATGCTCACGGAAAGAGGAACAAGTTTCGGATACAACAATCTTGTCGTGGATTTCCGCTCTATATGCATTATGAAGGAAACCGGCTACCCTGTTATTTTTGACGCGACACACTCCGTGCAACTTCCGGGGGCGGCAGCAGGAAAAACAACCGGTCAAAAAGAATTCTGCCTGCCGCTCATCAAGGCGGCCGTGGCAGTGGGATGCGACGGAATTTTTCTTGAAGTCCACCCGCACCCCGAAAAAGCTAAATCCGACAGGGGCTCTGTTATGAGCTTCGGCGAATTTGCGGAAATAGCGGCACATCTTAAAAGAGTGAAGAGAAAAAAGTAAAAAAGTAATAAGGGAAGTTGAGGCCGCCTTTGAGCGGACGAAATCCGCCTTAGGCGGAAGTGAAGAGTAATGAGATGAAAAAAAAGTTTATAACCGCTAAAAAAATACTTACAATTGAAAAAAACGCCATCTCGGATAACATTAACGCAGCTGTTTCGAGTTCAATAAGAAAAGCGGTGAAAATATTATATAAGAGAAGCGAAGGGAAAATAGCCGTAATGGGAATCGGCAAATCGGGGCTCGTTGCGCGCAAAATTGCCGCAACCCTTTCCTCAACCGGCAGTCCGTCATTTTTTACCCATCCAAGCGAAGCAATTCACGGAGATATAGGAATGCTCACAAAAGGAGACAGCATCATCGTTCTTTCTCATTCCGGAGAAATTATGGAATTTGAAAATCTGATGCCTTTAATAAGGAAAATGGAGATACCGCTTATTTCAATTACTTCCAAAAAAAATTCGGCTCTTGCCGGCGTATCGAACTGTATTATAGAGATAAAAATCAAAAAAGAGGCATGCCCCTTTAATTATGCGCCGACTTCATCCACAACGGTGATGATGGCTGTCGGCGATGCCATAGCTATTTTGCTGATGCAGAAAAAGAAACTTGGCGAACAGGACCTCGCTTTTCTTCATCCGGGGGGCGTCCTCGGGAAAAGGCTCAATATGATGGTGAAAGACATAATGCGGCGAGGGCGCGAAAATCCAAAACTCAGGAGAAACCGCACCGTTTCCGATGCTCTTTTCGTGATGACAAAAACCCGTCTGGGAGCCGTGAGCATAATAGATGCAAACGGAAAAATAACGGGTTTCTTCACGGACGGAGATTTGCGACGACTCATACAAACGGATCCCAAACCCCTTTCTAAAAAAATAGACGAAGTAATGACAAAAAAACCGTTTACGATTACCGGAAATGTTCCGGCCTGGAAAGCGGCGCAAATAATGAATAAAATGAACTTTGACAATATTCCGGTTGTTGATAAGTGTGGAACTCTCATAGGAATTATTGATGAGCGGGACCTTTTAAAAGAAGGCCTTATTGCTTAACAACCACTGATAATGTCATCGTTTTCCGTCGGGATAATTTTCACTTGACAGCAATCAAGCGTTAATATATAATCCCAAAAGTTGTTTTAAAGTTTCCCAAGAAACTTGAGAACTTGTTAATAAGTTGTTAATAACTTGTGGTGGTATTTGCGTTTTAATTATTTATGGAAAAGAAAGGAATTGCGGAAAATTACGATTCAATCTGGAAAAAAGTGGTCAACAATCTGCGTCTCGAGATAACGGATGAAACATACAAACTGTGGCTTGAACCGGCAATTGTAACAGGAGTGGAGAAGGATAGTATTCTGGTTAAACTTCCAAACAAATTTTTCGTGCGATGGCTTAATGAACATTATGCGGAACGGATAAAAAATATATTAAAGGACTTTAGTCCGGATATAAATGTTAATTTTTATACCGATAAAAAAGACGAAGAGCCTGAGGGTGCGGCCGGGGTCCCGGAGGCGCCTGATGTCTCTTCTTTCGTGGCAAGAAAATTTACGTCAAAATACACATTTGAAAGTTTCGTCGTCGGACAGTCAAATCACTTTGCGCACGCTGCGTGCATGGCAATAACCAACAACCCCGGAAATACCTATAACCCGCTTTTTATATACGGCGGGGTAGGGCTGGGTAAAACACATCTGCTCAATGCCATTGGAATTGAAATTACCAGGCGCTTTCCGTCTTATAACATAATTTACGTGACGACCGAAAAATTCACCAATGATATGATAGAACATTTGAAAAATAACAGAATGGCGGAATTCAGAATAAAATACCGAAACATTGATATCCTGCTAATGGACGACATACAGTTTATAGCGCATAAAGAAACCACGCAGGGAGAATTCTTCCACACGTTCAACACGCTTTATGAAAGACGCAAACAAATCGTTCTCTCGTGCGACACAAGCCCGAAAAATTTAGGCGAACTCGAAGAGCGCCTGCGTTCAAGATTCCAGTGGGGCGTTGTCGCCGACATACAGCCGCCGGATTTGGAAATGCGCGTAGCCATAATAAAAAAGAAAATTGAATCCGAAAAAATCAATATTCCGGACGATGTGCTTTATTACATTGCTTCAAACATAAAAAATAACATACGAACTTTAGAAGGCGCGATATTTTCAGTAGCCGCATACGCTTCTCTGACGGAAACCAACATCACAATTGAAAAAGCGAAAGAATACTTGAGAACAATAATAACTGAACAGGATTTAGAAACGGACGTGCCGATGGAAACCATACAGACAGTCGTGTGCGAGCATTTTAACCTTACTTCAAATGATATCAAAAGTAAAAAAAGGACGGAAACAGTTGCTCTTCCAAGACAGATAGCGATGTATTTGAGCAGAAATCTAACAAACTATTCAACAACGGAGATAGGCGAGTTTTTCGGCGGTAGAGACCATTCAACCGTTCTTCACGCCTGCAATAAAATGAAAAATAAGATAACAAAGGATCCATATTTTACGGCCTTGTTAAATAAAATCACCAGACAGATAAAAGAAAGTGTATAACTCCACAAATTCATTTATTCCGGGTAATAACGGGAAAAATATTAAGTGTTTTCCACAGGTTATTAACAATAACAATATTTGGAAATGCCTGTATTTGCCGAGATTTTTGAATAAAGTGAAAGGTTTTTTAACTTATACACAACCGTTACTAATACTACTACTGGTAATTTTAAATAAGGAATAAAGGGGGAAACATGAAATTTTCGTGTAAAAAAAATGAACTGATGAAAAATGTGCAAACCGCTCTGCTTTGCTTGAGTCCTAAGACAATGTTGCCGTACTTAAGCTTTATCCTGATGGAAGCAGAAGACAACAAAGTGACAATTACGTCTACGGATTTGGAAGTATCAATGAAAATAACGTTTAACGCTAAAGTAGAAGACAAAGGAAAAACAATGATACACGGAGACCTTTTCGGCGCATTGATGAGAGTGCAGGAGGAAAAGGACGTTACGATAGAGGAAGGTGAAAACAGTATAATAATAAAATGCGGTAAATTCAGCGCCTCCGTACCGAAGGGAAACCTCAAGGATTATCCTCAGATTCCTGATACGATGGATGCAAAGGACAAAAAAGTTGAACTGTCCGCTTTGGTTCTTTCGGATATGTTGAGGAAAACGGTTTTTTCCGCCTCAAGAGATGAAGTGAGGTATGTTCTCTGTTCGGAATATTTTGAAGTAAACGAAGGGAGGTTAGTCATTGCCGCAACGGACGGAAAAAGATTAGCCACAACGGCATGCAAAATAAATGTTCCCAAATCTTATAAATCAAGTGCTATTGTACCCATTAAAACAATCGGTATTCTGCAGAAAATTCTGGGATATTGTGAAGAAAAAGAAACGGTGAATATAATTTTTGACGAGAACAGTGTGTTTTTTAGTACAAAAAATACGGTTATGAATTCGCGCTTAATAGATGGAACTTATCCGGATTTTAGAAATGTGATACCGAAAAGCTGTACAATAACCGTAACCATGAACAGGGAGGAAATACAGAATGCCACAATTCGCTCAGCGAGCATTTTCCAGGCGGGCATCGCCGCGCAGAATTCATCGGTAAAATACCAGATAAACAAAAATAAGCTTAACATTTCGGCTTCCTCGCAGGGTTTCGGCGAGGCGGAAGAAGAGGTTGATATTACTTCAACCGGAGGAACGGTAAATATAGCGTTTAGTCCCGATTATCTGATTGACGTTTTTAAGCACCTCGATGATACGAAGGTTAATATGGAACTGACGGATTCTCTAAATGCGGCTGTTATTAAATCGCCTGATGACTCTGAATTTATATCGCTGATTATGCCGATGAGGTCGTAATAGGGACGGACCCTCTTGGTTGGATAAAAAGATTAAGTAGTGATTAAGTTAGATACATTTCTCGACCGTCTCAAGAAGCAGATGGCAAGGATAAACATTGTTTCGGTCTGCTGGAAGAAATGTTCGTTTGCGGAAAAATATGATGTCAAAGATATGACGGTTGCAAAAGGGAATCTCATGCTTTATGTAGATTCGGGAATTGCCAAAAGAGATATGGAAATAAATGCCGTAACCATTTTAAAAGAACTCAACAGTAAACTTCCGTCAAGAAAGTCACTGAAAAGCATAGAGATTAAAGTGAGGGGAAAATGACAAAAGACCAAAAAGGAACGGTTGCAAACGAATACACCGCTAAAGATATAAAAGTCCTCGGCGGGCTCGAGGGCGTGCGTAAAAGGCCGGCGATGTATATCGGAAGCACCGACAGCATCGGCCTTCACCATCTTGTTTATGAAGCCGTTGACAACAGCATTGACGAAGTGCTCGCCGGTTTCTGTAAAAATATTGAGGTAATAATACATCCGGATAATTCCGTGAGCGTTATTGATGACGGACGGGGAATGCCGGTGGATGAGCACCCGACCGAACACAAGAGCGCTGTTGAAGTAATAATGACAATGCTTCATGCGGGCGGCAAGTTTGACAAAAAAACATACAAGATTTCGGGCGGTCTTCACGGCGTCGGCATTTCCGTTGTAAATGCCGTTTCGGAATGGCTTGAGGTTGAGGTCTACAGAGACGGCCGGATATACAGGCAGAAGTACAAAAGAGGAATTGCGGTTGAGCCGCTTAAGCCCGACGGAGCGACGAAACTGCACGGGACGCAGGTGACGTTTTACCCGGACAGCCAGATTTTCAAGGACGAAATTGCGTTTGATTTTAATGTGCTGTCAAAAAGGCTCAGGGAGCTGGCGTTTCTTAATCCGTCCGTTACGATAACGATTATTGACGAAACGGAGGATAAAAAGCATGTTTTTAATTATGAAGGAGGTCTCATCGCATTTGTAAAATACCTCAACCAGGGGAAAACGGTCCTGCATGCTGAGCCGGCCTACTTTATTAAGGAAAAAAACGGCGTTATCGTTGAGGCGGCAATTCAGTATAATGGGGAATACAGTGAGTTCATGCTTTCGTTCGTCAACAATATCAACACGGTGGAAGGGGGCACGCATGTGGCCGGTTTCAGGGCGGCCCTGACAAGAGTAATCAATGATTATAAGAATAAAAATTTTGGGGAGAAGTTTAAGGACATAACTTTTTCGGGCGACGATGCAAGAGAAGGGCTGACGGCGGTGATAAGTCTGAAAGTCCCTGAACCGCAGTTTGAGGGCCAGACAAAAACGCGGCTTGGAAATTCGGACATAAAGGGCCTTGCGGAGACGGTTATCGGCGAGGGGCTTCAGACATTTCTTGAAGAAAATCCTTCAACCGCTTCCATAATTGTGCAGAAGATTGTGCAGGCGAGTCATGCGAGGGAAGCCGCGCGAAAAGCGAGAGAACTTACACGCAGGAAATCAACGCTTGAAATCAGTTCTCTTCCGGGGAAACTCGCGGACTGCAGCATCGCTGACCCCAGGCAATGCGAACTTTTCCTGGTGGAAGGCGATTCCGCCGGCGGATCGGCTAAAGGCGGTCGCGACAGAAGGTTTCAGGCAATCCTGCCTCTTAAAGGGAAAATTATTAATGTGGAGAAAGCGCGCTTGGAAAAGGTTTTATCCAATGATGAAATCAGGGCGACGATTACGGCTCTCGGGACCGGCGTCGGCGAGGAATTTGATATTTCAAAACTCCGCTACGAACGTATAATAATTATGACGGACGCAGATGTGGACGGCGCGCACATAAGAACGCTTATTCTTACGCTTTTTTACAGGCATTTTAAGGCTCTTATAGAAAAAGGGCACATATTTATTGCGCAGCCGCCTCTTTATCTTGTTAAAAAAGGAGCGTTTAAACAGTACATGATTTCAGATGAAGAGCTTCGCAGATTCTTTATTTCATCAAGCGCTGAGGATATAAAAATAACTTTTAGCGGCGGGGGGGAGAAGGCGCCGCAAAAAAAAATGGACAACCAGAAATTCTTAGAATTGGCTCTCGATATTGATAAGCACATCGGCAAACTGAAAAACAAAGGCCTGAAAATCTCCGAGATTTCAGATTTCGTGAAGATGCCTAAGGTGCCCATCGCAAAATTTAACGGGAAACTTTTTTACAGCGAAGAGGAAATAATCGCTTTTAAAAAGGAATTAAAGCTGAAATTAAACGAAGTTAAAACGGGAGAGTCCATCCCGGAGCCGCCGGATGAATCATCTAATGGTGTGATAAAATTCCCGGAGCTCTTTGTCCTTACGAAAAGCGTAAAGAGCATAGAGCAAATGGGCCTTCAGCTGGGTAATGATATAGACGGGTTTAAGCAGGTGATTTTAGCCAGTAAAAAAGGCATAAAAGAATGCAGTAATTTCAAAGAATTAATTGCTGTTTTTGAAGACATCGGAAAAATGGGAATCGCCATACAGAGATATAAAGGGCTCGGCGAAATGAATCCCGAGCAGTTGTGGGAGACGACGATGGATCCGGAAACCCGTCACATAATTGCGGTGAAGATGGAAGATTTGGTTTCCGCCGAAAATATTTTCACCACTCTTATGGGAAGCGATGTGACAAGACGCAGAAAATTTATTGAGGACCACGCTCTTTTGGTAAAGAATTTGGATATATAGCGGGGAAGACAAGTTATGACGGTAAAGAAAAAAGGCACAGGAAAAGAAGAAACGGTAGGAACACAGCTTCAGGATGTCTCGAAAATAATAATAAAAAACGTCCGGGATGAAATGACGACATCCTACGTTGACTATTCAATGAGCGTTATTGTAGGGCGGGCTCTGCCGGACGTGCGGGACGGGCTGAAACCGGTGCACAGGAGAATACTCTTCTCCATGAAAGAACTGGCGCTTGCCTTTAACAAACCCTATAAAAAAGCCGCGAGAATCGTTGGCGAGTGCCTAGGAAAATATCATCCGCACGGGGACCTCGCTGTTTACGACGCTCTCATAAGAATGGCGCAGGATTTTTCTTTGAGATATCCGCTTGTCCAGTGTCAGGGCAACGTCGGTTCGGTTGACGGCGATCCTCCGGCGGCAATGAGATATGTGGAAGCGCGCCTTGCGAAAATTTCGGACGAGATGCTGAAAGACATTGACAAGGAAACCGTTGATTTCAGGGATAATTTTGACGGCACTCTCAAGGAACCGTCGGTAATGCCTTCAAGTATCCCGAATCTGCTTGTAAACGGCTCCTCAGGCATTGCCGTGGGTATGGCGACAAACATACCGTCGCACAATCTCGGCGAAATTGTAGATGCTCTCATCGCTCTTATAGACAACCCTGAAATGGAGGACAAGGAACTTTTCAGAATCGTGCCCGCGCCGGACTTTCCGACAGGAGGAATCATAACAAACCGCGGCGGCATTTATGATGTCTATAAAACAGGCCGGGGCTCGTTTAAAATAAAAGCGAGGACCGAGATAGAAGAATTAAAAGGAAACCGCGAAGCGATTGTCGTGACGGAACTTCCTTATCAGGTCAATAAAGCGAACCTGATTGAGAACATAGCCGACCTTGTCAGAGAAAAACACATCACCGGCATAACGAATATAAGGGATGAGTCCGACAAAGACGGGATGCGCATTGTGATTGATGTTTCCAGGGATGCGCCCTCGGGCGTGGTGCTCAATCAACTCTTAAAACACACTCAGCTTTCCACCAATTTTGGAGTCATAATGCTGTCTCTTGTTAATAACGTGCCGAGGGTTCTGAATCTCAGGGAAATGCTCGGTTATTACATTGATCACCGCGTTGAAGTCGTCACAAGAATGACCGAATACGATAAGCGTAAAGCCGAGGCGCGCTCTCACATTCTTGAGGGTCTGAAAATTGCTCTGGAAAATCTGGATAAAATAATAAGTTTGATAAAGAAATCAAAAACTCCGGATGAGGCTCGCCAAGCGCTTGTCAAAAGTTACGGGATGACGGAAATTCAGGCACAGGCGATTCTGGATATGAAGCTTCAGCAACTGACGGGTCTGGAGAGGCTCAAAGTCGAAGAGGAATATATTGAGAAGATAAAATTAATAGAAAAGCTGAAGAATATTCTCTCCGATACGAGATTTGTTCTTGAGATAATAAAGAAAGACCTTTTGGAAATAAAAGAAAAATACGCAGACAAAAGGAGAACGGAAATTTCGGACGAAGAAACGGTACTGGACGACGAAGACCTTATTGACGACGCCGATGTTGTTCTAACGATAACTCATCAGGGTTATATAAAGAGAGTGCCGCTTTCAACCTGGCGTGTTCAGGGCAGAGGCGGCAAGGGCGTTATGTCTATGACGACCAAGGATGAAGATTATCTGGAAAATCTTTTTGTCACGACGAACCTTGCGACTTTTCTCATTTTCACCAACCTGGGGAGAGTTTACTGGCTGAAGGTGTGGAAAATACCGGAGGCGGGACGCATTTCCCGCGGCAAGGCAATTGTAAATTTCCTGACATTCAAAACTTCGGGCGAGAAATTTAATTCGTTTTTTCAGATACGGAATCTGACGGAGGCCTGCGGAAACCTTCTGATGGTCTCGGAAAGAGGTATCATCAAGAAATCCGCAGTCGCCGACTACAGCAACCCGCGCTCTTCGGGCATAATAGCGATAAACCTTGATGACGGAGACAAACTCGTGAAAGTTTTGCAGTCGCTCGGAAATGATGATGTGGTGCTGGCGACGAGAATGGGAAAAGCCATCAGGTTTTCCTCCTCAAACCTCAGAGTGCTGGGCCGGTCGGCGAGAGGCGTGAGGGGAATAAAACTTGCCCCAAGCGACAGCGTCGTGGGAATGGCAATTCAAAATCCCTCTTCAAAAGAGTCCCTGCTTGTAATATCGGAAAAAGGCTACGGCAAACGCACGGATATTTCCGCTTACAGGAAGCAGACGAGGGGAGGAAAAGGCGTCATCAACATGAAGATAAATGAAAAGACCGGTCCCGTCGTCGCACTCATTGCCTGCGGCGATAAGGACGAAATAATGATAATAACGACTTCAGGGATTACGATACGGCAGAACGTAAAAAATATCCGAAAAATCGGCCGCGCCACCTCAGGCGTGCGGCTTATAAAACTCAACGAAGGCGATAAGGTTGCTTCTGTCGGTAAGGTCATTTCGGAAGAAGTCATACCCGAAGGGGCAAATGATTGATATAAAACTCATCAGGGAAAATCCCGAGGTCTTCAAAAAACGCCTTTCAGGCAGGTTTGAGAGCGCTTTGATAAATGAAATTATCAAACTTGACGGAGTCAGGAGAGAGAGCCTCAAAGCGGTTGAAGAATTGAGGGCAAGGCAAAAAAAAGTCAACAATCCCGATGAAGGGAAACTGCTCAAAGAAGAAAAGAAAAAGCGCGAAGTGAAATTGAAGGAAATATCTTCCGAACTTGAGGATATCCTCGCCTCAATGCCGAACATTCCTGATGAGGATGTGCCGGAAGGCGACGCCGCAAATAACAGGATTATCAGGACAGTGGGCGAGGTGGACGGCTTCTCCGAAGGAAGTATTCCGCACTGGGAAATAGGGAAGATGCTTGACATCATTGATTTTGAAACGGCATCGTCCATAACCGCTTCCTTCTGGCCTTTTTTAAAAGGAGACGGGGCGCGTCTTGAGGCGGCGATGCTTAATTTTTTTACGGAGGAAAATGACGCTTCGGGATTTACGCCGCTCGTTGTGCCGTACCTTGTAAACGAAAATTCGGCATTCGGAACAGGGCAGTTGCCGAAATTCGCGGGAGACCTTTATAAAACAGAAGACGGGCTTTATCTCATTCCGACAGGAGAAGTGCCGGCTGGAAATTTGTTCAGGAATAAAATAATTGACGAAGATAAACTGCCGCTCAAATTCCAGATTTCCACCCCCTGTTTCCGTCGGGAAGCGGGTTCCTGGGGAAAACTCGGGAAGGGTTTAATACGCAATCACCAGTTTCATAAAGTTGAAATTTTTGAATATGTAAAGCCGGCCGATTCGCCGGCAGCGCTTGATGAAATGGTCGGCTGTGTAAGCGCCATTCTTCAAAAGCTGAAGCTGACGCATAGAGTTGTTCTCCTGGCTTCGCAGGATATGGGTTTTGCCGCATCCAAGACATATGATATAGAGGTGTGGATGAAGGGTATGAAGGACTGGCTTGAGGTCTCATCATGTTCCAATTGTCGTGATTTCCAGATGCGCCGCACAAAAACGAGATACCGTTCTTCGTCAGGCGAGATCCTATACCCGCACACCCTAAATGCGTCTGCTGTCGCTGTCGGCAGGGTTTTCGCGGCTCTGTGCGAGAGCGGCTGGGACGGAAAAGGTTGTGTAATTCTTCCCGAATGCCTGCATAAGTTTATGAAAAAAGACAGTATTTTCAAGCAGAAATAACGGAGTTGAGTTTATTTGATTTGTTGCATATTTGTATAGTTCGTCAATATAATGTAGAATAAAATATGGGCGCTAAAGGCTGGGAAATAAATAACAAAGCGAAAGTCATATTGACGAAAAACTGGGTTGACGTCATCAAACTTCTTGTAAACACCGCCCGGGACGTTGTCGTGATAAAAGGCGAACTCAAGTTTAAGGGAGGCCCGGTTGACTCCACAAGCGATCAATCCGTAATTGACGTTTTGAGAAAAATTGACAGAGAGATACTGCAGCAGAAGGGCGTCAAACTGATTAAGTGGGAACTTACGGAATGGGAGAAGAAAAGCGGCAAGTGGCGGAAGAAGCAGCTTAAACATCAGAGTTCCTAGTGCCGGGCATTGACAATGGACATTTTCGTTCTTGACACGGATTTCCAATTTTTATAAAATTACTCTTCTTATGGTATGAACAACGCTATTAAATTTATTAAAAACGTAATAGCCGAATTTAAGCACATTTCGTGGGCGGGGAAAAAAGAGGTGGTCGGCTTTACGGTTGTGGTGCTGATTCTGGTATTTGTTGTTTCGTTTTTTGTTGTGGTCGTGGATTTTGCAATTTCGGCTTTTGTAAATTTATTTGTCTGAAATACCATGGCGAAAGAATATAAATTTTACGTTGTGCAGACGCTTGTCGGCAATGAAAAAAAGGTTGTCCAGATTATAGAAAACAAAATTGAGCAGGATAAAGCCGAAGGCGTTGAACCCAAGATAAAACAGGTGATAATGCCGGAAGAAAAAGTTGTTGACATCAAAAAAAAAGAGAATATTGTCCGT
>Ga0210017_1003341_pt1 | contig 13485 bp, 6 predicted proteins | sample CryGeyCG2014_020_FD_183966 | JGI IMG/M metagenome (GOLD analysis project Ga0210017, IMG submission 183966) | Groundwater microbial communities from aquifer - Crystal Geyser CG08_land_8/20/14_0.20 (SPAdes) (version 2) | ecosystem: Environmental > Aquatic > Deep subsurface > Groundwater | place... | reverse complement strand
GAAATGGAGGGCCAGGTGTAACATTATTTAATAATGCCAAATATGCAACAGGATACAATATGGTTGCTATTGGTAATGCTATTTTTGACAATGGAGTTTATTCAGGAGCTTCACAAAAAAATGGGATATGGTTAGATGATGTTCAAAGATGTATAGTTGCAGGAAATATAGCAGGAGATGGGTTTGATACACAGGACTATGGTGTTTATGCATCGGGAACCAGTAGATATAATATTATTGCAAATAATGTTTTGTCTTTAAATCAAGTCAGACCTTTGCATATTACTAATGATTCATCAGATTTTGTAATATTAGGAAATCTTGAATGGTACGATGATGGGACTAATCTTCCACGGGAAACCAGAATGAGTTCATTTTATCAACAAGGGGATATAGACGCAAAAGCATTTGGTGGACATAAGATAGCTTTTAATTTTTATCAAGATAATGTTGCTGCAAATCAATCTGCTGTTCAAATAGAAACATCTGGAGCTTTAGGGAATGCCTATAGGATGCCTTCGGATGGATCAATTTTAGCCATTTGTATTGGAAGCTCGGAAAATAGATCAGCGGGAACGCTAATGGCAGAAGTTTACATTAATAACGTGGCTACTGGATTATCAGCAACAATAAGTACCAATATTGACGCCGCATCTTCTTCTCAAGCAAAAGACACAGATAGCTTTTCTGCCGAAAACGCAATTGCCGTGAAAATAACAACAAGTGCAGATTGGGCACCAACAACAGCGGATATTTATATTACTATAATAGTAGAGATGTGATGAAAAAAAAGCACACTCATATTCCAGATTTTACAGCACGACAAATACCAACTCTTAATAATGAGTTAAGAGATATTTGGGATAATTTGGGTAAGGTGGATTATGAGAAAGTTTCCAGTGCTTCAACTGCTCCGACAGGTGGAAGTCATGCTGATTTAAAACTTTTAAATGATGGCACAAATAAAGTTTTATGGGTTAATATATCAGGAACATGGACAAATATAGGAAATTTAATCAGTAGCCTTGTGAGCCATGTTCATTCAAGTACCGCAGGGCAGGGTGGACAGTTAGATTGGGATAATATTTGGAGTGATGCTGTTCATTCACATCAGTCAAATGCCGAAGGTGCTAAAATAGATCATGGACTAGCTCTTGATGGATTGGCAGATGATGACCACTGTTTTTCAGAAGATACAGAAATATTGACAAAAAATGGCTTTATTCCTTATGAAGAAATTAAAATAGGAGATGAAGCATTAACTTTAAATTTAAAAACAAATGAACTTGAATATAATAAAATTAAAGCAAAGTATGTTTATACTACTTTTGACCAATTAGTTAGTTTTAAAAACAGATATGGTGAAATATTAGTAACACCAAATCATAAAATGCTTTACAAAAATACATGTAAGATAGAAAAAAATCCTAAAAGTAAATATTTAACCTGTACAGCTAAAGAAGCACTTAATAAATCTGTATTTAATATCCCAGTAAATGCTAAAAATAAAGGGGAAAAATATAAGAAACCTTTAGAATTTTTTAAACTACTTGGATTAATTATATCTGAAGGGCATTTTTATAATCCAAAAAATTCTGGATATGGGATTGCTATCTATCAATTAAAAGATCACGCTGACTATATTGAAAATATTTTAACTAAATTAAAAATTCCATATATAAAAAGACATGGGCCAACTGAAATTTTTTATATCAGAAGCAATTGGGCAAGAAAAAATATAAGAACATGGATAACAGAAAAAAGAATTTCTAATAAATTAATGAATTTGCGTGATAATGAATTTAGAGCATTTTTAGCAGGATTACTTTTTAGTGATGGGTCTAAAAGGTCAACTATTAAAATAACAAAAGAGAACGCTTGCGATAGATTAATAGATAATTTCGATGGAAAAGTAAGATATTCTTATTATACGGGAGATAGTGTTTTAAAAGACCAGCTTTGTCATTTATTAACTCTAAATAATTTAAGAGGATATAGTTATTTTAGGAAACTTGGTTATATAGGAAGCAAAGGTTGTTGGTCAATAAATATCACAAATAAAGAAAATATTTTATTTAATAAATATACAAAGAAAATTATCAACTATAATGGAAATGTATGGTGTGTCTCTGTAAAAAATGAAACTTTAGTTTTGCGAAGAAATGGGTTAATATTTATAACTGGAAATTCGCAGTATCACAATGATACTCGGGGAGACGCCAGATATTTCACTGAAACTGAGCATATTAATACTTCTGTTGGTGCAGGGGACGTTGGTAAACCGATTAAGTTGGATGCCGATGGTCAAGTTGATGCTACCATGATTAATGATGCCGATATAGATCATAATAGTTTAACTAATTATGACGCCAATCAACATAGAGATACAACGGCATGGGCTGCTAATTTAGTTCCCGATGGAGACGGAACCAGAGATTTAGGTTCAGTTGGGGCCACAGATTTTCGTTGGAAGGATTTAAAATTATCAGGTAATTTAGATGATGAGACGAATCAAGTTTCGGTAACTCAATGTAAAACAGCTTATGATCATAGCCAAGATAATAGCCAAGCACATTCTGATTATATTTTGAATAATGACAGTGATACATTACAAAAAGATCAAAATAATCTTACTACACTTACTATCCAGAATAATACCGCAGGGAATGCCGCTGCTGCTTATTTTAAAGCTACCGTTAATTCGGGAGCAGCCTATTTGGGGATGTTTGATGATGGTTTTATAGACTCTACTTTTGCTGGTAAGTTTGCTTTGGTGTGTGATTCAAATGCAGATGGGGTATTTATTCAATCACAGGCAGGAGACATAGAATTATATTCTGCCGTGAATGTAGAAATAGACGCGACTGAAACAAAAATCGGAGATGTAGGTGGTGGCAATTATTTAAGTATAGAATCAGATGGAACTTTAGAATTTAATGGTACCGCAACAGTATTTGGCGTAATCACTATTCCTGTTAATTCAATGATTAGGTCTGTTAGCGCACCGCCTGCATTAACTGGCTATAAGGCAGGATATTCATTTGGGTTCGATGCAGCGACACAAGAAATTGCTACTTTTAGAATTGAGTTGCCACCAGATTATAAAGAAGGTACAGATATAGTTTTTTATGTTCATTGGACACCATCTGATAATGGGGCAGGAAATGTAGTTTGGAGAATAGATTATTCATGGGCAAATGTTGATGCTGCTTTCCCAGTGGATACAGAAGTAAGTGTAACGGTGGCTGCTGACGGAGTTACAGATAAACATCAAAGAGATGCATTTTCGGCATTCAGCGGCACAGGCAAAACAATTGGATCAGTTTTATTATGCAGCATAATGAGATATGGAGACAATGTGGCGGATACTTATGCGAACGATGTTTTATTACACTGTTTATCAGTTCATTATGAAAAAGACACAATAGGTTCACGACAAATAACAACAAAGTAAGGAGATATAAAAATGCCAGCATCAATATTGTCATGGTTGATTCCGTCGCTGGTAAGTGCAGGAAGTACAATATATTCAGCAACCCGTAAACAGCCCAAAACTTCCACTTATCAACCCTCTCAATGGGAACAGGATTATTATAATAAATTGAGCAGAATCTATGGCGGTACAGAACAAGGATTCAATGTAGAAGGTAATTATAATTTACAAAAAAGTAAATTACTTCCTGAATATGAAAGGTTACAGAAAGAATATGGTGTTTATGCTGCTCGCAAAGGAATAAGCGGAGGCCCCGTAGCATCTTATGGCGCTCGTTTGAATGAAAGACAAATAGGTGATTTAATTAAGTTACGTCAACAATTAGAAAATCAAAACCAACAATTGAAAATGACAGCCCTGCAAGGTATGGGACAACTGGGACAAGCACGTAGCCAAGCAGAATATCAACAGAAAATGATGGAATTACAGCAACAAATGGCACAATACCAACAATTACAAGATGCACTTGGGCAATTAACAGGGACAGGAATGCAAGTAGCCTATAATCAGGCATATCCACAGGCAAACATGGAAGAGTTATTTAAAAAGTATTATGGTACTGGGCAGACATCATCTTCTCAAACTGGCATTGGTATTAATCCACAAAGTTATTACAGACAATTTCAAGGATTAGAAGGAGTGCCAAAATGAACGGAATGACTGTATTTGCAAAAGGCTTAACTGCACTTGGTCAAACTCATTTAAAAAGAAAAGAACAAGATTTGCAGTTGAAAAACTCTCTTTTTATAGAAAAGATGAAACAGGATGCTTGGCAAAGAAAACTTCAAGAGCAATTTCAGGAACATCAAGCATTGCAAAATAGAATGGTTGCAATTGAAAAAGAAAGAACAAAAAGAGAAGAGACCAAGAATCTTATAGATTATAGAAACGAATTGTTAAAACAAAACAGAGAAGCAAATAAAATTTTATTGGATGTCAAATCCAAACAAAGAGAATTAGATATAGAAGAACAAAAATTGCAGCTTCAAAAAGAAGGCAAGGGATATTTTGCTAAAAATAAGTCAGAACAGTATATTTCTCCAAAAGATCGAGAAATAGACAGAATACTTAAAAAAAGAGATACTTTGGGAGTTGATGCCTTAAGCGAAGAAGAGAAAACATATTTACAGAATTATTTTGTAAAACCACAATCAGCATTTGACACATATTTCATAGACCAATTAAAAAAAATATCACCCCAAAATACAAATGATACAAATGATACAAATGATACAGATGATCCACATGGCATTTTTAAAGCACTTAAAATAATACCTGAAAAATAATTAAATGACTGAAACAAAATTAAGAAATTACCGAAGTAAATTTAAACAATATAATAGCCTTGCTGATGAACAAATAATACAAGGTATTAAATTGGCTAATCCGATTTATTCTAAATTGTCGGATGACCAAATAATTTACGGACTCGAAAAAAATTATGCGCCTGCATCAGTGTCATTGGAAACGGCAAAACGATTTGGATCGGATATTCTTTCTGGTATAACAAAAAATGTTGGCGAAGGAGCAAAAGATATTGATTTGTTAATTGGTAAACTTCAAGATTATGATATTTTTAATAGAAAAAAGTATAAATTTTTACAAGAGACAAAAAGACCAGAATGGGCAGACCGTCCATTTAAAAAAATAGCTGAGGTTGAAAAAGAAGCATCAGAATTTTATAGCAAATATGGTATTAAGCCAATAGATAAAACCGATATATTTCTGAAAAAATTGGCAACTGCGACTGGACAAACTGGTGCAGATATTGCCAAAATATTAGCAACGCCTGGCAAATTACCAGTTTATTCAGCACTAACAGCAACAGCTAAGGGTATAGAGGAAAAGAAAACAGGGATTGAACTTGCCAAAGAAACAGGCAAGGGATTGGCGAGTGGATTAGTATTTCATTATATTTTTAAAGCATTGGGTTATCTTCCAAGAGGAATTCGGGAGCCGGTTGGAGGGTTTATTTTTGGGTATCCAAGATATAAAGAAGAAAAATTTAAAACCCCAGAAAAAGATTTATATATTGGACTTCATCCTAAATTAAAGGTAAGAGAATTAAAAATTGATCCAAAAGTAAATGCTTATTTAGAATATAAGACAGGTAAATCGTTATATGATATACCAAACTTTGAACAAATATATGATGGATTACAGATTAAATCGCTCCAAAAAGAATTAGAATATGTAACAGAAAAGCGGGATTATACCGATGCAATGGTGGACTTTATTACAGGCGGAGTGTTGACTGGCATCGGGAAAAAAGCAGATATAGAAAAAATCAAGAGTTTTTTCTCTGGTAAAAAAAGCAATCCACTAAAAGACAAATTTAGACAAGCGGTTGAATTTTCTGAAGAGTTTGTAAAGAAACCAAAGCCAACACAACAAGATATTAAAGACATTGAATTTGTAACAGAAGAATTTAGCAAGGAATTAAATAAATTTCTTGATCAGCATCCTGATATAAAAGGTTTTCTGCCATCTGCTAAGCCCGTTGAGCCAACATCACCTAAAACAGTAGTGAAACCATCAATACAAAAGTTTAATACGATAGACGAACTCAATGATTGGTTTACCAAATTACCTGAAGGAGAACAGAAAGTCAATACGGATTCTTATCAATCAAATTTCGATAGGATAATCAATGAACAAAATCAATTATTAAGAGATACCGTAGAGAAGGAAACCGTTCTTGCTGAAGAAAGTATAAAAAAACCAAGCAAATCAAAAGAACAGCCCAGTTCGATTATACAATTAATTAAGGCATCTGGTGGCATAAAACCCGCAAAGTCTCATCCGAAAGCGAAAACAGAAAGGCTGGATTTATTTTCAAATAAATGGAGAAAAGTTGAAGGAGAACAACCTAGACCAGAGATTAAAATAAAAGACCCAGAAGTAACAGCATCATATAAGGGACAGATTAATTTAATAATAAGAGCAATTGATAAGAACGGGAAACAAGTAGGAAAATTAGAATATGCTCAATTTAATGGAAAACCGAAAGTTTCTTTTATAGAAGTAACTCCAGAAAATAGACGCAAAGGGATAGCTACTAAGTTATTTAAGAAATTGCAAGCTGAATATCCAGATCAGAAAATAGATATAGGCTATTCAACAGAGGAGGGCGCAGAGTTTATAAAATCTTTAGAAAAAGAAATTAACCCAATTTCTAAGGAATTGGTTAAGCCACAAATTAAAATAGAAAAAACAGCAGCTGGTGATCAATATTCTTTTAAACCAGCGGCAGAACTGCCTAAAGGGAAAATAAAATTAACGCCAGGGCAAAAGAGATTAGAACGCCAAGAAGGTGGCTTGTTTGAAATTGAGAAACCGAAAGGCAAACAAGAGGGGTTATTTGAGAAAAAGCCTGAGAAGAAATTAGAAAAGCCAATAGAGGTTGAATTCCAAAAACGAATTGAAAGGATAATAACAGAGGCTAAGGAAAGTGGTAAAGATTTAAGAGTTAAATTACAAACTGAATTAAATAAAATTAGTAATAGTTTTCGTTCTCAAGCAGCTAGCAAAACAAGGGAATTAAATCCTTTTGGGAGACAGTCAGAGATGGGCGTGGTTTTGGGAATTGCTGCACCCAAAGGAAAAACTATCCGTAGCATACATGGCATTGATTATATTTTCAAAGAAAAAGATACCCCAACAAAAGAGCAAATTTATGAAATTGAAGATTTATATAAAAATGCCGAAGAATATACTAAAAAAGCAATAGAATATGGTTTTGGTATTATTGGACCAAATAGAACAATAGGGAACAAAAAAGTATTAGAAAATGGATTAAAATTAAAAAAACAAGGATTATTAGATAAAGACGAAATAGCTTTTGTTGATAAACTTGAGAAATTTTGGAAGGCACATCCTAACGCCGAAAGTGGGACTGTAATCTCTGATGGTAGTATTCGTGAATTTGGTATTAGGGGAAGACAACCTACAAAAAAATTAGTTAAGCCAGAAGAATTGTTGGCAACGAAACCATCGGGCAAAGAGCCGTGGGAGATGACGAAGGATGAGTATAGAGAATCGCAGCGGAAAGGTTCAGAAGTATTACCTTTAAGTGTAGGGAAATTCCATAAAAGCAGTGTAAAGCAAGCCATTGAGCATGGGGAAATTATTCCAGAAGAAGTATTAAAAGACTATCCTGATTTAGCCAAAGAAACAGCAGAAGTAAAGCCTATAACAGAAAAAAAGACACCCATAACGGATGAATCTGTTAATAAAATAAAGCAAATGCAAACATCCAAGTATGCAGATTTATTTAAGTTTGGCGATAAGATAATACATGAAAGGCAATACTTTGGGTTCCCTACTCCATATCGTTGGCCTGGTTATAAAGTAAAAATGAATGATGGGACAGAGCTAATTGTATATAATGCAAAATCAGGATGGGTAGTTGTAACAAAGGATGGCGAATCTTTTGGGAAAGAGAAAAAAGGTTCAGGCTGGATTGGATTCCCCACTAAAGAGATGGCAGTTGATAATTATATAGAAACAAGAACTGCAAAAGTATTTCAATATACAAAAGAGCGTTATCCATATTTGGAAGATAATGAAATTGAATTACTTAACCAGTATAAAGAAGGAAGTGAAGACTTCAAGATTAAAAACAAAGAAAAAGTTGGTAATATTTATAAAGAGATAGATATTACTGAACGAGCAGAAAAAGAGAAGTTTAATAATGGGCAATCAATTAAAGATTACTATGATAAAAAAATAGCACAAGGATACAATAGATTAGAGAAAAGCCATAATCGGACATATTTAGTAAATGATAAAGATGGTTCAAAATTGTTAGTTTCGGGAACAGGGAAGAAATATCTTGAATTTAAAAAAGACATTGAACTTGTTTCTCAAGAAAAACTACCAGAGAAGCGCTCAATTTCTTTTTACGACAAAGACCAGAAAGAACATACGGGGAAATTAATTCGCACAGATAAGGGTGATTATGTTATAGATTATCAAGGCAAACAATTAACGGTTAAGCCAGAGAATATCAAAACAGTAAAAGGTATTAAAGATGTCTCAAAAATTGAAGAAACAGAAGTATCTTATGGTTCTAATAAAATTGCTGAACAAACAATTAATGAACTTGTTACGCAAATCGAAAATAAATATGACCAACGGCTCCCTGACGTTAGACGACAGGTCGGAGGCATTCAGCCTATATCGGAAACACTCAAAGAGTTAAAAAGAAATAAAGTTGTTAATTATTATGGTAAGAAAATAAAGTCCAGAGAAGATATAATAAATATTGCGGAGATATATCGAAGTCCAAAGATCGAACATTTCCAAATATTTTATTTAAATAACGATAATATTCTTTTAGCGCATAATGTTATAAGTAGCGGAGTTATAGATTATGTTCATTTTACATTAGCAATGAAGTACAAAATTATTAATGCTGCTAAAAGATTGGGAGCGTCTAATGTTTACTTTGTTCATAATCATCCATCAGAAGACCACACTCCAAGCAAAGCTGATTTATATTTTACCGTAGACATGGATAACCTTTTATTTAAAAATGGCATTGATTTAAAAAAACATATTGTAATAGATGATAAGAAATTTTCAGAAATTTGGGTCATCAACGGAAACGCTAAATTTGTGGAAATTACATATAATAAGGAAAAGCCAAGATTACATGAAACCATTTCACCTCCATTGACAGAGTCAGATGAAATTGTGGCTTTTGTAAAACAAAGATTAGTAAATAATCAATCACTCGCTGTTGTTTATTTAGATGGAAGATTAAAAGTTATCAGTTTAGATTTACATGATATAGAAATATTAAACAAAGAAACTTTTAAAGAAACAATAAAACAACATCTAAAAAAATATGGTGCTACTGTTTATGTAATAGTTGATAACAGTGGGATAGTCAATGCTGACAAGTTAGATAAACTTCCCTATGCTTTTCCTCAAGGGCTTTTAGAGTTTATTGTATCTAAAAAAGAATTCACTTTAAATTTTGATCCATTTGAAATGAATATAGAGCAGCCTAAATTTAAAAAATCCTATTTTATAAGTCAATCTGAGGAAAAATACAGAAAAAAATCAAAAGAGACAGAATTTAAATTAGATGATTTTGAACAAGACCCTACTGGATTTATAAGACAGCCATCAATAAATTATAAGAAAAAAGCATTACAGGCTATCGAGGATTACTATAAAACAGACGATATAAAGAAAACCACTAAAGCGATTATTCGCAGAGCACAGGGGCCAGTAGAATTAAATACTGACAGAATTTATGAAGCAAACAAAAAGAATTTCCGTGCTTGGGATAAATTATTAAAACAACCTGGCAAAAAATTTATTATTGATTTCATAGATTTAATCGAAACAGGAAATGTACGAACAATAGAAAAAAAATATGGCAAGGGATTTTATGATTTATCTCAATATTATAGATTAAGATTAGACAAAAACCATGAGCTTACGGAAGCTGATTTTTCTGCTTTTATAGAAAACTACTTCCCACATATTTGGAAAAAACCAGTAGATGCTCATAAATTTTTTAGCACCTATATTAAAAAATTTGGCAAGCCTGGGTTTAGTAAGCAAAGAAACATCCCACTATTTAAGGCTGGAGTTGATTATGGATTAGAGCCATCGAGCTGGAATCCAGAAGAAATAGTACAATTTAGAGAAAAAGCTGCTTTTCAATGGTTAGCGACTAAACAAATAAAAGAAGACTTAAAAACAAACGGATTGCTTAAATTTTTCAAACATGAAAGAGATTTAGAGCATGGTTATAAAAAATTAGATCATTCTGCTTTTGATGTTTATCAATTTAGTGAAATTGAGAAGGGTTATATTAAACGTGGTTTTTGGGCTGCGCCAGAAGACGCTGCGAAAGTAATTAATAATTGGTTGTCGCCTTCGTTGTGGTCAAGACAAGATAAGCGTGGTAAAATATTCCAAGCGGCTATGCGAACAAAAAATATTTTTGTGCCGTTAAAGTTAGGATTATCGGGTTGGCATGCTTTTGAGGTAACTTTTAGTTCAATAGCCAACCAAGCAACGATAGCCATGCAAGCATATCAAAAAGGGATTGCAAAAGGATTATATGAAACAAGCATTGTTCCCTTTGCTCCGTTTTTTGATCTTTTTAAAGGACATAAAATAAGAAAAGCTTGGTATAAAGGAGCAACGCCAGGATCATTTGAAGCATTAGCTGTTGAATATATGAGTAGAGCCAATATGGTGCCAGGGATAACTAAAAAATATTTAATGGATGCCAAATATCAAATGCGCAGAGCTTTTGATCAGGGAAAATATTTTAAAGCAAGTTTAAAACTTCCTTTGGCATTGATTGAAGGAACGATGTATCCAATATTAGAATTATATGTTCCCCGAATAAAGATGGCTGCTTTTTCGCATGTGGCGGAAACTAAAATTTTGAATATGCAATTAAAAAATCCAGCCGTTTCTAAAATAGAAATAGATAAAACATTGATTGAAATAGGCGATCAAATGGCTAATGCCTTTGGACAGGTTAATTATGATAATTTATTTTGGAATAGAACGGTAAGAGACTTATTAGTGGCTGCTTCTCTTTCTTTGGGTTGGGGTTTAGGAACAGTGCGATGGATGGGAGGCAGTGTATTGGATATTGGAAAGATGGCATTAGCATTAACAAGCGGAAGGAAACCAATTGTTACCCAGCGAATGCTTTATGCGTTAATATATCCAATTGTTTTTGGAACAATAGGAGCAATTTTACATTATTTAATGACAGGTGAAAAACCAAAAGAAATAAAAGATTATTATTATCCTAAAACAGGTGCCAAGAATACAGACGGCAGCGATGAGCGTCTTCAAATGGCAACACAGATGAAAGAACCGTTTGCTATGGAAGAGGCAATAAGAAAAGAAGGAATTATAAAAGGCCCGGCAACAGTTGCAATGCACAAAATATCTCCTCCCTGGCCAACTTTTGTAGAATTGATAGAAAATAAAGACTACTATGGGATTAAAATATCAGATGCACCTTTTGGAACTGAACAATGGGGCATTGATTTGGCTAATTTTATATATGAAGCACTTGAACCAATATCCATTTCTGCTCGTTCAAGATTCCAAAGAGAAGGAATTAAAAATATAGGTTTTCTGGGATTGTCGCCAGCACCTCGATATATTACAAGAACAATAACACAGAAAAATATATTTGATGCAGTTGCTAATGAATGGGGACAAAAAACAAAATCAAAATTTGAGGGTGAGCAATATGAAATAAGATCAGATGTCCGTAGCAAAATCAAAAAAAATATACTAACAACAAAAGAATTGATTAATGCCATTGAAAAGGGTGCAATTAAGCCAAAAGGATTTGGGAAATTTTATATGTATTCAGAATTTGATGGAGATATTAGAGCTTTTTCTATGTTATCATCAAAAACTCAATCCGAACTAATGACTAATATGAATATGGACGAAATAAAACGCTATGTATGGTTTGCTCATACCGAAACAAAATTAAATTTTGTATTATGGTTAGAAAAAAACAAAGGAAAAAGAAGATGAAAACAAAACATTTTATTATTAGCTTGCTACTTATCACAGTATTTTTTACTCAAGACATTTTTTCTCAATCAATGGAAACTTTATCTTTACGGTGGGTTAAACAAAAAGACTCTGGATGGATTGTGCTTGATGGAGCAAATGCTTATTCCACGTGGAATTGTGCAACGGTGGATTCTCGTTTATTTGGTATATCTTGGGGTTCATTTCGATTAGATGTTAGGGTGGATTCTTTAAAGGCGGGGAGTGCAGACGATAGTTTGAAAATTTGGTTCAAAGAATTACAAGCAGATACTACAACTGTTTCAATGTTTGATTCGACTTTTGTAGGAACATTTGATTGGAATACTGGAAACTGGAAGAAATATACTATTATCCCAGATGTTTGTTTTGGGTTGAAATTCAGTTTTAAGCATTTTACAACTGTTGATGATAGCGCTAAAGTAAAATTTAGATTAATTTATCAATAAAGGAAATAAAAATGAGAAAGTTACTATTTTTTCTTTTGTTCCCATGTTTATCTTATTGCCAAATAGATAATATAAGATTTACAAAAACCACTGTTATTACAAATATGAATCAAAAAATAATTGAGTATGTCAAAAGAAATCAAGAGTTCATAAAATCTATTAATGGCAATAAAATAATTTATATCCCTTATGAAAAGACATTTTTGTCTGATGTAGATGGGACATATATTGATAAATTCTTTACTCAATATGAATGGACATTTAAAAATGGTAGATGGGATATAACTGTATTCACTCCTAAAACTAAATATTATGTTTGTGATTTTACAAAAGAAAAAAATAAAATAACAAAAGACGATAAATTATATGTAAATGATAATTTAGATTTATCAAAGCTAATAAATTTAAAAGACAAATTAAAAATTTTAAAACCAAATAAAATAGGTAAGGTAAGACCATGAAAAAATATATTATTCTTCTGATATTGTTACCAACGATTCTTTTGGCGCAATTTAAAGGCCGATGGAAGAGCACTTCTTTAGCAACCGACATGACTATAACTGGTACATTAACAGCAGATTCTTTGGCTGAATACACGTCTGGACATGGAATTGGTGTTGGTAGCGATTTAATAACTTATGCTAACGTAATATTCAATCAAAGCGCAACAGAAAAATTTGTGCTTGTCGATAATAATGGGGATACTGTATTTGCTTTTATGCCTGATGCCACAAGTCCTACTTTTTATATAATGGACGATTCCCATGCTGATACAGTTGCCCTATCTCACGATGGTACTGATTTTAATTTTACTGGAGATGCAGGAACTGGTAGTTTTATTTTCAATCAACAAATTAACTCTCAAAAAAATGGTATTGGGGTTACTCAGTTAGATATTTATGGTTTACGATTATCTAATACAACTGCGGCTACTGCTGGAGTGCCAGTTCAATACTCTACTCCAGAAATTTGGCAAGGCAATGG
>Ga0210017_1003340_pt1 | contig 13487 bp, 18 predicted proteins | sample CryGeyCG2014_020_FD_183966 | JGI IMG/M metagenome (GOLD analysis project Ga0210017, IMG submission 183966) | Groundwater microbial communities from aquifer - Crystal Geyser CG08_land_8/20/14_0.20 (SPAdes) (version 2) | ecosystem: Environmental > Aquatic > Deep subsurface > Groundwater | place... | reverse complement strand
CTTCTTATGTTAACCCAAGCCCGCCCGACTCCTTAAAATCTATCAGGAACGGAGCGGGCGCAGTGGCGAAGCAATACGGCGGGGAAAGGGCAACTTACGATAATGAGCTATTATCGCCTCTAAGTTGCCCGGTTCCGGGCACGGAATTCCCCGCCGTATTGCCGCTTCCGGACCGCAGAAAAAACGCGCTTGCGAGCGTATAAGGATGCCGGCCTGGCCTAAGCGAAGCGGCAGAGCGCAGGTTTGGCCGGTTTTCCTTTTTATGGGGAACTCCTCGTGAAGAGCAGCCCCGCGTCCGGCTGCGCCGGCTTGACCGTAGCAGCGGGGAAGGCGGCGCAGCTGGCTGCGAAGGGCCGTTTCCTCAGACCTAAGCGTTAAGGCGCTCGTCGTAAAACGGGGGGTGTCCATGTGCCGCCCCGCCGGGAAAAGGCTGTCCTGGCGCATCCTCGCGCGAATTTAAAAGGCCATTTCGCCAGAAATGGCCGTAAACGCGCTTTAAAGGCGTTTAAGGGGGAAAGGGTCGTTTAGGCCGGGAAAGCGGCGCCAGGAGCCGCCGGCGGCGGTTGTATGGGGGCGTAAACCTGGGGAGCTGATTCCTTAAGCGGGTTTTCTGTACCGTTGCTCCCCATATGCCTGGTCCGTCTCTTCGGCCAGGGCGCCGGCCCGGGCCAGTGTGGGTTTGACGTACATGTACCAGTAGGTGCGTAGCAATTCTTTGAAGGGCGGTTTCTCCTCGCTCGCGATTCTTTCTTTCATCTGCCAGAGGAGGTTGCGCATGAGCCGGGTGACATTGACGGGATACTCGTCTTTATGCACGGGGAAGTTTTTTATAAGCCATTCTTCGTCCTGGTCGTGGATCAGCTCGTCGAAATGCCGTATGCCGGCTTTACGGAGGCGCTCGGCCAGGGAAGGTTGAGTATTGATTTTCATAAAAACTGAATAAAAAATTGTATAAAATTTTGTATACTTGTTTTAGAGATCAAAAAAACCCCCACAGCTATAATTAGTAACTGTGGGGGAACGGCTTCCAGCATATCGCACATGCCAGAACATATAAAGTTTAACACATTTTTACGAAATTTACAAGGCTTCGGGCTCTTGGGCCCGGAGCTTTTTTATTTTACTGGTTTCGAAGCCCGTTCCAGACAAAGACGAGGCAGATGGTTGGGCGCCATACGTACATTCAAATGCCCCACGCAATTAATAGAGTGGACCACCGTCGCGATAACGCCCCCTAAACCTGACGTCCACGACCAGCATACAGCACTGTAGCGAAAGATTGCGCGCCGCTTTCAGAAATAAAATTCGTTTTCCCGGGGAATGCTGGGAAAAAGAGTTTAGGGGGGGCTTTTGGGTTTTGTTGCGGGCATAAAAAGGGCCAGAATGCTGAAAATGTATTTTAGCTTATTTGTAAAGGCTAAATGAGGCTTTTAGACGAGCTGTACGGCCTGGGGAGGGTGGAGGAAAACGGCCTTTGAACAGGCCGCAGGTGCGGGCGGTTCGGGGGGCGGGTTACGTAGTGCTCCCCTTGGTTTTAATTCCTTTAACTGGATTTGGTTAGCAAGGCGACCGATTCCAGCCGGGCGGTTAAGATCCAGTCGGTGAGGCCCTCTTCAATACCAAGAATTATTTGCCTTCCGTCTGTTGTTCTTTGGGTTCCCATGGATTTAATTGCCTTTTGAAACACATGGCGGCGCTCGTCCCGTTGTTTATGCCAGCCAGCTGCCGGCAACGCTAAAACATCAATCAGTTCCCTTAAGGATTTTGAATACACAGCGCCGTTTAGACTAAACAGAATCGGCTCAAGGTATAACCTTAAAAGAAATCCCAGCTCACTTCTGATATGTGCAAGTTCTTTAGGCCGGCTGACGACATTCCGGTTTACAAGCCAGGAACTAAGTTGCGGTGAAAACTCGACTTTTAAAACCGTCTGCATCTGCCCGCGCCTCGTCCCTTCCGCAAGCTCAACCTTCTCTAAAAGCGAAAACCCACGGTTAATGGCGTTTTTAAAACCTAAAGAGGCCCAATCAAGGTAATATGATCTGTTTCTTAAATCAAACACTTTGTCGGTCAGTTGGACCAGCTGCTGCCCGCCGAAATCCGTGAGGCCCAGAAGGCGGGCCAGTTCGCGGATTGAAACAAGACAAAAACAACCTATAACGCCGGTATCAGAATAAACATACTGTGGGGTTTTTTGACTCACCCATATATTTTTAATAGCCGCTAATATGCGACCATGTTCTACGGTCAGTATCCCCCGTTCTTCGCCTTTGGGTTTTACCCGGCCGCGAAGCATGGGTATGACTGTAACCTCTCCATCCATAGTTTTGAATTTAGCCTGGACAACATCGCTTTTGGCTTTATTGGTGGACAGCGTGAAAAAATTTGCGCTGATAAAGGTGGCCCAGGGGATTGTTTCTTTGCTGTACGGGATTTCCATCTCTCTTTTTTCAGCCCGGCCGCCCGCAGCCGGCAGGGATAACCCGGTAAACAAGGCAAGCTGATTTTCTTTGAAATAGGTTTTTAACTTCTCAGGCACGGCTGGATGGGGTTGTTTTCCCTTTTCGGTCTCCCTGGCTTTTATTCTCTTCTTTAATAAAGCTGTAAGGTATTTTCTAGGCTCGTGGACATTCTTGGTCTGCATCTGATATTTCAATTCACTGAATTCTTCGGCAACAATATTTTCACCTAAAATCCGGACGGCTTTTTCCCAGAATGCCCGGCTTTTAGCGTCCCCGGTAAGCCTGATAATGTCTTCAATTATATAGCTTTCCATAACTCGCTTTTCCTTCGGTTTTGCTCTTTATTGAAAAATCGTTCGCAACGATTCTAATCGTTATATTCTAACCGTTATTCTAGAGCCCGTTTTTTCATTGAGACCCAGGCGACCCGAATGCCATACCTTTGAGCGGCAAGGCGACCCGAATGCCATACCTTTGAGCGGCAAGGCGACCCGAATGCCATACCTTTTATACAGCTATTCTTTCTGCCTGTTGATAACTTTTACCCCTTCTGGCCCCCCCCGAGCGTCATCCCTCTTTAAAAAACTTAGACACAGCGTCCTCAATAGTCCGGGTTAATGGGATTCCTGTCTCCACTCGCCTGCTCCATAGTAGTTTATGGACCTTAGGAGAAAGGTAAATAGTTAGCTGCACCTTTTCGCCAGTGGCTTGGTGGTTTGTCGTTCTACTTCCCTTCACCCAGGTCTCTGTCGCCGCTGCGGCGGTCGTCTTTAGTTTTGGTTTCGCCATTTAAGTACCTCTTTTGCAAGCGTTTCAAATTCCCAGGCTGCCTGGCTCTTGCGCGCATACTCATAAATCGTTTGTCCTACAATACCGGCTTCGCATAGCGCGATTCTCTGGCAAATTTCCGTTTTTAATATAGGAAGCCCAAAAAGCCGGAGGGCTTCCCGCACTTCCTGCCCCAAATTCGTGCCCACAACCTTTTTTGAAATTAAGAAGTATGGATTCACCTTAATGCCGGCCACGCTCTTGCCCGCAGCCACCATGTCTATAGTCTTTTTTGAAGAGTCTATATCATATGGACTTGGGCTAACCGGGATGATTGCGAACTGCGAGCTGGCGAATGCGGCCCTTTCAATCTGACCGTTGGCCGGACCGCAGTCAATAATCGTGAAGGCGAATTTTTGCGCCTCCCGGCGAAGCCTGGCGCCAAGGTCGGTGAGCGTCCAGGGATTAGGAATCGTGTGCAGGTTTTTGTGAAGCAGACCGTCCGGTGGCTGCTTCTTGCGGGTGTTGAGCCAGTAACTTACCGTTCCCTGGGGGTCGGCATCAACCAGTAGCACGTTTTTAGATTTACTAGCGAGAGCGCCGGCCAGATTGATGGCGATTGTGGATTTCCCCACTCCGCCTTTCCCGTTGGTTATGGCTATAATCATTGTAAGGGTATTTTAGGATAAACATTGTTAAGTGTCAAGATATTATTAAAACTAAAACACTATTAACATTAAAACACTATACAATTTAAAGCACTGTCTAGTGTTATATGTTAGTCGGCCGGAAAAAGTGGGGTTGCCATAGCTATTATTATTCAGCCTCGCATTTTTTAAGCAAACTGTTGTAAACCTTTCTTGAAATCATAATATCACAAAGTTCATCGCCATCTTTCATAAGGCCCATACGTATAAGTTCCGTTTGCCACTTCGCAAAGGAACCCTCGTAATCCTCGGGAGGAATTGCCGGCAACTGGTCTACGGCAGTTCCGTTTTTATCCCGCCACTTTCCTATGTTTGACTTCTCCATTATTTCCTCCCTACAGAAAACATAAACATATTATTGAAAAATTAAAACCGTTTCTTGAATTCCGCGCAGGCGTCTTCCGGCGAGACATTTAAGTAAATTTCCGTGGTTGAAAGATGGTCGTGGCCCAAAAACATTTGTAGATAACGGGTGCTTAAACCCTTTTTAACGCAGGCAGCAGCAAAGGTATGGCGAAGCACATGAGGGGAAACCTTTTGGGTGATACCGGCGCGGTTGGAGACCCGGCGGACGATCTTCTGGATGCCGCGGGCGGTGTAGCCGAAGGTGTCGTTAAGTGAAAAATAGTTGGACAGGAGTGTAAAGGCTCTCTCGGTAAGCGGGACGATGCGGCGCTTTGTTTTCTTGCCGAACGGGCCGCCTTTGCCGTAGACCAGGAGCCGGCGGTCCTGCCAGAGGATGTTCTCTTTGGTGAGGCCGGCCAGCTCCGAGACGCGCAACCCGGTATCGAGCAGGGTTGAGATAACGACTTTCTCGATCCCTGAGCGGCAGGCGTTGGTGAGGCGGTCGGCGTTTTCGTTGGTGAGGGGTTCGCGCTTGTATTGGTATATAGCCATAGTTCGTATATTACCAAATATACGAACTATGGGCGCATTGTATAAGGGGCGCTCCGACGGAGGGGTAACAGAAGTGAAGGGGGGAGTTCGCTTTTATGCGCAGAAGGCGAACAGGGAGAATCCTGGCGGCGCGGGATATTTAAAAAATTAGATCTAACGGCTTGCGTGCCGGGGATGAGAACCTTGCTGAAGTTTCTCAATGATTAAAAGCCTAGCCAAGGATGAGTATCCCAAACTCATTTTCTTGGCTACAGCTTTCAGTTGGCGGCAGTATATCGGCTCAAGCCGGATTGAGACGAGCTCTTTTTTGGGTTTAACGAATTTAACATCTTTTACTACTTCCAGATCATCCCAATAATCAGCAAGGTCATGTGCACCCCAGAATTGAGCAATAGTTTCATCAGATCCACTCTCAAGCAATTTTGGTTTAAATTTGTGTGTCATAATCACCTCTTATTGTACCTTGTGCGCTCAGATGAGGACATTTCCCGGGCTGTGACGGGCAGGGCTATTTTCCCGCCCAGTGGTTTTATTACAACAAATAAATATCTACCGGCTTCAGTTTGTCCTAACACATAATAAAGACAGTCTTTCTTTTTTCCAGGGCCTTTTAAAATAAAGGGAGACCCAAAACAAACTTCCTCGACCTCTCCGGGGGTAACGTCATGTTTGGACGTTATATGAGCTACTCGATCCCCTCGCCACTCAAGTTGGGTAAATGTAATCATTGGCTCTTATTAAGAGTGTAATACAAAAGATGACGTTTGTCAATAGTTCGTTTTATCTTGTGGAAGGCGAACGATTGCCAGCAGTTTTCTTTAACCAGGCAAACAAAAAACCCTTGACATAGGTTAGCATATATGCTAACCTATATAAGAGGTACTCTATGACGATTCCCAAGAAAGAGGAATATATTTTTTATCAGGGCAGGAAATTCCAGGTGGAGTTTTACTTTACCGAAACAGGAAAAATCCCTGCCAAAGAGTATTTGGAAGAGACATCCCTGGACGTAAAAGTAAAGTTGGCCGCTTTGGTAAAATACATCGGTGAGAACGGTAAGATTTTTGATATAACGAAATTCAGGTTGGTGGATCCCAGGGAGAAAATCTTTGAGTTTAAACCACTACAACATCGCTTCTTTAACTTTTTCCATGAAGGCGGCAGGATAATAATTACCAATGGTTATATGAAAAAATCGCGGAAAGTAAGCAGAAGGGACTTAGAGAAAGCCAAAGAGTTAAAAAGGAATTATATTTGCAGAGTGAAAGGGGGCAGCTATTATGAAAAAAGCTAAAACTTATATGGACAGGTTAATGGACGATAAAGAATTCAGGGAAAGGTTTGAACAGGAATATCAGAATCTCCTTATCGGGGAGCAGATTGTAAAAGCGCGCCATTGCGCGGACTTAACCCAGTCCGCTTTAGCTAAACGGATACACACCACTAAATCGGCTATCTCTCGTTATGAGAGCGCTGATTATAACAGATACAGCATCCCGCTTTTAACCAGGATAGCCAAAGCTTGTGGAACAGATTTGAGAATTGTTTTTGTTACTTTTAAACATGTAAAGAACAATTCTCATTTTGCCACCACATAATGCTTTTCTCCGGTGTCGCCTTCGTGATAGTTTTACGACACTCAGAGAGGGGAAGGGGAAATTCCTCGACGAGGGGGGAAAAGGTGCCTTTGAACTTTTGCGACACTTGCGGGGAGTTCGCGGAATTCTCTTTTTCTCTGCTGCCGAATTCTTCTATTACTGGCTCTGCTTCTTTGCAGTTTCTCCGCAAGGCCACGGTTGTTGGCGCGGGCCTTGCCGCCAACGGCGGCAAGGGGGCGCGCGGCCGCGGAGGGGTGGGGCGTAAGGATGCGGCCCGGCGGCCCCACGAACCGGGACGCAGCAGCGGCCGGGCACCGCGACCGCAGGGCGCGGCGGTGGGGCGAACGGCCCGCCAGTGCTGGGCCCAGAACCAACATTCGTGCGTTTAAGCGCAATAAGGAATTAAACGCCCTTTCAAATTCCAACCCCCTGGACTGCCTCTTGGTAGGCTCTTTCGACTTTATCCAGGGACAAATGCTGGTAGACCTCCAGGCTTTTCTTGCTTTCATGCCCGGATATCAGCTGAAGCTGAGCATCCGACAATCCCTTCGATGTTAAATGGGTAATCATCTGATGTCGGAAGAGGTGGGGATGTACTTTTTGGGTGATCCCGGCTTGCTGGCGATATTGTTGCACGATCTGCTGGATGCGACGCGGGGTAAATGGTGTACACCGCTTAGATTCGAAGAGGTAATGGTTCTGGGGATGAGTTTTCAGATGACTTCTTAGAACGAGCCGAAAACTCTCGGGGAAAAGGATGTAACGATCTCTGCTGCCTTTTCCCTGGTCGATAAAAATCTTACAGTGGTCGATGTCTACATCCGTGACCTGAATCCTGACGAGCTCGCTTACCCTTACGGCGGTATAGAAAAGAAGCTTGAGCATAATCTCGTGCTGGACATCACCGCAGCTCTGAAGGACTTTAAAGAATCGTTTTAAATCCACTTCGCTTAACAATTGCGGGAGCTTGCGTTTGGTTTTGGGTTTACGCAACCCCAGTTTCCTGCGGGCCTGCCGGCAGACGTAGATAAAATCCGTGTAATCAAGTCGCGCTTTTCGGGCAAGGCGCATTATTCTGGCAACGGTCTGTGATTTCGCACTTTCATTTGCCGATACGAAATTATGCCGATTTTCGGGATGCTTTTTCATTTAAAGGCCATTCAAAAGGGTGTTTTATTCGTCCTTCTGCCATTATGCGAAATATTATAATACTACTTCCATGCGCCCTCTGACATTGAATATTCCGTTGCTTCTAAACTCACGACCAATCCAACAGGAATGGTCCCAGGATGAACTGGCGGAGTATTGGACGCTCCACCCCGATGAGAAAGAACTCCTTGCCTCCAAACGCGGTCCGGCCCGATTGGGATTTGCGGTGCTCTACAAGTTTTTCCAGTGTCATGCCCGGTTCCCGCGCCAAGCCGGTGACGTTCCCGAAAGTGTTTTGACTTATATCGCTCGCCAGCTGAACATCCCGTGTCAACATTGGACCCGGTATGACTGGCAGAGCCGTACTATTGACTACCATCGTTCTCACATCCGGTCCCTGTTTCACTTTCAGGGATTCTCCCGCCTCCACCATAAAGCCCTTCGCGAATGGCTTAAAGAAGCCGCCGCCCAGGATCCGCATTTGGATCGGTTAATTCAGGCCGCCTACAACCAATGCTGCCGACTACGAATTGAACCCCCTTTGCCGGATCAAGTTGAGCGCTTGGTGCGCTCGGCACTTTATTGTTATGAAAAGCAATTCTGCGCTTCCGTACTCAAGAAGTTACCTCCGGAAACCGTCACACAACTGGAAGCTCTTCTTAAACCGGTCCCACTAAGTGTCACTGGGGTTGACCAGGATCCCGTCCTTGAGCGGACCCCGCTGCAGGACCTTCGCGCCGGGCCAGGCCGCGCCGGTCTGGAAAGTCTCTTTGAAGAAATAACCCGGCTGGAACGCTTGCGCTTCCTCAGTTTGCCGGAAGACCTCTTTCAAAATATCCCAAGTAAAACCCTGCGCAATTATAACCAACGCATCGGAATAGAAGAACCTTATGAACTTCGCCGCCATCCGACGCCGATACGGCTTACACTCCTCGCTGTTTTTGGCTATTTGCGTCAACACGAGCTGACGGACGATCTCCTGGATCTGCTGATCAGCATCATCCACCGTATCGGCGCCAAGGCCGAACGCAAAGTGGAACGGGAACTCATTCAGGACTTGAAACGCGTCACCGGGAAACATCGCCTGCTCTTTGAAATGGCAGATGCTTCTCTGGCGCACCCCGATGGCATTGTTAAAGAAGTCGTTTATCCGGTCGTCGGCGAACAAACGCTTCAAGAACTGGTTAAAGAATGGAAATCCTCCGGCCCGGCTTACCGCGAGAAGATTCAAACCATCATCCGTAATTCTTACAAGTCCCATTATCGCCGGATGCTGCCAAGTCTCTTGAAAGCTCTTGAGTTTCGCTCCAACAACCAACGCTATCAGCCCCTGATCGAATCTTTAAAACTCCTCGACAAATACGCCGATACTAAACTTCGCTTTTATCCCGCCTCCGAAACCGTCCCACTTGATGGGGTTGTGCGTCCTGTCTGGCAAGACGCGGTCGTCGAGAGGGACACTGATGAAACGACACGCATCAACCGCATCGCCTACGAAATCTGCACCCTGCAAACTCTCCGCGAGCGACTCCGTTGTCGTGAAGTGTGGGTCGTAGGAGCTAAACGTTACGGCAACCCGGATGAGGATCTGCCGGCGGACTTCATTATAGAACGGGACCGCTACTATGAGGCCCTGAAACTCCCGACTGACCCCCAGTCATTTATTGACCCCATCAAGACACAGCTAGAAAAGGCTCTCACTGGCCTCAATCAAAAGATGCCTTCGAACACGCATGTGAAAATCCTCACCAAAGGAAATGGTTGGATTAACCTTTCGCCCCTGGATCCACAACCGGAACCGGCGAATCTCATCGCTCTTAAAACGGAACTGGCCGACCGCTGGCCGATGACGAGCCTTCTGGACATCATAAAAGAAACGGACCTCCGCGTCGGGTTCACGAATGTCTTCCGCAGCGCCACCAGTCACGAGAACATCGGCCGCGCCGACCTGCAGCGCCGGCTTCTGCTCAGTCTCTACGGCCTGGGGACGAACACCGGCTTCAAGCGCATGGGCAATGCCGCCTTCGGCGTCTCGTACAGAGATTTACTTTACACCCGCCGGCGTTTCATCACCAAAGACCATCTGCGCAATGCCATTCCCCAGATCGTCAATGCTACCTTTAAGATTCGCCTGCCGCAGATTTGGGGAGATGGAACGACCGCTTGCGCCTCTGACTCTAAACAATTCGGCGCCTGGGACCAAAATCTCAGGACCGAATGGCACATCCGCTATGGCGGCCGCGGCGTAATGATTTACTGGCATGTCGAGCGTAAGGCCGTCTGTATCTACTCCCAGCTAAAAACGTGCTCTTCCTCCGAAGTGGCGGCCATGATCGAAGGTCTCCTGCGCCACGATACCGACATGGACCTTGAGAAGAATTACGTCGATAGCCATGGCCAAAGTGAGGTGGCTTTTGCTTTCTGCCGCCTGCTCGGGTTTCAACTGCTGCCACGCTTAAAGGGGATCCATGCCCAGAAACTGTACCAGCCGGAATCCGGCAACTCCAATGCTTTTCCCAATCTGCAGCCGGTCCTTACCCGCCCCATCGACTGGGACCTTATCAGCCAGCAATACGATCAGATGGTCAAATACGCAACCGCTCTACGCCTTGGCACCGCCGACACGGAATCTATTTTGCGGCGCTTCACAAGGAATAATCTTCAGCATCCCACTTACAAAGCCCTGGCGGAACTGGGAAAGGCCGTAAAAACCATTTTCATCTGCCGCTATTTGGGATCCCTGGAATTGCGGCGGGAAATTCACGAAGGGTTAAACGTCATTGAAAACTGGAACAGCGCCAATAGTTTCATCTTCTTCGGCAAAGGCGGGGAATTCGCCACCAACCGCCTCGAAGATCAAGAAGTCAGCATGCTCTCCCTGCACCTGCTCCAGGTTTCACTCGTCTATATCAATACGTTGATGCTCCAACGCCTTCTGACCGAACCGGCCTGGGCTAAACGCATGACACCTGAAGACCTGCGGGCGCTGACACCGCTCATCTACAATCACGTCAACCCCTATGGCACGTTTAAACTCGATATGCGCTCGCGTTTATCGATTGATTCTTAGAGGCGCTTAAGTCCTTATTGCGCTTAAACGCACGAATGTTGGTTCTGGGCCCATATGCCAGGCTTACCATATTACAACCTGTAGTGGTCCCGCCGTTTGATTGTGACAGATTGCAAGATGGACGATCTGCCGCCGGGCTGATGGCCCCTCATCGTTGACACCGATGGCTCTCCATCGGGGTGAGCGGTCGGAGGATGAGAGTGATGCTCTTCCTGCGACCCGCCTTTTTTAGCTGCGCTTCCAGCAATCTCTCTGCATCTACAGCTTTAGAAGCCGAGGCGATATACGACTTCCCAGCTACGAAAGCCGCAACATTGAACTGCCTGAGGGATATTCGCTCGATCACGCCGTGGATGACATTCTTCCCATGGGTATCGAGCGTCTTGGATTTGAGCTTCCTTGCCAGCATGACTTCCCCAAAGGTCCTGGGTTCAGAATTCCACCATTTCATCGTGTCATCATCCCAGCCGCCGTATTTGTAAATAGAGAGCATGTTCCTCGGAATATCTTCAAGCGTAGCGCTCGGATTATTTTTAAGAATGAGTCCGACCCGATTATTGCCGTCGGCGACGACCCAGCATCCGCACTTTAACTCGCAAACCTGAATTACCGGGGCATCAGGGAACTTGCCCGGCTCAAATTTTCCAGACAGACTTTGCATGTATTTATCGCCATGCCCATACATGAGGTTGGCAAGCCGGGTGCTCTGATTCAGCTTCATACAATCCTTCTCCCGCGAAGAGTTTATGCCCTGCGTTTCGCTCCAGGCTTCAGGGAACTGGCCGACACAAGCGTTGCCAGCAAGGCTTGCCCTTCGGCAACCTTGTCCTTAGTAACCTTCTCACTTGCCGCTTTTTTGCGTTCAGCCCTTAGGACCTTTCCGCGCTCTTTGGCCTTCTGGTAAGCGTCCCGTCGCTGCTGTTTCAGTTTTTCCTTCATGGCGATCTGCTGTGGATCGGTCCTGCGGTATTCTTTGGCTCGTAAATAGGCCTCGTGACGCATCTTCTTCGCAAACTCTTTTTGGGAAAGGCGTTTGGGTGGTTCATGATCCGCCCCGTCTGTTGATTTATGGTTATCAGGCATTTTTAATGTCCTTCCTTAACCGGGTTGAAGTCAATCCCTTAAGCGAGTTTTCTGTCCGGTTGCTCCCCAAAACCCTTATTTGCGTTTGCCAGTGGTCTTCGCCCCGCCGAGGGTTTTGAGGAAGGCCGGTGAGACCGTGAAATCCACGTAAGGCCTGGGCGGGAGCTGGATAATTTCCCCCGTCTTGGGGTGGCGGTACTTGCGGCCGGGATGGATCTTTTTGACGAAAGAGGCGAAGCCTCTGAAGTAGGTACGGCGGCCGGCACGCAGGTCCTGGGCGACCTGGGCGATCAGGAAGTCGATAATATCGCCGGTCTCGGTGAGCTGGAGGTTAAACTTATCGGCGATTGCCGCGGCGAGCTGGCCCTGGTTTAATTTGTTCAGCCCGCCGCCGGCTGTCCGGAGGGGTTTCTCATGCTCTTTTATCCAGTCGCGGATGGCTTTGGAGATCTTCCCGAGGTCGGTGGGGTTGTGTTTGATGACTTCTTTGGCCGTTTCGTCCCAGGGGAGATTCTTCCGGCGGAGGTATTTCTCAAGGGCGGCGGCAATGTCGGACTTGAGGATGGTGCTGCGCTTCTCAGCCAGGGCCAGGCGCTTGGCTTCTTTAATGACGACGTTCTGGACGTCGTCAAATTCGACGATATATTTATTGACGGCGTCCTTGGCGATGCGCATCTTTTCAATTTCGTTAATGTAATTCTTGACGGAAGTGAATTTAATAATGCCGGTGACTATGGTTTTCATGGGATCATTCCTTTGGAGGTGCCGTATTAGACCTATGGTCATGCCGTATCAAGAGCTATGCTCATCAGACGGCCAAAGCGCTATGCGCCTCAGACGGCCTCCGGGTGCGTGGCCTTGAAAAGGATAAGCTCATGGGCGGCTGTATCCAGGTTGTTCATCTCGTAAACCTTTAGTTTCTCTTCGTTGCCGCCGATGACGGGTTTCATGATGCGCTCAAGTTCCAGGCTGATGCGCTCTGTGGAGACGGCCTCGGATTCAAGGCCGTAGAGCTTGCGCTTGCCGGCGGTCTCTTCTACGAGGTACTTCATATGGGTATAGTGGCGTTTGGTGACTTCTTCGTACCAGCGCCGGTTTTTCTCTTCCATTTCTTTGCCGGCTTTGACGGGGTAGCGGGACGCAATGACTTCCTCAGGCGTTTTAAGCATGTCCGGGTGGACGAGCTCAAAGGTCTGGATATTCTTTATGCCGTAATGGCGGAGGTTGGCGATGAAGGCGTCGCGGATTATCCAGCCGGAGGGGTCGAAGTCCACGATGCTGAACAGGTAGAAGGACCGCCTGAGGTTGATCTTGGCCGCTTTGATTTCGTCTACGAAATACTCGATATTCAGAACGGAAGGCTGGCCGCCGAGGGCGATGACTGAAACATGGTATTGCTCAAAGAGCTCCGAGAGGTAAGCGAAGTGGCCCACCTTTTCGGCGAAGACGATGACATTCGCGAAGACGCCCACTTTCCGGTTGGCTTCGTTTTCATCGCGGAAGCCGATGTCTTTGTACTTCATGACCTGGTAGATCCTCACCAGGCCGGCGAGGTGTTCCGAGAGCTGTTTGTATTGGTCCGTTTCTTCGGCCAGGGCGCCGGCGCGGGCCAGGGTGGGTTTGACGTACATGTACCAGTAGGTGCGGAGCAGCTCCTTAAAGGGCGGTTTCTCGCCGCTGGCGATTCTTTCTTTCATCTGCCAGAGGAGGTTGCGCATGAGCCGGGTGACATTGACGGGATACTCGTCTTTAT
>Ga0210017_1003336_pt1 | contig 13493 bp, 15 predicted proteins | sample CryGeyCG2014_020_FD_183966 | JGI IMG/M metagenome (GOLD analysis project Ga0210017, IMG submission 183966) | Groundwater microbial communities from aquifer - Crystal Geyser CG08_land_8/20/14_0.20 (SPAdes) (version 2) | ecosystem: Environmental > Aquatic > Deep subsurface > Groundwater | place... | reverse complement strand
AATTGCCAGTCTAGAAGTTAAGAAATAAAATAGATTTTCTCGCCATTCAGTCATTTAGCTCAAAAATTATCGAGTTTAACTATGCTTATCACCATAATTTTTTATAAAATTAACAATACCTGAAAATAGTAGATCAAGACCCAGAACGAATGAGGTTGGTAGTATATTAATCAGTAAATCGATGAGAAGCTGTCAAAACTAGCTCGCCCCAACACCAGTCACCGTTCGCTTCGCTCACTATAGACTGGTGGCATGCTCGCTCACTTCGTTCGCTCGGGGGCTCGCTCTAATTCAAGAACTCTTTTATTTTCAGTTGTTTTCCTTGTTCCCTTACATATTTTCTTATGTAATCCCTGTTGTTGCCAACACTGTCAAAGTATACCACAGGACTCCAGAATCCTGATCCCCAAAAATACTTCTTTTTTATCCAAGGGAATGTTTTTAGTATTTTTCTCCCTGTTCTTCCTTTTAGAATTTTAGCAATTTCTGGCATTGATCTCAATCCTATGTCTATATCGATATGCGCATGATTTTTGTCAAACCCTATTTCAGATATGTCTATTTTCATCTCCTTAGCTGTTTCCATAAAGATATGCCTACACAGTTCTTGAACTTGTTCATATTCGAATACCTCGTGACAGTATTTTATCTTGAAAGATATGTGCATTTCATGCCTTCCAATGCTAGAGCTACGCCTAACAAAATCACTTTTCATAGAATTTTCACCTCAAGTTTTATAAGAAGAGAAACCTAACACTAATCAAGAATTTTAAGTGATAGGGAAAATTCTCTCCCTATTTTTTCTTTTTACGATAGGATAAGTGTTCTTGGTAACGACAACGTCATGATGCCACCAGTTTCCGTTCACTACGTTCACTCAAACTGGTGGTAAAATCTAATATCTATTATTATTTGTTGTAAAGCTGTTTGAAGTTCATCTTCATTTTTGTAAATAATCGAGCCCTTACCACCGGCTAGACCATCTGCCTTTACAACTCCTTTACCAAATTTATTTAAAATTCTTAAGCCAGACATCATTGCATGATAAGGTTCATTTTCAACATAAAATTCAGCAGTTGGTATCCCATTATTTCTCATAAATTCTTTGGCATAAACCTTACTTCCTTCTATTCTTGCAGCTTTTCTTGAAGGTCCAAAGATTGGCAATCCCCTCTCTTCAAATCTATCAACTATTCCTTGTGTTAGCGGCAATTCAGGACCAACTATTGTTAAATCAAACAACTCTCTTTCTGCAAGATTCAATAAACTTTGAATATCATCCGCTTTAACAGGATGATTAGTAGCAATCTGAGGAGTACCGCCATTACCTGGAGCAAGATGAAGATCGATTGTAGGGTCATCTTTTTTTAATTTCCATGCTAAGGCATGTTCCCTCCCACCGTTGCCGACAATTAATACTTTCATTAATCAGTTTTTAGGATTTAGAATTCAAATTATTGACTTTATATTAGATAGAAAATTAATCCAACCCACAAAAACTGAAATTCCCACCTTTATAACAACCCCAGCAAAAATCATCCTCTTCAGACCCACTAAGTCCTGTTAAAACTTGAACAAAATCCTCAAGTTCAGGAAATCTTACACTGTCAACTCTAAGGTATTCAGCCATTTCTTCGTCTGTAGGATACATGTTTGCAGGAAGTTTCTCATCTAACCTATCTCTTTCATCAAACCTGCACATTTCCTCATTTCTCGGAGTTCCAAATCTCATATGTATTTCCTTGGCACCAGCATCTCTTAGCATATCAACTGGTCCTCCTTCTGTTTGTGTACCTCTTCTTAACGAATCATCGCAAACTATTATTCTCTTACCTTCCACTCTACTTCTAACCACAGAAAGTTTTTGGGAGGCTTCTACTGCCCTTTCTTCTTGGGTAGGTCTTGTATAACTTCTAAGAGCATAATCATCCTTAATTAATGCAAATGAGAGAGGATGGCCAGATGCTTTTGCGTATCCTTCAGCATAAGCATCTGCTGAACGAGGAACAGAACAGACAACATCAAACTCCAGCCCTTTATCCTTCTCCGCAAGTATTGCAGCTAATTTTTCTCTTACTAAATTTACTGGTACACCATCTATAACAGAATCCTCCTTGGCAAAATACCCATATTGAAATGAACAATGTTTTCTCTTTCTCCCAAACCTTCCTTCAACACACCCTAGAGTATGAATACCAGAATCATCTATTCCGACAACTTCCCCTGGCTCTAGGTCCCTTGTAATATTCATACCCATCTTGCTAAGACCTTTAGATTCTGTTATAATTCCATAACCCCTTTCACTTTGGCCAGCAATTAATGGCTTTATTGCCAAGGGACCTCTTGCTGCAAAAACTTCACCATCTTTTGTAACTATTCCTATACAATAAGGTCCAATAACTTTTTTAGCAACATTTTCTATACCACTAAGGAAATCACCCCCCTTTCCAATTAACTTTCCAATAAGTTCCACTTGATATGGTGTAGAAAATGTCTCACCCACCTCTCTTCTTAGTTCTTCATAATTTACAATAAAACCATCAAAGGTTATTCCATATATTCCCAGACCGACGGTATCGTATATTTCAGGTTGGTGATCCACTATACTATTTACATTGCCAATTCCGCAGTAACCATATGAAACCAAATCTTCTTGTTTTCTTGACCTTACAAGACCTTCATGTCTTTCGCGATGTATATCCAATCCATCAGAAAGAACAAATCCAAAGCATTCCTGACCTGTGTGATTTATACCTACAAGACCCCAGTAAAGATCACCTAAACAATTACTCTCTTTATCTCTATGCCTTACAACAACAATTCCCATTAATCCACCAATACTGCAATTTTACTTTTAGAAAGATTTATCCCTTATCATCAACATTTAAGTATCTTCCTACACTAATTATTGCTGTGATATTAGTGGGTGTCTATCGGATCCTTGCATAAATTATTAATCCTAAATTCTTCAGTAAACTTTCTTTCTATGTTCAAACCTAAGTAAAATTAGTTTATTTTTTTCAATCTTATATAATAATCTATAGGGTTTTACGTAGATAGTCCATTCGCTTTTAAGTTCATATCTTAGAGGTTTACCTATCTCGGGATTATGCATTATTTTTCTTATTTGCTTCTCAAGTTTATCTTGAGTATCTCTATTTTTGATTTTCTTGAAATCTTCTTCAAATCTCTGAGTCCAAACCATCTCTCTTATTTTTTCCATTTATCCATCTCTTTGAAAAATTCCTCAGGGGTAGCACTTTTGTATCTGCATTTTTCTATATCTTCCCATGCTTCCTCAAGGAGCTCCAAAGTTCTTAGATCCTCTGGCTTCATATCACTATCTAATTTCTTAAGAACTATCATATCGCTATCATAAGTTGTCATAGCGAAAACACTTCCTGTTTTAACTTTCATTTTTTCTCTAATATCTTTTGGTATTACAATTTGTCCTTTAGAACTCATTTTAGTTATTTCTGGAATTTCACCCAAAGTTTCTTTTAACATAAAGTAAGATGGTCTTACTTATATTTAAACTTTTCTACATCATCAACATTTAAGTATCTTTCTACACTAATTATTCCAGTGATATCAGTGGGTGTTTATCGGATTCTCAGTTAAGTTTTTAGTTTTATTTACCCTAAATCCTAACAATCTATTTAAAAGTGATATTTATGACTAATATCAAAGAACAGGAAGACCAAATACAAAAATTTTGGAATGATAATAATATTCCAAAAAAGGTCCTAGAAGCAAATAAAGGTAAGAAAAAATTCTACTTTTTAGACGGGCCGCCGTATGCAACCGGTTATATTCATTTAGGTACAGCATGGAATAAAATTCTGAAGGATTCTTACCTGAGATATAAAAGAATGAAAGGGTTTGACGCATGGTCCCAGCCTGGCTATGATACTCACGGGCTGCCAATCGAAAATAAAGTCGAAAAAAAGCTTGGACTAAAGTTTAAACAGGATATTGAGAATCTGGGAGTAGAAAAATTCAACAAAGAATGCAAAGAATATGCAACCAAATTCCTGGATATAATGAACAACCAATTCAATGACTTAGGCGTTTGGATGGATTGGGAGAACCCTTATCTTACACTTAATGATGAATATATAGAAGGGGCATGGTATACATTTAAGGTTGGTTTTGACAAGGGCCTTTTATACAAGGATAAGTATGCTGTGACTGTATGCCCTCATTGTGAAACTGTTGTAGCTTATAATGAGATAGAGTATAAAAATGTTAGTGATAATTCCGTTTATATTAAATTCCCTGTTAAAGGAATGGATAAAACTTATCTTTTGATATGGACTACTACGCCATGGACTCTTCCGTCAAACACTGGAATAATGGCTAAGCCTGGTGCTAGATACGCTTACGTCAAGGTCGGAGATGAAACATTGATTTTTGCCGAGGCTTTGGTAGATAGAGTCATGGAGAAAGGCGGGATAGAAGAATATGAAACAGAAAAAATAGTGTTTGGGGAAGACCTTGAAGATATGGAATATATTCATCCATTATCTGATATATTCCCATTCCATAAAGAAATCAAGAATGCATGGAGAGTCGTTCTGTCAGACCAATTTGTCACTTTGGAAGACGGAACAGGCTTGGTCCACTGCGCTCCTGGCCATGGTGAAGAGGATTATAAGGTTGGTAAAGAAAATGGGCTGCCTATAATTTCTCCATTAAATATGAATGGTAAATACAACGACCAATGCGGAAAATATTCAGGAAGATTTGTCAAGAATGTTGATGAAGAAATGGCAAATGAATTCAAAGAAAGAGGCTTGCTGTTTGCCAAGGAAAAAATCAACCATGATTACCCATTTTGCTGGAGGTGCGATTCTCCGTTAATATTTATGGCAGTTCCTCAATGGTTTTTCAGGGTTACCAAGATCAGAAACAAGCTGATAGAAGAAAATAAGAAGGTCAACTGGACTCCAGAATGGGCTGGAAAAAGATTTCACAACTGGCTTGAATCTCTGGGAGATTGGCCTATTACCAGGCAAAGATACTGGGGCATACCTTTGCCGATTTGGGAATGTGAAAAATGCGACCACACTAAAGTCATAGGGTCAGTTGACGAATTGCCAGAAAAACCAAAAGACCTCCACAAACCTTATGTTGATGATATTTATTTGAAATGTGAAAAATGCGGTGGAAAGATGAAGAGAATCCCAGATGTCCTTGATGTTTGGTTTGATTCAGGTGTTGCTCCTTGGGCAAGTTTAGGATATCCTAAGAACAAGCAATTGTTCGAAAAATTATGGCCTAACGATTTCAACCTAGAAGGACCAGACCAGATAAGAGGCTGGTGGAACTCCCAGATAATAACAAGTGTAATAACATTTGACCGTGCTCCTTTTGAGAACATTCTATTTCACGGATTTGTCTTGGATACCCATGGAATAAAAATGTCCAAATCTAAAGGCAATAACATTTCCCCGGACGATATAGTCAATAAGTATGGCAGGGATACATTGAGATATTATTTCTTATCAAGCCCAGCATGGAATGATTTTTATTTTAGCTGGAAAGAAACTGACAGTGCTACAAAGAAGATTAACATAATCAGGAATATATTCCAATTCATTAAGACTTACGTCACTGAATTTCCTAAGAAGAAACCTAAGCCTGAAAAAGAAGATGAATGGTTGCTATCTAGATTGAATTCAACTATTCAGGAGTATGTTGAAGCTTATAATAAATACCAAAACCATAAGTCCATCGAAGTTATGGAAAAGTTTATTTTGGATGATTTTTCAAGATGGTATATTAAGCTAATCAGGGATAGGACATGGCCTGGATATGATGGGGAAGATAAAAAATCAGCATTCTATACATTAGGAGTTGCCACTGAAATTTTGACAAGGCTGCTTTCTCCTATCTGCCCATTTTTTGCAGAACAAGGCTATCAAGACACAGTCAAACCATTAATGGGTGGAAAAGACAGTGTTCATCTTTGCAGCATTCCAGAAGTTGATAAGCCATTGATAAATAAAAAATTAGAAAAAGAAATGAAAATCATCCAAGAATTGTCTGAATATTCCCTTACTATTCGGCAAAAAGCTAATATTAAATTAAGATGGCCTGTTAAATCCATACTTATTTTGTCAAAAGATGAAGCTGTTCAGGATTCGGTTAAAAATCTTGGCAATATTCTTAAGAATATAGCTAATGTTAAAGACATCCAATTCATAAGCAAAGAACCTTCTGAGAAAGTAGAAGGAATAGAATTCAATGAAGGTAAATTGTTTATAGACTTTTCGGAGGACCAAGAATTATTTGAAGAAAGGTTGTACCGTGAATTGTCAAGGGCTATTCAGGATATGCGCAAGAAACAAGGATTAGTTGTTGCTGATAGGATAAAATTGACAATGAAATCAGATCCTGATATAGAAAAGATTCTCAAGAAGTTTATAGATGATTTAAAAAAAGATGTTGGCGCCAGCGAAGTATATGTCGGGAAATTGGAAGGTAGTATCAAAGAAAAGCTGAATTTTAAGGATAAAGTAATTGAGATTGAATTTTAGAAAAAATCTACGATATAGATTTAAAATTATTCTTGTATGAATATTTATGACTCAAGTTTATTGGCTTTCTCTTTTAATTAAAGAACCAGAAATGCAAAAAAGATTTGGACCTCATGTACCAATTTGTAATTGTTTAAGGGGTATACCAGTTGACGAAAGAAGTAGTAGAGGTCCTTTTGCAGTTTTTCTTGATTCAAGGGAAAAAATGGAACCTATTACAAAAGGATCTTACGGTGATGTAAGGACGTACTTAAAAACTGTAGTTTCCTAAAATAATTTCCTCTTTTCTTTAATTTAGTTACCATTCAAATCACCACCAATTAACCATACCCACTACCCTATGAGCAGGCATTTTTCTAATGAAAGCCTGAGATGGTGTTTCCAGCCATTCCCATTTGAGGCTCCTATGAGGTTTAACATTATTGTACCATACCATTAACTCATCAATGTTATTAAATTCAGGCAATTTCCTCTGCACAACACCATAAAATCTTTCTATTTTTCCGTTTGTTTGAGGGTGTTTTACTCTGCCCAATATATGGTTGATTCCTTTTTCAGATAGAAAATTCTCAAACATGCTTATTCCTTTTTCTTTTTTCTCGCTTTCTGATGCATAGAATTGTGATCCTCTATCAGTCAAAAGGCTGTTTGGCAATCCATGATGTTTTATCGCTTTTTCTAAGATAGTTATACTGTTTTCAGTTGTCTCTTCTTCAAACATCCCATATCCCATTATCATTCTTGATGCATCATCTTCATAACAAATTAACCATTTCCCATTATCCAGTTGTTTCCAGTCTGTATGCCATAATTCCATGCTATGCTTCCTTTCATACCTGACCCATTTCCTCCTCTTTCCCTTATTCGGTTCTTTTTTTGCTAAACCATTCTTTAGCATGATTTTGTGTATCTTGTTATGTGGTATGTGTTTGGAATTGTCCCTCATTATCAATTCCTCCAAATCAACTGCATTGCATCTATACTTTCTATAGGATTTCATGACCAAATCCATTTCTTCTTGTGTTATCGGCTCTTTCTTTCTTCCTGGTTTATTTAAGACAGGTATTTTTCCAGTTTCCCTGTACTCCTTGCTTAATTGCCTTATTCTTCTTTTACTGATGTTATAGATCAGGGATATTGATTTCCCGTTAAAATCCTTTCTATAATGCCTTAGAATCCACCTTATTTTCTTATCATTCAATTTTGCCATTGAATTATTGAGTTCAAAGATAGGAAATAATTCTGGGAAACTACAGCATTAGACGTGTTTGGAGAATATAAATTCCCAGAAGTTCTAATTGCTTTATTTATGCATTTAGTTCCAACTTATCTTGTACTTGGTGCTTTACTTGTTGCATGGAAATGGGAAAAGATTGGAGGAATTCTGTTTTTAGGATTGGGACTATTTTATATAATCATGAGTTGGGGTAGATTCCCAGGTATGACTTATCTGATAATTTCTGGACCTTTAATTGTTATAGGAACACTATTTCTGATTAATTCAATAAAAAAGAAAAATTAAGAACTCCATAACCCATGCACATTACAGAATTCTCTTGCTTTCTTAGCCGATTTTACTTCAAACTCAGCTTCTGGTTTTTCTCCTGGTTTAAAAAACTTTCTATAAGCTTTCTCCCCTTCAATTACTTCAACCCATTCTATGTAATGCTTGTCTTCCATTGGATGTGGAATAGATCCCACTTTTACTTTTATACCTTTTTCAGTTTTTTCAATGACCGGAACATGTTTTTCCAAGCCTTGGTCTTCCTTTTTTTCTTTCAATAATTCCATTGGCTGGCCACAACATACGAGCTGACCTATGGATGCATGCAATACTTCAACAATATTTCCGCAGACATTGCATTTGTATACTTCTAATCTTTTAGTCATTCAACCACCTAATTCCTTTTCAACTTCTTTTCTTCCTTCTTCTAATTCTTTGACTTGCTGCTTATCTTTTTTCAATAGCAACGCCTGAAATTCACCAACATGCGTTTTCTCTTCTTTTGCAATATCTAAAAGAATTTCTTTTATACCATCATCTTTTGCCATTGCTGCCAATTGTTCGTATAAGTTTATAGCATCCAGCTCAGCGATCAAACCTATTCTTAATATTTCTCTGTCTATATCTTCTCCTTTAACCTTTCCAAAATCCCCAGGTATTTTAGACATCATTTTTTTCACCTCTTATATAACACTGTTATATTTCTGAATTTAAATAATTTATCAATTTAATCTAAATATATTATTTATGTTAATCATACAATCAATAATACTTGGAATAATTCAGGGAATAACAGAATGGCTGCCTGTATCAAGCTCAGGTCATTTGGTTATATTTCAGAAATTATTTGGATTGAATGTTCCAGTTTTTTTTGATATTCTGCTTCATTTAGGAACCCTCTTGGTTGTCTTTATATTTTTCTGGAAGGATATAATTCAATTAACTAAAACAACTCTTAAAAGAGATTTTAAATCAGAATATGGGCAATTGTCCATTTTCATTCTTTTGGGTAGCATACCTACCGCAGTCATAGGTTTAATTTTTCATGAAATTTTTGTATCATTTTTTTCAAATATTCTTGTTGTTGGCATTGCTTTAATTGCTACTGGGGCATTATTATTTTTTTGTGAAAGGCATGGCGGCAAAAAAGAATTAACAGCAAAAGACTCTTTGCTGATTGGCCTTGCCCAGGGTGTTGCAATTATTCCTGGCATTTCTCGAAGTGGGTCAACCATTGGTGTGGGATTGCTTCGAGGGATAGAACGTGATAAATTGATTAGATTTTCTTTCCTTTTGTCTATCCCTGCTATCATTGGTGCTACTATTTTTGAAGCGAAAAGTGTTGTTTGGAATGATTTTGAGTTGTTGCCAGTTTTGGTTGGTGTTATAATGTCTGCGATTTTAGGTTATTTTTCATTGAAGTTTTTGGTCGGGGTCGTTAAAAAACGTAGTTTGAAATGGTTTAGTTGGTACTGTTGGGTTCTTGGAGTGGGGTTGATTATTTGGATGATTTTATGAGAAGACTAAGATTATTTTTTCTGTCTTTATATATACTAAACCTTGAATAAAATTACGAACTTTTTCTTTTCAACCCGGCTATAACACCATTAAATGAAGGTTCTAGAATATTTTCGTTGGGCATATTCGGAAAATCAATCACGGATTAGTATATGATTTCTTAAACATAATGGTAAATTATCTAATGTAAACCTTTCTATTCTTCTTCCAATTCTATATGCGCACATAGTACTTAAATGATATGAAGAATGTAATTGAACTCCAGATTTTGATATTTGTTGAACTATATTATCAGGGTAATTTCTAACATATTCGTCCATTAAACATAATTGATCATAAGCTTTCCTTAAGGTGTCTTCACCTCCTCCATATTTTACTTCAACCAAAATAATTTCATTACAGTGTGTATCTCCATATACTACAATTAGATCTGGTTCAATTGTATGCGATCCACACCTTAGTCTAGTCTCTTGTATTGTTTGTATTCTAGAACTAGATGGCACACCTAATAAAAATGGTTTTCTTCTTATTTCGCCAATTACTTCTCCATGTCTTCTTCTGGCTTCGGCGTCAGAAAATATTCTCTTCAAGTATTTTGGCATTATTAATAAAAGTTAAAAAGAAATTTAAGTCTTTTATGATGATTCATACTTCTTCTCCAGCTTTTCAATTCCACCCATATACTCTTTAAGAACTGTTGGGATAACTACTGACCCATCTTTTTGTTGATTCTGTTCTATAATGGCAATCATAACCCTGCTTGTAGCTATACCAGTGTTATTTAGTGTGTGCACAAAATCTACAGGCGGTTGCCCTTCCTTTTCCCTGAATTTAATATTCAGCCTTCTGGCCTGATAGTCTGTGCAATTTGAATTTGACCCGACTTCCCTGAATTCCTTATCGGCCATCCATATTTCTGTGTCATATTTTTTCGCAGCGATTGAGCCTATATCTCCTGTACAGACATTTACTACTCTATATGTTAATCCAAGAACTTTTAGCATTTCTTCAGTGTTATGCTGCAATTCCTCGTGAAATTTCCAAGAATCTTCTGGCAAGCAGAATATAAACTGCTCAATCTTGTGGAATTGATGCATCCTAAAAAAACCTTTTGTATATTTTCCATGTGAGCCAATCTCTTTCCTGAAACAAGGGCTTAACCCGCAAAATTTGATTGGCAAGTCTTTCTTTTCGATGACCTCATCCATGAACATTGCAGCCATTGGGTGTTCGCTTGTCGCAATCAAATGCAGATCTTCATCTTGAATTTTATACATAACATCATTAAACGATTCCATATCAGTAACACCTTCATATGGCTTTCTTCTCATCATGAATGGTGGTATAATCAGCTTGTAACTCCTCTTTCGTAAGAAATCAATCGCAAATCTTTGCAGCGCCAGATCAAGCAATGCCAATTCTTCCTTCTCATAAAAAAATCCCATCCCTGATATCTTTACTGCGCGCTCTGATTCTACTAAATCTAAATTTTCAAGTATCTCAATATGGGATTTTGGCTGAAAACCGAATTCTGGTATTTTTCCCCATCTTTTTATTTCAACATTATCGTTTTCATCCTTGCCGAAAGGAACTGATTTATGAAGCAGATTAGGTATGCCCATCAATTTTGGTTTTAATTTTTCTTTTAGGTCAGCTTCTTTCTCTTCAAGTTCTTTTATTTTTTTTGGCAGTTCCTGAATTTCTTTGACATGCTTTTTAATATCCTTTCCTTCTCTCTTAAGTTCAGCTATTTCTCCTGTTACTTCATTTCTTCTTTTTCTTGAATCATTTAATTCTTGAAGAACTTCTCTCCATTCTTTGTCAATTTTTATTAAATCGTCTAATTTTTCTATTGCAACTGGATCATGCCTTTTTTCAAGATTTTTTCTGACCATTTCTGGGTCTTCACGGATTAGTTTTATGTCTAACATTTGACAATGCCTCCTTTAATTTTAGTTTTTTCATAAATAAAAGGGTTGAACCTAAGAAAAATTGCTATTCCTGAATATAATCCAACCCATTTTTTAAAGCGTTTTCAGCCTTTTGAAGTTCCATCCCAAGATAAAAAGCATGAAATTGGTCATTAATTCTGAATTCCTTAACCATTTTTTCACAAATTTCTTCAGCTGTTTTTCCCTCTATTTTATCTATTCTTTTGCCAACAGGAGTAAGGTGGGCAACTTTTATTTTATCATCTCCGACAGTTATCCTGAAATTACCTCTTGGGTCACCGATTTTATCAACTTTTATCGGATTTTTTTGAATTATTTCTTTCGTTTTTTCCCAATTATTTTTGTAAATATGGGCACTGCAAGAAAATGTAGTGATAGAACCCATCTCAATTCCTATCTTTTCTGAAATCATCTTCTGCAGCTTCCGCAATGCATAAACATTTCTAGGCCATGCACCAAACATGTCATTGCTCCTGAAATAGGCAGTCAAATATAATTTATTTCCTTGAACTAGGCATTGGACAAGATCCAGACAAGGAGGGTTGTCACTTTTTATATCCTTCATAATATCCCATGTACATGCCACAGCCCGTCTGGAGAAATTATGCGATTTCAATTCTTGCACAATTTTCTTGATTTGATCAATGTTTCTGAATTTCATCAATCTTTGCCCGTATGTATACTCAACTCCCATCTCCTTTGGCGTGAGAACAGTTGGCAAATATTCTTTCAGATCATCTTCTGTGAAATCATAAAATTCTCTCCATTTCGGATTATCAGTATCTTCTTCCTCAATTATTGTCACTAAATCCATTATCTCTCTTTGGCTGATATCATATTGGCTTTTTTTCGTCTCGCCAAATTTCATTATCAAATTGAGGATTTTTAGCCAAGCATCCCCGACATATTTTTCCCTGATTATAAAGCCATTCTTCTCATTTGGCAATATTTCAGGTATGTCTAATTTAGGCTCAGGAAATACTTCTGGTTCCCCATAAGACCCTAGTTTAGGCAAGGATTCGATTATTTTATTTAATTCTGATCCATCTTTAAGGTTTCTGTAATCATAGGTTTTAACGTTTTTTCTGAAATTGTTTATGGCTTGTTTTGGTATTTCTTTGTCAATAAAAGCATGGTCAATCCCTATAATTTTATTTTCTTTGTCTATCCCGTTTTCAAATAATTTCAATAACGCTTCTCCAGAATTATTAAAGTCGTCTCCTGTTATTATTATATGCCTAATCTTCTTGTTGGCCAAGCAATTCCTTATCAATGCATTCAATCCCTCGTCTTTTGAATAAAGCTGCCCTATTATTGAATATTTGTTTTTATCAATAAGCTCTTCGATTTTCTGCCTTTTTGTCCAAAGGGTCACGATAGAAACTTCACTACCTAGATTTCCTACTGTTAAAAGGTTTTTAAAATAGATCGGCCATTGCATTTGATTCACCTTTAGCAATTAACTTATTAATTTTATTGTTCTTTTATACTAATAATATCTGAAGGTGTCATTTTGGAAAAAGATAAAAAAGCCTTGTTAGAAGCGGCATTATTCATGTCACCGGATCCACTTACGCTTAATGCTCTGTTAAAAGTCACCGAAATAGCTTCAAAAAAAGAGCTTAAAGACTTATTAGAACAGATAAAACAAGAGTATGATATAGATACAAAAGGAATAGAACTAGCTATAACCCAAGAAGGTTATCAATTTAAAGTCAAAGATAATTTTATCAATCAAGTATCATCCCTGACACCGCATTCTGATTTAACAGGCGGAATGTTAAGGACTTTAGGTTTAGTTGCATTAAGGCAGCCAATGGCACAATCAAAAATAGTTAAGATACAGGGGAATAAGAGTTATGGCTATATTAAAAAATTGGAAAAAAAAGGTTTAGTTATATCAGAAAAGGTCAGCAAAACTAAAATTTTAAGAACAACAAAAGAATTCGAAAGATATTTTGGCAAAAGTTTAATAGA
>Ga0210017_1003335_pt1 | contig 13495 bp, 12 predicted proteins | sample CryGeyCG2014_020_FD_183966 | JGI IMG/M metagenome (GOLD analysis project Ga0210017, IMG submission 183966) | Groundwater microbial communities from aquifer - Crystal Geyser CG08_land_8/20/14_0.20 (SPAdes) (version 2) | ecosystem: Environmental > Aquatic > Deep subsurface > Groundwater | place... | reverse complement strand
CGAACCAGTCCTGCATCCAGTAGCCCAGCGGCACTTCGGCATAGGTGTAATGGCCGCCGACCATGAGGATGAGCGCGTGCAGAAACAGCAGGCGATAGAGTAGCGGGGTGAGGGGGTAGTTCTTGTACGTTGCGACGAGGTTGGGGACGGCGATGAAGATGGGCGCGGTCTCCATCCACCAGGTGGGGTAGTCGTGGGGGTGGAGGGCGGTGAGGGCCAGCAGGACGAAGCCGGACAGCAGCAATGTCAACGGTTCGTTATTGGTTTTCATTTCTAACCCTATTTAGCCACAGAGAACACAGAGACCACAGACAAAGTCGCTGCACCTCAACATACAGCCGGTATTCTCTTTGAACTCTGTGTTCTCTGTAGCAAATTTTTTTTGCTATTCCGTGTAATCCACCATGAACGGTGCGTGATCGCTGAAGCGCTGCTCCTTGTAGATGCCGGTCGATTGGGCCTTCTCGGCCATACCCGGTGTGACCGCCTGGTAGTCCAGCCGCCAGCCCACGTCCTTGGCCCAGGCTTGGCCGCGATTCGACCACCAGGTGTAAGCCTCCAGTTCGGGATGCAGTTTGCGGAACACGTCGACGAAGCCGACTTCGTCGAACAACTGGGTGAGCCAGGCGCGTTCTTCGGGCAGGAAGCCGGAGTTCTTTTTGTTGCCTTTCCAGTTCTTCAGGTCTTTCTCGGTGTGGGCAATGTTCCAGTCGCCGCAGACGATGACGTCGCGGCCGCTTTCCATCAGTGCGACCATGTGCGGCATGAAGGCTTCGAGGAATTTGAACTTCACGGCTTGGCGTTCTTCGCCGCTGGAGCCGGAGGGCAGGTAGAGCGAGACCACGCTGAGCTTGCCGAACTGCGCTTCGATGTAGCGTCCCTCGGCGTCGAATTCGGGGATGCCCAGGCCGACGATGACCTTGTCCGGTTTCTTTTTGCAGTAGATGCCGACGCCGCTGTATCCCTTCTTTTCGGCATAGTGGAAATAGCCGTGGTAGCCGTGCGGGGAGAGCATGTCGGGGGTCATGTCCGGTTGCTGAGCCTTGAGTTCCTGCACGCAGAGGATGTCGGCGTCTTGCTTGCCGAACCATTCGAGGAAGCCTTTGTTGTAGGCGGAGCGGATGCCGTTGAAGTTGAGGGTGATGATGCGCATGTTGTCTCTCTTGGATAATGACCGGCATTATAATGGCGGCTACTTTGCAGCGGCTTTTCTCTGTGCCTCTGTGTCTCTGTGTCTCTGTGGTGGATTGTTTTTGAGGTTTTCATGCACGCATATCGTCAGGATTTCATCCGTTTCGCCGTCGCACAGAATGTGTTGCGCTTCGGCGAGTTTCAGACCAAGGCCGGCCGCCTGTCGCCGTATTTCTTCAACTCCGGGCTGTTCCAGGACGGTGCCGCTTTGCGCGAGTTGTGCCAGTTCTACGCCCAGGCCATCCTCGCCTCTGGCATCCAGTTCGATATGTTGTTCGGCCCCGCCTACAAGGGCATCCCCTTGGTGGCGGGTACTGCCATCGCGCTGGCGGAGCAGGGGCGCAACGTGCCGTATTGCTTCAACCGCAAGGAGGCGAAGGATCACGGCGAGGGCGGCACGACAGTGGGGGCAAAACTACAGGGCAGGGTGCTGATCATCGACGATGTGATCTCGGCCGGAACTTCGGTGCGCGAATCGATCGAACTTATCCGCGCGGCGGGTGCCACAGCATGCGGCGTGGTCATCGCCCTGGATCGCATGGAGCGCGGACAGGGCGAGTTGTCGGCGGTGCAGGAGGTGCAGCGTGAATACGGATTGCCGGTCATCTCCATCGCGGCGCTGGATGATCTGCTGGCTTATTTGCAGGGGCAAGCGGAGTTGGTGCAGAATCTGCATGCGGTTCAAACTTACCGAGACCGTTACGGGGTGAAATGATGATGAATTCCAGATTGTTGATGGTTACCGTGGTCTTGTCCGCGGCTTTCTCGCTGAACGCCGAGGCCAAGCTCTACAAATGGGTGGACAGCAATGGCACCACACATTACGGCGAAACCATCCCGCCCGAATATGCCAACCGGGAAGCGGTCAAACTGGACAAGGGACGGATTCAGCAGCGCGATGATGTACGCGCCAAGTCGGGACAGAAGCAGACAGTCAGGGACCCGGCTGCCGAAAAGGACAGAATCGAAGCGGAGCGTCATGACAACGCGTTGATCAACACGTACAGCTCGGAAAAAGAAATTGATCTGGCACGCGATCGCAATCTGCAGCAGGTCGAGGCGCGAATCAACAGCTACAGAACTTTGCTCAAGTCAGCCGGAGAAAATCTAGCCAGTCTGCAGCAGGAGCAAGAGCGACTTATTCAGCAAAAACGCAAGATTCCAAAATCGCTGGAGGAAGACTTGGACGAAGCACAGCAGCGGATCGATAATTTCCAAGCTGATCTCGACAATAGTCAGCGTGAACAGGAGATGGTTAAGGCGCGCTATGCAGCCGACAAGGCGCGCTACCGTGAATTAAAAGGATTGCCGCCCGTCGCGGCGCAGTAATCACACCACTCCGAAGCGTCGGTTTGCTTCATCATACTGCAGCAACTGTCCGTGTTCGATGTCGAAATACCAGCCATGCAGCGCCAGAGTGCCCGCTGCCACCCCCTCGCGAACCCAACTGAACGTCATCAGATTGTCCAATGAGCAGAGGATCGCCTGCTGTTCGCAGGCGCGTTCACGTTCAGCTTCATTCTGCTGCGGATGCTGATGCAACACTATCTGCCGAGCCTCTTCGGCCACGCGCATCCAGCTGCTGACATAACTGGTGTCTTCCGGGTGCACCCCGTTGCCGGCAAGCAATGCCCGGATCCCGCCACAATGTGCATGCCCCAGCACAATGATGTGCTCGACGCCAAGAATGCGCACACCGTATTCCAGCGCGGCGCTGGTGCCGTGCCGGCCGTGATCTGAATCCTCGGCTGGGGGGATGAGATTAGCCACATTGCGGATGACGAAAAGATCGCCCGGCGCGCAATCCATCACCAGCGCCGGATCAACGCGCGAGTCGCAGCAGGCGACCATCAGGATTTTGGGGGTCTGTCCATCCTGTACCAGCTGTTTGTACAGTGCATCCGCCGCTCCGAAATGTTCCTGGCGGAAGCGGTGAAATCCGGCGATGAGGTCGGCGGGACGGGTCATGCCCCCAGCAGACGTTGCGCCTCGCGGTATTTTTCAGCGGTCTTCTGCAGCACTTCGGCAGGAACTTGCGGGGCTGGCGGTTGCTTGTTCCAGCCGGACGATTCGAGCCAGTCGCGCACGAATTGTTTGTCGAAGCTGGGCGGGTTGCTGCCGACCTGGTACTGGTCTGCCGGCCAAAAGCGCGAAGAATCGGGCGTGATGGCCTCGTCGATCAGGTACAGCTTGCCCGCGCTGTCCACGCCGAATTCGAACTTGGTGTCGGCGATGATGATGCCGCGCGTCAGGGCATAGTTGGCTGCTTCGGTGTAGAGCGCAAGCGTCGCGTTCTTCACTTGCTCGGCGATTGCCGGCCCCAACAGTTTCTGTACCGCCTCAAAGCTGATGTTCTCGTCGTGTTCGCCCACGGCCGCCTTGCTCGACGGGGTGAACAAAGGTTGCGGCAGTTTTTGCGCTTCCTGCAAACCGGGCGGAAGCGGAATGCCGCACACCGCGCCGCTCTTTTTATAATCTTTCCAGCCCGATCCGACCAGATAGCCGCGCACGATGGCCTCGATTGGCAACGGCTTCAGTTTTTTGGTGACGAAAGCGCGACCGCGCACCTGTGCGCGCTCCGCTTCCGTCAACACCACCGACTCGGGCACGATATCAGTCAGATGATTCGGGATGATATGCGCCAGTCGTTTGAACCAGAAATTCGATACCGCAGTCAGCACCTCACCCTTGCCCGGAATCGGGTTGGGCAGGATGACGTCAAAGGCTGAAAGGCGGTCGGTCTGCACGATAAGCAGGTGCTCGCTATCGATCTCATACAGATCGCGCACCTTGCCGCGGTGCAGAAATTTCAGGCTGGGCAGATTCGATTCGTGCAGGGCGTCCATGTCAATCCAGGTCGGGTAAGGTGGTCGCGGCGATTTGCGCGGCCTGTTGCTTGCGATAATCGGATAACTTTTGCGCCAGTTGCGCATCATTCAACGCCAGCATGGCTACTGCGAACAGCGCCGCGTTCGCCGCGCCCGCTTCACCGATGGCAAAAGTTGCGACGGGAATGCCTTTGGGCATTTGCACGATGGAGAGCAGCGAGTCCATCCCCTTCAGATACTTGGAAGGAATGGGCACCCCGAGCACCGGCAGCGTGGTCTTGCCGGCAATCACCCCGGCCAGATGCGCCGCACCACCTGCCCCGGCGATGAAGCATTGCACACCTTTTTCGCTCATTTCCTTGATGTAGTCGAACAGCATATCGGGCGAGCGATGCGCCGAGATCACACGCGCATCGAATGCCACCCCGAAATCCTGCAAGGCACGCGCTGCCTGCTGCATGATTTCCCAATCATTCGCGCTACCCATGACGATGGAGACCAACGGTTTGCTCATCTGTCTGCCTTCTGCTGTCGGATGTAAAAACGCCCCCGGAATGCGGGGGCGTCATGATTCAATTACGCGCCTTTATGGTAACTCACGACGCGCTCAACCTCGTTCTTCGAGCCCAGAATCACCGGCACGCGCTGGTGCAGCCCTTGCGGTTGCAATTCCATGATGCGCTCACGCCCGGTGGAGCTCATGCCGCCTGCCTGCTCGACGATGAAGGACATCGGGTTGGCTTCATACATGATGCGCAGCTTGCCTGCCTTGGCCGGGTCTTTGGTGTCGAACGGATACATGAAGATGCCGCCGCGGGTCAGAATACGATGCACTTCGGCCACCATTGAAGCCACCCAGCGCATGTTGAAATTCTTTTCGCGCCCGCCATCCTGGCCCTTCACACATTCTTCAACATAACGTTGCACGGGCTTTTCCCAATAACGCTGGTTGGACATGTTGATGGCAAACTCGTTGGTATCCGCAGGGATCTGCATGTTGGGGTGGGTCAGGAAGAAATCACCGACGTCGCGGTCCAGCGTGAAGCCGTTCACGCCGTGGCCGGTGGTAATCACCATCATGGTGTTGGGACCATACAGGGCATAGCCGGCACAGACTTGCTTGGTGCCGGGCTGCAGGAAGTCGGCCGCTTTGGGATCTGTCACGCCTTCCGGGCAACGCAGGATAGAGAAAATGGTGCCGACGGAGATATTCACGTCGATGTTGGAAGAACCATCCAACGGGTCGAAAGTGATCAGGTATTTACCGCGCGGATACTTCTTCGGAATTTCATACACATCGTCCATTTCTTCGGACGCCATGCCCGCCAGGTGGCCGCTCCATTCATTCGCCTTGATGAACACTTCATTGGTGATGATGTCGAGTTTCTTTTGCGTCTCGCCCTGCACGTTTTCGCTGCCCGCGCTGCCCAGCACGCCGATCAGCGCGCCCTTGTTCACGTCATGCGCGATTTGTTTGCAGGCCGACACAACGTCGCTCAGCAGGCCGGTAAAGTCGCCGCTGGCGTTGGGAATATGGCGTTGCTCTTCGATGATGAATTGGATAAGGCTTTTGCTCATGCTGGTTTCTCCTCGTTGGTTATTTTACGTTTTGATGCGTGATTCTACTGCTTTTGGCGCCCGCCCTCTATGCCTATTTGGTCAATGAAATGAATAGCTCCGGTAATCTTTCAGGCAATTGCGCCACGTTATCCACGATGGTGTATTGCTTGCCGAAAATGGTCGACACGTATTCATCCGCTTTGGAATCGAGGTTGATGCAATAACTGTAGATGCCCTGTCGGTCAAGCTCATGCACTGCCTGTTTGGCATCCTCGATCAGGATTCGCCCATCCTTGCTGTCGATATCGGCGGGTTCACCATCGGTCAGGATCAGCATCAGTTTTTTATCCGCCTGCTGCTTCTCCAGATAGTGCCCGGCATGACGCATCGCCGCGCCCATGCGCGTGGAGTAGCTGGCTTCCATCGCGGCCAGGCGGGCCTTTACCTCGTCGTCCCATTTTTCACTGTAACCCTTGATGTGCAAATACCGCACATCGTGGCGGGTGTTTGAATGGAAGCCCGCGATGGCGAACGGATCGCCCAGTTTTTCCACCGCCCAACCAAGCAGCGTCACCGCTTCCTGGCTGAGTTCGAGAATGGTCTGTTGGCTGCCTGCCGCTTTTTCATTCAATGACTCGGACAGGTCGAGCAGCAACATGACGGCGATGTTGCGCCCGTCGTTGCGGTGGCTCATGTTGATGCGCGGATCGGGTTGCGCGCCGCTCTTGTAGTCGATGAGCGAGCGGATGGCGACATCCAGATCGAGTTCGCTGCCTTCTTCCTGATAGCGGATACGCACCTTGTCCTGCGGCTTGAGCAGGTCAAGCATCTTCTTCAGCCGCTTGGCGAGTCCCGCATGTTTCTCGAGCAATTTGTCGATGTCAGATGCCTTGCCCTGCGGGTGCAGCCCTTCATAAACGCTGACCCAATCGGGACGGTAACTCTGGCTGTTGTAATCCCACTCGTGATAGTGACGCGGCGGCAAGCCCTTGACCTCATCGCCCGGCTCAATTTTGCGTTCCTCTTTAAGCGATTCATCCTCATCATCCGGCTCGATGAATTGCCACAAGTGACGATTGTCATCGCGGTAATCCATCACGGTATCGGCAAAATGAGTGTTGGGCAGGTTGTCGCTTTGCAAGCGGGTGCGCGCCACAAAGGACACGGCCATATCAGCGATCGCCTGCGTGCTGGCTTCGCCCTGCTGCATCAGGGCGTGGAAGCGTTGTGCAAATTCGATAATGTGCGGATTTTTGTACGGATGCTGTGCATCCAGAATCGCGCGCGACAACATCGTCAAGCGGTGGCGCACGCCGGATTCTTTTTCCGGATCACAGGCATCTTCGGCAGGGATCGGATGCAGTGCCTGAAAAATGCGGCGCAGCCCCGGGTACTCCCTCATCACCAGCCATTCGACGCGGCTATCTTCCATAAATTCGGTCGCCATGCGCTGAAACGGACTCAGGTTGTCGGCGATGATGGCACGCGACCAACGGCGATGCCCCATCATGTGGGCCAGGGTGGCGCGGTAACGCTCAAGACCCGACAGGCCATGCGCATCGTCATACACATCCGGCAACCGAATCCCCAGTTTGTCGAAATAGGGAATGGGTTTGCGCAACTCATCGAAGGCGCACGAGTAGGGAATGAGCAGGTCTTCGTCTTGCCACAAGCCGCGCAGGTACAGGCTCAATCTGCGCTCGTTATCCACCAGCAAGGTGCCGTGGCGTTCGCGTTGCAACACGGCCAGACTGTCCGCCGATTGCAGTCCGAAATACTCGGCTTGGCGATCAGGGTGGTCGTTATAAAATCGCACGCCGTAATCCACCCAGTTTTTCAGGCCGTGCAATGAAAGTTGCCCGAGCAATGTTGCAATGTGTTTGAACATCTCCGGCAGGCCGGGGCTGGGAAAGGTTTGGTGGATGCCGTGAACTGAGCTTGTGGTGCGCTCCATCATGTCCAGCGCGATGGACAGGTAATCGCTCAACTGGTCGCGCGTGGGCAGCCTGCGCGCGGTGGCAGGCAATGATTGCAGGAAAGGCGCGATGGCTTTGCTGTTGGGCGAGCGCGACATCTTGTGAATGAACGACATGATGTCGAGCAGGCTATCTTCACCGATGATTTCAGCCGTGTCGGGCCATTCTTCCAGAAAAATCAAAATGGGTTCGGCGCCGCGTCCCATCTTGCCCAAATATCTTGCGTGCTCGATATACGCCGTCACCCCTTCGGCTGACAATTTCGCCAGCGCATTGCGCATGCAATCGGGAAACATTTCAGCGACGCGCGGAAATCCGCAACCCAATTCAGTCCAATAGGACTGAAGGTCTGCTGGGATCTCGATGACTGGCGTGACCATGATTTAGGCGAAGACTGCATCAATCGCGTGGTCGAGCGTGTCGCGGATATCCGCATCGTCCGTGATCGGTCGCACCAGTGCCATGCGGCAGGCCGCTCTGGCCTCGACCCCGCCCTTGATCAGGGTTGCCGCGTACACCAGCAAACGGGTGGAGATGCCTTCGTCCAGACCGTGCCCTTTGAGGTTGCGCGCGGCTTGTCCGATCCTCACCAGTTGTGCGGCAAGACTGACTTCAATGCCGGTTTCCTTGCCCAGAATTTCTGCCTCGACACTCGCTGCCGGATAGTCGAAATCGAAACCGACGAAGCGCTGCTTGGTCGATTGCTTCAGGTCCTTCATCAGGCTCTGGTAGCCGGGGTTGTACGAAATGACCAATTGGAAATCGGGATGCGCTTCAATCAACTCGCCCTTCTTATCCAGCGGCAAAGTGCGACGGTGGTCAGTCAACGGGTGGATCACCACGGTGGTGTCCTGGCGCGCTTCGACGATCTCGTCGAGGTAGCAGATCGCACCGATGCGCGCCGCCGTGGTCAATGGGCCATCCAACCAACGTGTGCCATTCGCATCCAACAGATAGCGCCCGACGAGGTCGCTGGCAGTCATGTCTTCGTTGCATGCCACCGTGATGAGCGGCTTGTTCAGCTTCCACGCCATGTATTCGACGAAGCGCGATTTTCCGCAGCCGGTCGGCCCTTTCACCATCACCGGCAAACGCGCTGCGTAAGCGGCTTCGTACAGCGCCACTTCGTCGCTCTGGGCTTGATAGAAAGGCTCTTTGCCAACTTTATACTGATCTTTGTTTGTCATTTTTTGACTCCTGCCCGCGTGTGATTCCACACGCTGAACGGTATTAAATCCTGGAAAAAAACGCCCCCAGCAAGTGGGGGCGAGTTTCACTGCAGCTCTATCAATTCGAACTTATTTGTGCACGCCCAACTTTTCGCGCCAGCCCGGGAACAGCTTGTCGGAATCCTTGGGGAAGGACTCAAATGCGCGGGCGAACTCTTTGTGTTCCTTGGCGTATTCGATCGGATCCGCACCTTCTTTCCAGCAGTTGTAAGCCTGACGCAGAGAAATCGCGCCTGCCGCCGGCGAGTCGATGTGGCCGTAAGATCCGCCGCCTGCCGTGTTGATCACGTTGCCGTGTCCGAGGTTCTTGAAGAAACCCGGCAGACGCAACGCGTTCATGCCGCCAGAAACAATCGGCGCTGTCGGTTTCATGCCATACCATTTTTGGAAATAGATAGGACCCTGACACTCATCGCGCTCGATCATGTAAGCGATGATCTTGTCGTCGCCCTCACCTTCCATCTTGCCGTAGCCCATGGTGCCAACGTGGATGCCGGAAGCCCCCTGCAGACGGCTCATCTTGGCCAGCACAAATGCGGTGTAGCCGCGCTTGGCCGAAGGCGAAGTCACCATGCCGTGACCGGCGCGGTGGTAGTGCAGGAACTGGTCCGCATACTGGCGACGCGCGGTGGTGATCATGCCGGGGCCGCCGACGAAACCATCTACCAGGAAGGCCAGCTTGTCCGCATCGGGCCCGAAGATTTCCAGCGCCATATCAGCGCGGGCACACATTTCGTAGTGGTCGTCCGCCGTGATATTCATGGAGAACAGTTTGGCATCGCCGGTTTCGTCTTGTGCACGCTTCATCGAGTCGTAAACCAGTGGCAATACTTTCTTCAACGGACAGAAAGTTTGATTGCCTTGGGGTTCGTCGTTCTTGATGAAATCGCCGCCCAACCAGAATTGATATGCCGCCTTGGCGAAAGGCTCGGGGCGCAGACCCAGTTTGGGCTTGATGATGGTGCCGGAGATGTAGCCACCGTCCTTGATCGGACGACCGAGGATGCGCCACATGTCTTCGATGCCTTTGGCCGGGCCGTCAAACAGTTGAATGGCACGGGGCGGCATGTAGAAGTCGATCATCTTGGCATGCTTGATGTCGCCCATGCCCTGGTTGTTGCCAATCGCACAAGTCAGGAATGACACCAGCATCATGCGGCCATCGGTCACGTTACGGTCGAACAGTTCCAGCGGAAATGCGATACGCATGTCTTCGGTGGCTTCATCGATCAAATACACCAGTGCGTCCACGCCCTTGGTGAAATCATCGGTGGTGGAAACTTCCACGTTGGTGCCGGTTGAAGATTCGGCGGCAAAGTGCGCCGCTGCTTCCAGATACGTGTGACCCGGGTTGGGTGCCATTTTGTAGGCAACCAGAATGTGCTTGCCGCCAGCGATCAGATCGGCTTCTTTCAAGCTCAAGTCTGCATAACGATTCGATTGGTCCATTGTTTTCTCCTCTTGTTGTTGAATAGAGCTACTACCTTGCGAACTTTACGGTTTGCGAACTATAAATAACAGTCAAATGTTTTTATAAGAACCATAAGTATTATTTATGATTTACAATCTGCCTGTCATGTTGCCCTTAAGCTTGCGCCAACTACAGGTCTTCGAGAGCGTCGCCCGTCATCTGAATCATTCGCGGGCGGCAGCGGAATTGTTTCTTTCGCAACCGGCCGTTTCAATGCAGATCAAACAGGCTGAACAGACTATCGGATTGCCGCTGTTCGAGCAAGCCGGCAAGAAGCTTTTTCTGACCGAGGGCGGGCGCGAGATGCTGCATTACGCGCGTTCAGTCCTGCAGTTGATCGAGGAAATGGAAGACGTTTTCGATGCCATGAAAGGGCTGGAGCATGGCCATCTGAACATCACCGTGGTCAGCACCGCGAATTATTTCATGCCGCACCTGCTGGCAAACTTTATCCAAGCCCATCCGAAAATCCAGGTCGGCTTGTCCGTCGCCAACCGGGATGCCGTCATCCGCCAGTTGGCCGAAAATATTGCCGACCTTGCCATCATGGGCCAGCCGCCGCAGGGCGCCGACATGTTGGCCGAACCTTTCCTGGCCAATCCGCTGGTCCCGATCGCCGCACCCTCCCACCCATTGGCGCATGCCAGAAAGATCAAACCGCAACAGTTGGCCAAAGAGGTATTTCTGTTGCGCGAAAAAGGTTCGGGCACGCGCGCGGTGGTCGAGCGGTTTTTTGACAGCCACGCGCTGCCGTTGCCGAATCACATGGAGATGGACACCAACGAAGCGATCAAGCAATCGGTACAGGCAGGGATGGGCATTGCCATCATCTCGCGCCATGCCATCGAGCTGGAGCTGGAAACCGGGCGTCTCGTGGTGCTCGATGCGCTGGGTTTTCCCATCCTGCGCGACTGGCATATTGTGCAGCGGAAGAACAAGCGCCCATCCCTGTCGGCCATCGAGTTCGAGCGCTTTTTGCTCGCCCAATCCCATGCTGAAATCCCGCTTAATCCGGCCGTAAATCCGCGCGCAGGAAAATAAAAAAGCGGCCCGGAGGCCGCTTTTTTATGGTTTGAACAACTGCCTTACTTGATGATCGCGTTCAGCTCGCCTTTGGCGTAACGGGCTGCCATTTTTTCCAGCGAGATCGGCTTGATCTTGTCGGCCATGCCGGCTGAACCGAAGGCTTCGTAGCGCGCCTTGCACACGGCACGCATCGCCTTGGTGGTTTCGGCCAGGAACTTACGCGGATCGAAATCCTTCGGATTCTGCATCAAGTAACGACGGGTCGCGCCGGTGGAAGCCATGCGCAGGTCGGTATCAATGTTCACCTTGCGCACCCCGTGCTTGATGCCTTCAACAATTTCGGCAACCGGTACGCCATAGGTTTGCGGCATCGCGCCGCCGAATTCGTTGATGATCTTCAGCCATTCCTGCTCCACGGATGAAGAGCCGTGCATCACCAGGTGGGTGTTGGGAATGCGCGCGTGGATTTCCTTGATGCGGCTGATCGCCAATGTGTCGCCTGTGGGCGGCTTGGTGAATTTGTAGGCGCCGTGGGAGGTACCGATGGCGATTGCCAGGGCATCGACCTGGGTCAGCTTGACGAATTCAGCGGCTTCGTTCGGGTCGGTCAGCAACTGGTCGTGGCTCAACACGCCCTCCGCGCCGTGGCCGTCTTCCTTTTCGCCGTGGCCGGATTCCAGCGAACCCAGGCAACCCAGCTCGCCTTCAACGGAAACGCCGACCGCGTGGGACATTTCCACCACGCTGCGGGTTACGTTGACGTTGTAGTCAAAGCTGGAAGGGGTCTTGCCGTCGGTCATCAGCGAACCGTCCATCATGACGCTGGAAAAACCGGACTTGATGGCGTTGATACAGACCGCCGGCGATGCGCCGTGGTCCTGGTGCATGACGACGGGAATATGCGGATACATTTCCACGGCCGCTTCGATGAGATGACGCAGGAACGGCTCGCCCGCGTATTTGCGCGCACCGGCGGAGCCTTGCATGATGACCGGGCTGTTGCATTCGTCCGCCGCTTCCATAATGGCTTTGACTTGTTCCAGATTGTTCACGTTGAACGCCGGCAAGCCATAGCTGTGTTCAGCAGCGTGATCGAGTAGTTGACGCAGGGATACGAGTGCCATATTTCCTCCTGATTAAAAATTACGGTTCGATTTTCTGTTGCAGTTTAAATTGCCAAAGCGGGTGCTTCAACCACTCAAATAATGTGGCGATCGCCCACCCGCACGATCTTCATGGTATTGGTGTGACCAGCCTTGCCCACCGCCTCGCCCACGGTCATCACGATCATGTCGCCGTTTTCCACCAGCCCCTTGTCCAGCAAAGCCTGTTCCGCATTGTGCAACTCCTGCGACTGTTCCTTCGCTGTCGAGTGGAAGGCAAGAGGGTGCACACCGCTGAACAGAGTGACCTTGGTCAGGGTTTCCTGTACCGGAGTGAGCGCAAAGATCGGCACGCCGGCACTCATACGCGACATCCACAGCGCGGTCGAACCGGACTGGGTGAGTGCCACGATTGCTTTGACTTTCAAGTGCGACGCGGCAAACAGCGCGGACATCGCGATGGACTGGTCGATGCGGGTGAATTTCTGGTGCTTGCCGCGCCGATCGATCGCATGGTCTTCCGCTTCGCGCTCGGCCTTCAGACAGATGCGCGCCATCGCCTCGATGGTTTCCACCGGATAGTCGCCCACCGCCGTTTCTGCCGACAGCATTACTGCATCGGTGCCATCCAGTACGGCATTCGCCACGTCCGACACTTCGGCCCGAGTCGGAATCGGACTGGTGATCATCGACTCCATCATTTGGGTTGCCGTAATCGCCAGTTTGTTGTGCGCGCGCGCCATCTTGATCATCTTTTTCTGCAGACCGGGAACCGCCGCATCGCCCACTTCCACCGCCAAATCACCGCGCGCCACCATGATCGCGTCGGAAGCATTGATGATTTCCTCCAGCGCCGGGATCGCTTCAGCGCGCTCGATCTTGGCCAGCAACATACTTTTGCCGCCGGCCGCATGCATTAATTCGCGCGCCAACTTCATGTCGTCCGCTGAACGGGGGAACGACACCGCCAGATAGTCCGCCTTTATCAGCGCAGCCGTCTTGATGTCTTCCTTGTCCTTGTCGGTCAATGCCGGAGCGGTCAGACCGCCACCCTTGCGGTTGATGCCTTTGTTGTTGGACAGCACACCGCCGCGCACCACCACGCAATGCA
>Ga0210017_1003334_pt1 | contig 13499 bp, 8 predicted proteins | sample CryGeyCG2014_020_FD_183966 | JGI IMG/M metagenome (GOLD analysis project Ga0210017, IMG submission 183966) | Groundwater microbial communities from aquifer - Crystal Geyser CG08_land_8/20/14_0.20 (SPAdes) (version 2) | ecosystem: Environmental > Aquatic > Deep subsurface > Groundwater | place... | reverse complement strand
CAGCTTTCTCCAAACTCTCAATTGTATACCAAATCAAAGGCCGACCCATTATTTTCAAAAGGGATTTATGCCTCTGATTTAATGGCCAGAAGCGAGATGACTCGCCGGCTGCTAAAATTACCGCCTGCATAAGTTTTTAAAAATCAATTATTATTTAGATAGTTTTAAGATTATTTTTGCTAATTTATTTGGCTCGTGGAGAATTAATGTTCTTTTGTTTGCCCCTTTCACTAAAATATCAGCAGGGTTTAATTTCCGAATGTTGCGATCTATAACATCGGCTCCAATAAAATTCTTGTTTTTTAATAAAATTTTATTGTATTTAACAAAATCCCCTTTAGGAAAAACTTTTTTTACTTTTTTCAATAAATGTGGAGGTAACATTCCTGTGTTAAAAATTACATAATCAATAACGTTTTTACCTAAATGTTTTTCAAGGGTATTTAAAAAATCTTGAACGCTAAAATTATCTGTGTTACCTGTTTGAGTCATTAAACTACAAATAAAAATTTTCTTCGCCTTAGAATTACGGAGAGATTCTTTAACTCCCTTCACTAAAAAATTGGGTAAAATACTAGTGTAAAATTTCCCGGGAGCAATCACAATTAAATCTGCGTTTTTAATTGCCAAAATAGCTTTTGGATTGGCCTTAACTTGTGGTTCTAAAAATAATTTTTTAATGCCCACTTTTGATAAATACTGGCAATTTATAATGTTTTCTTCTCCTGTTATTAACTTTTTATTATTTAACAAAGCCTTAATCTCTGAATTTTCTAAAACTACGGGGATAATTTTGCCTTCAATGTTTAAAATTTTTCCTATAATATCTATTGCTGTTTCCAAGTTTCCTGCCATTTTTTCTATTCCGGCTATTAAAAGATTCCCTAAACTATGGCCTTTCAACGTTCCTTTTTCAAAACGGTAATGAAGAAACTTGGTGAGATTGCTTTTATTTGCTAAAGCAACTAAACATTGTCTTACGTCGCCACCGGGCATAACGCCTAACTCTTTTCTTAACTTTCCACTAGAACCTCCCGAATCAAACATTGTAAGGATAACGTTTAAATCAAGGGGAAATTTTTTTAATCCAGACAGAACAACTGAAGAACCAATACCGCCACCAATGACAACGATTTTTTTTATTTTTTTAGGCATTTTTAGAAGCGAGTTTGAATGTTTTTAAATTAATATCTAAATAGTTTTTGGGAATTATTTTTTTAATTGCCTCTAAAATTGATTTTGGTTTTAGAGGAATTAGATTTTTAAATGCAGCTAAACTTAATAAATAAACCCCACTAGCAACATTAGTTCCTAACTCTTTTTGGCAGATATTAGAAGCCGGAACTAAAATTATTTTTTGAGAGAAATTTTTAAGAGTTTTGGAAATTTGATTAATTGTTAGGAGTTTTGCCTCGGGAATTGGGATAATAAAATTATTAACTAAAAATATTGTTTTAGCTTTTTGGGATGAATAGTAACAGGCTTTAATAGATTCTTGAGTTTCTAGAGAAATTATTAAATTTGCTCCGCCTTGTTTTACTAGAGGTGAAAAGATACGATTGCCAAATCGAATATGAACTTCAACTGAGCCCCCTCTTTGAGATAAGCCGTGAAGCTCTGAAGTTTTAACATCATAACCCTCCAAAATGGCAGCTTCGGCTAATACTTGTAATAGAGTGATTAAGCCTTGTCCGCCGGTTCCAATAATGACTATGTTAAATTGATTAAGTCTTTTTTTCATATTTTTGAGCAACGAAAATACAAGGACGTCTAGCAATAATTACTGAAACTTCGTCTTTTTCTAAAAATTCTTTAACTGTTTTAGTAAATTCTTCTTGGTTTATTGGATCAATGACTTTTAGATTTTTTACTCCGCAAGCTGAAACAATGTTTTCTATTTTTATTCCGTTTGGAATAACTGGAGCTCCGGGATGGGGCTGATGTCCAGTCATTGCCGTGGTTTGGTTTTCTAAAATAATAATCAGAGGGTTGGATTTGTTAAAAACGGTATTAATTAGGGCTGGGATGCCGGCATGAAAGAAAGAAGAATCGCCGACAAAGGCAATTACTTTCTGCTTGCGAGCCTGAGCCTTGCTTGCCCGCCGAAACTTTAGTGGAGGCGGGGCGAAGGCGGAACCAGCTTTTTTAATTCCGTGAGCAATTCCTACCGAAGAACCCATGCAAGACAAATAATCCTGCAGATTAATCGGCGAATTTCCAAAGAGCATATAACAGCCGATTTCTCCCCCAAATATTACTTTTTCAACGTCAACGGCTTTTTTAATTGCAGAAATAACCAACCAGTAAGGACAACCCGGGCAGAGTTGGGGCAGGCGCTTAGAAGCTGGAATTTTGTATTTAGTATTTTGTATCTTGTACTTTTTATTAGATATTTTAGCAATTGCTAAAATTACATACTCGGGCTTCAATTCTCCGACTGTCGGCAACAGATTTTTCCCAAAAATCTGAAGTTTAGGATTGACCTCTTTAGCCAAACCTTTTACCCATTCTTCCAGAGATGCTTCTAATTCTTCTACAATTAAAACCTTTTTAAGGTCTTTTATGAAGTTTTTAGTTTTTTTATTGGGAGAAGGATAGAAAACCCCAAGCTTCAAAACAGGTAAGTCAAGATTCAATTCTTTCAAAGATTCTTTAACATAAAGATAAGAAATAGCTGAAGTTATAATTCCTATTTTTGATTTTCTATTGCCTTCAGTCTTATTTATTTTTGATTTTTCAGAAAATTCTCTTATTTTTTCAATCTTTTCAAGTAATTCCTTCTTCATCTCTAAAACTCGCGGAGGCAAGGTGATAAATCTCTTTGGGTCTTTTATAAACTCTACTTTATTCTTTATCCCTGATTCATAATCCCCCAGCTTTACCGGCATTCTCTGATGAGCCACCCTCGTAGTGGTTCTTATCATTACCGGGATTTTAAATTTTTCTGAAATTTCAAAAGCTAATTTAGTAAAGTCTAAACATTCTTGAGGATCTGACGGCTCTAAAATCGGTAGGTGGACAAGGTGCTCTATTGGCCTGGTATTTTCTTCTGACTGGGCTGAACTATGACAAGAGGGATCGTCGGCAACTATAATCACTGTCGGGCCCTTTGTACCGGTATAAACAAACGGAATCAAAGCGTCCAAACAAACATTCAATCCAAAATTTTTCATTGCCACCAATGTTTTTAAGCCAGAAAATGATGCTCCAATTCCAGCTTCTAAAGCTACTTTTTCATTAGTAGAAAATTCAAAGTAAGGACCCCCTTCTTTGGCGATTCTAAAGAAAGTATTACCGATTTCTGAAGCCGGCGTTCCAGGATAAGTAGAAACAAAATTAACGCCTGCTTCTAAGGCACCCCTAACAATAGCTTCATTGCCAAGTAAAATTATCTTTTTACCCAGTTTGTTTTGTAAAATTTCCACCATATGTTTAAAATAGAGTTTTAAACATCATTCGACCGTCACACTTTTTGCCAAGTTGCGAGGCTTATCTATATCTCTGCCAAGTAAAACTGCCATATAATAAGCGAAGAGATGCATGGGAATAACAGATAAAATTGGAGTTAACATTTCTAAGGTTTTGGGAATATAAATTACATCATCTACCAATTTTTTAATCTCTTCGTTGCCTTCGGTCGCAATGGCAATTACCGGACCCTTTCTTGCTTTAATTTCTTCAATATTGGAAATCATTTTTTCGTAAACCGAATCCGAAGGACAAATAGCAATTGTTGGAAAATTTTCATCAATTAAGGCCAAGGAGCCATGTTTTAATTCTCCCCCGGCTACCCCCTCAGCATGTAAGTAAGATAATTCTTTTAATTTTAAAGCACCCTCTAAAACAATGGGATAATTATATTTTCGGCCAATAAACCAGAAGTTTTTAAAATCTTTATATTTTTTGGCTAATTTCTCAATTTCTGGAGCTAATTTTAAGACTTCTTTGGCTAATTCCGGAAGTTTTAAAAGCTCAGAAACAATCCTTTTCCCCATAACAAGCGCCATCTCTCTTTGTCTCCCCAGATAAACTGTCAGCATAACTAAAGTTACCAATTGGCCAAGAAAGGCCTTTGAAGAAGCAACAGCAATTTCCGGACCCGAACGGATGTAAACTCCGGCATCGGTTTCCCTTGCTTGGGCGGAACCCACAACATTAGTAATCCCCAGAGTTAGAACTCCTTTATTTTTCATTTCTCTTAGAGCGGTGAGGGTATCAGCTGTTTCTCCAGACTGGGAAACAAAGACAGCTGCTGCAGTTTTATCTACTACTGGTTTTCGGTAGCGAAACTCTGAGCCAATATCAACCTCGGTTGGTAGTCCCGCATACTCTTCCAACATATATTCTCCCACCCTAGCGGCATAAGAAGCTGTACCACAGGCAACTAAAATTAATCTACTGATTTTTCTTAATTTCGCTTGAATTGCATCTAATCCTCCTAATTTTACATTTCCTTCTTCAATCATTAATCTTCCCAGAATGGCATTCTCGATGGCTTCAGGCTCTTCCATTATCTCTTTTAACATAAAATGTGGATATCCTTTCTTTTCAGCTTCTTCCACTGTCCACTCAATTGTTTCTAAGGGCTTTTCTTTTAAAATAAAAAAATTATCAGGTTTTAAAACAGCAATTTCGTTATCATCTAGATTGATTACTTGACGGGTATGAGTGATAACTGCTGCTGGATCAGAGGCAACTAACAATTCATTATTTCCTATTCCCAAAAGTAGAGGAGAAGAAAATCTGGCAACCACAATTTTTTCTGGATCTTTTGGAGAAACCACAGCTATTCCATAAGCTCCTTTTACTTCCCTTAGAGCCTTTCTCATTGCCTCTTCTAAATTTCCTTTAAAATACTTTTCAATTAAATGACAGAGGACTTCGGTATCAGTTTCTGAACTAAATTTATGGCCTTCTTTTATTAATCGATTTTTAATCTCTTGATAATTTTCAATAATCCCGTTATGAACTAAAAAGATTTCTTTGTGGCAATCAAAATGGGGATGAGCATTGGCATCAGTAACAGCACCTGTACTTGCCCAGCGAGTGTGAGCAATGCCAATAGTGCCATTGGGATTGGGAAAGCTTTGCTCAAATTGGGAAATTTTTCCCACTTTTTTAAATAAAAAGGGCTTTTCTCCATCCAAAACGGAAAAGCCAAAGGAGTCATACCCTCGGTATTCTAATCTTTTTAATCCAGATAATAAAATTGGGAAAGCTGGTTTTTTACCGATATAACCGATAATTCCACACATACGAACGAAGTGAGTACCCCGCCCTCTATGCTAAATGTCATTTTACTTATGCTTAGAGGGCGGGGTCTCCGTTACACTACGATATTAATTAATTTTCCGGGGACAAAAACAATTTTTTTGGTTTCCTTCCCCTCTATCCATTTTTTAACCTTTTCTCTTTCCAAAGTCAATTTTTTGGCTTTTTCTTCGGAAATATCTGCCTCAACTTCAATTTTGTCTCGGACTTTGCCATTAATCTGAACAATTAAAGTAATTGTTTCTTCTTTTACTAATTTTGAATCATATTTTGGCCAAACTTGGTTATGGATTGAATCCTCATGACCTAACTGATGCCATAATTCTTCAGTAATGTGAGGCGCAAAAGGAGAAAGCAAAATTAATAATGATTGATAATAAGTTATTGGAATAGCCTGCTCTTTTTCCATTTCATTAACTAAAATCATTAGCGCTGAAACGGCTGTATTAAACTTGGTATTTTCTAAATCTTCATCTATTTTTTTTATTGTTTTATGAATTAATCTTTCTAATTTTTGATTTTTGAGTTGTAGTTTTGACTTTTGAGATTTGATTTTTGAGTTTAATCTCCAAACTCTTTCTAAAAATCGAAAAACCCCTTTAACACCCTGCGTGTTCCAGCTGATTCCTTGGTCAAAAGGCCCCATAAACATTTCATAAATTCTTAAGGTATCGGCGCCATAAGTTTTAACAATATCATCTGGATTAACCACATTACCAAAAGATTTTGACATTTTTCTACCATCTTCAGCTAACACTATTCCGTGAGAAGTCCTCTTTTTGTAAGGTTCGGGGTTAGGAGCAACACCGATGTCGTAAAGGAATTTGTACCAGAAGCGAGAATATAAAAGATGTAAAGTAGTATGTTCAAAACCGCCATTATACCAATCAACCGGCATCCAATATTTTAATTTCTTTTTATCAGCCAGAGCCTCATCATTATTAGGATCACAATATCTCATATAATACCAATTCGAACCTGCCCAATTTGGCATCGTATCTGTTTCCCTTCGTGCGGCTCCGCCGCACTCAGGGCAAGCTACATTTACCCAATCAGAAATGTCTGCTAAAGGCGACTCGCCAGTTCCAGTGGGTTGATATCTTTCAACATAAGGAAGTTCAACTGGTAAATCTTTTTCTGGCACTGGAACTGTCCCACACGATTGGCAATGGATAATTGGAATCGGTTCACCCCAATAATGCTGTCTGGAAAAAACCCAGTCCCGAAGTTTGTATTGAATTGTTTTCCGACCTAACTTTTTCTTTTCTAACCACTCAGTAATTTTTCTCATTGCTTCTTGAGAAGATAAACCATTAAACTGGCCAGAATTTATTAAAACTCCATAATCAACAAAAGCCTCTTTTAATCCGCGTAAATCAGCGTCTTTATCAGCGTTAATCGGCGATATAACCTGCCGAACGGGTAGGTTGTATTTTACAGCAAAATCATAATCTCTTTTATCATGAGCAGGAACTACCATTACTGCTCCTCCCCCGTAGGTAGCCACGACATAATCCCCAATCCAAATAGGCACTTTTTCAGAATTAACCGGATTAACACAATAAGCACCAGTAAAAACGCCGGTTTTTTCCTTCTCTATTTTTGTCCTTTCAAATTCGCTTTTTTTCTTAGATTCTCTAATATATTCTTCAACTTTCTCTTCGTAATTTTTAATAACTAATTTTTCTACTAAAGGATGCTCAGGGGCTAAAACTATTGCCGTTACTCCAAAAATAGTATCAACCCTTGTGGTAAAAACTTTAATTGTATCTAGAAAGTCTACTACCCCAAAATCAATCTCTGTGCCATAACTTTTACCGATCCAATTAATTTGCTGGGTCTTTATTTTTTCTAAATAATCCACTTGTTTTAAATCTTCAATTAAACGATCAGCATATTTTGTAAGTCTTAATAACCATTGTTTGATTTCTCTTTGTTCAACTTCTGCACCGCAACGCTCGCATTTTCCATCTATTACCTCTTCGTGAGCCAATCCAATTTTACAAGAAGGACACCAATTAATTGGAATTTTTGCCCGATAAGCTAAATTTTTCTTAAAGAGTTGTAAAAAAATCCATTGAGTCCATTTATAATAATTTGGATCCGAAGTATCGATCTCTCTGCTCCAATCGAAAGAAAGACCAAGAGATTTTAATTGCTTTTTAAAAGTTTTAATATTCTCATCAGTAACCTGACGGGGATGGACTCCGGTTCTTATGGCATAATTCTCGGCTGGTAAGCCAAAAGCATCCCAGCCAATGGGATATAAAACATTATAACCTTCCATTCTCTTTTTCCTGGCCACCGCGTCTAATGCAGAATAGCTACGACAATGACCAACATGAAGACCTTCACCAGAAAGATAAGGAAATTCAATTAAGACATAAAACTTCGGTTTCTTAGAAAAATCCTCAGCCCGATAAAAACCATGTTGTTCCCAATGCTGTTGCCACTTAGGTTCTATTTCATTTGGATTATATATCATTTTTTTCTTGCCCCGTAGCTCCGCCGAAGGCGGATGGTGGCGGGGTCTATTTTTGAGGAATTGTAATTTTCCATATTAAGATTCTATAAGTATTTTCCAATATATCACAAAAAATCGGCTTTTTCAAGCCTATTTTTCTTTAGAATGGTTTTTAGATTTTGAATAGTTTTTTGGCATTTTCAGGTTAAATATACTCTATTGTAGCTGGTGGTTTGGGGGTTATATCATAACAGACTCTGACCACTTCGGGTATTTCCTTTGTTATCCTTTTTTGAATTTTATCTAAAATCCCCCAAGAAAGTCTCGAAGGAGTTACCGTTCTAGCGTCTTTGCTTTCAACGCATCTAATTATAATTATATTCCCGAATTCTCGTTTTCCATTTTTCATACCTGTTGCTCGATCTTCCATTAAAACTGGAAAATATTGAAAAGCTTTTGAGTTTTTTAGTTCTTTTTCAATGATAGTGGTTGTTTTCCTGATAATATCAATTTTTTTAGGGGTGACTTCGCCAATTACTCTAGCGGCTAAGGCTGGACCAGGAAAGGGAATTCGTTGGTGAATTTCTTCAGGTAATCCAAGGAGTTTGGCAACTTTTCTCACTCTGTCTTTCCGAAGTTCAATTAAGGGTTCAATAACTCGGTATCCATATTCTTTTTGAGGATTAATGCCTATTTGAGCTAAAACATTGTGTTGTCTTTTGATGCCGGCAATGGTCTCTTCGATATCGGTCAAAATCGTTCCTTGTAATAAAAATTTGATTTTATTTTCTCGGATTATTTTCTTAAAAACATCTCTATAAAAAGTCTGGGTAATTACTTCTCTTTTTTCTTCTGGGTCGGTTTTTCCCTTCAAAGCTCTAAAGAATTTATCTTTGGCCTCTATTATTTCAACCTTTATTCCTAATTTTTTAAATGTTTTAACAATATTTTCTGGCTCATTTCCCCTCATTAAGCCATTATCAATGAAAATAGTTTTCAATCGATTTCCTATTGCTCGATAACCTAAAACTGTCACCGTTGAACTATCTACCCCACCCGAAAGTACACTGATGGCTTTTTCTTTCCCAACAATTTTTTTAATTTCTTTTATTTTTTCATCAATAAATTTCTTATAATTCATTTTTTACAAAATTTACGGCGTTCTTAAATATTTTTAGGCCTTGACCTTCAAGGATTTTTTGCCTAGTCCACCTGGGATGATTTTGAGAAAATAAAAAGGCTTCGGGATGAGGCATTAGGCCAAATATTCTACCAGTTTCATCACAAATACCAGCAATATTTAATTCTGAGCCATTGGGATTCCAAGGATAATCAGCTAAATTTCCTTTATCATCTACATATTGAGCAACTATTTGATTTTTCTTCTCTAACTTTTCTCTAATTCCTTCATTTCTGGAAATAAACCTCCCTTCCCCATGTCTAACTGGTAAATAAAGCTTTTTGATTCCTTTAGTAAAAATGCAAGGAGATTTTTGATTTATTTTTAAATAAACCCATCTGTCTTCAAATTTTCCTGAATCATTAAATGTTAAAGTTGCCTCTTGTCTATCATAATTTCTATTAAATCCGGGAAGAATTCCTAATTTTACCATTACCTGAAAGCCGTTACAAATTCCGATAATTAGTTTTCCTTCTTTGATAAATTCCGAAAATTCTGCTGCTAAATTGTATTTTATTTTAGTTGCTAAAATCTTTCCCGCTCCAATATCATCACCAAAAGAAAATCCTCCCGGAATAGCTAGAATCTGATAATCTTTAAGTTTTTCTTCTCCACTAATAAGTTCATTTACGTGGACTTTTTTGGATTCCCCTCCAGCCAATTCAAATCCATACTGAGTTTCATTATCACAATTTATCCCATATCCATATAAAATTAAAACTTTAGGTTTCATGATTTATTATTCGCATGGGCGCATTCGCATACCCCGAGGCTGAAAGCCGAGGGTTGCGCTATTCGCATGCTAAAAATTTTTAAAGGTCTTCTGCCAAGACTCTTTTAATTTAGAGATGTTTTCTTGAATTATTGGCTTTCCTTTAGTGAAAGTTATAAATTTTTCGTCATCTCTCACTTTCCCAATTTCTTGAAAAACATTTCCTCTCATAATTTCCTCAAAATTTTCTTTATTTTCTGGAGAAATTGTTACTAAAAATCGGCTGGCCGATTCAGAATACAATATTTTATCAATCCCCCACCAATACATTGGTGGGGGGTTTTCAGTTGGCACTTTATCTAAATTAATTTCTAAACCATAGCCTCCGGCAAAGGAAATCTGGGCCAGAGCTACTGCCAGACCACCTTTGTAAATTCCATGACAAGAATTGACTAAACCTTCTCCAATTGCCTGAGTTAAAGCGTTGTAGAGTTTAATAGCAGTTTCGGCATCAACTTTTGGAACATTTAATCCAATTTCTCCTCTTGTCTCATAATATTCTGAGCCACCTAATTCATCTTTGGTAATTCCTAAAATATAAACTAAATCACCTGGTTTTTTGGCATCCATCGTTACACATTTTTGAATGTCATCTATTTTTCCAGCTGCTGAAAATTGAATAGTGGGTAGGGCAGAAATTCTTACATCTTTTATTGTTCCATCCATTGACATAGAATCTTTACCAGAAATGCAAGGGGTTTTAAAAGCTAAAGTGAAATCATAAAGGGCCTGATTTGCTCTTATCAATTGAGCCAGTTTATATTTTGCATTGAAGTTTTCCGCCGAAGGCAAGGGACTTGGCCAGCAGAAATTATCATTTAAGGCTATTTGTTTTAAATTCCCGCCAACGGCAATGATTCTTCTGATTGCTTCATCAATAGATAGGGCAGTCATCCAATAAGTATCAATCTGGCTATATTTTGGGTTAATGCCAGCAGCAATAGCAATACCTTCATTTGAATCAAAAAGCGGCTTAATAACTACCGCATCGCTATTAACATCGCTATCTTTGCCAATCAAATGTTTAATTACATTAGTCCCTTGAACCTCGTGATCAAATTGTCTAACAATATATTCTTTCGAGCAAATATTTAAACGAGATAACATTTCTTTCAAAAAGGAATTGTGGTCTGCTATTTCTTCGAGTTTTGGCTCAGAAAGCCCTCTTTGCTCAGGAGTGATCCATTCTGCTTCAAGTTTCATCTGGGGCACTCCCTGATGGACAAAATCCATGTCTAAATAAGTAACTGTTTTCCCTTGATAAGTCGAATAAAATTTTCCAGAATCGGTAAATTTGCCAATAACAGTGGCTTCAACATCGTGCTTTTTTGCCATTTCCATAAATTCATCTAAATTTTGGGGCGAAACAGATATCGTCATTCTTTCTTGGGATTCTGAGAGCAGAATTTGCCAGGGATCTAAGCCAGAATATTTCAAAGGAACTTTATCTAACCACAATTCAAAACCATTTGAAAATTGAGCCATTTCTCCTGCCGAAGAAGAGAGGCCGCCAGCACCATTGTCAGTAATACCTTTATATAATCCCCAATCCCTGGCTTCAATTAGAAAATCGTGAAGCTTCTTTTGGGTGAAAGGGTCGCCTATCTGAACGTGACTGGCTGATATCCACTCCCCTGATTCCATCGAGGACTCAGTTGCTCCGTGAATTCCATCAATTCCTACTTTCCCACCAACCATCACAATTAAATCTCCAGGGTCAGCTCTCTTTTCATAACCAGCTTCATCTCTAATTTTAGCCGGAATTAATCCCCCAGCTAAAACATAAATTGCTGGTTTTGCCATATAGTCATCATCAAAAAAAGTGATTCCATAGGGCGTGGGAACTCCATGTTTATTTCCGCCATCTTCCACTCCTTTGCGAACTCCTTCGAGTAGACGTTTTGGATGTAATTTCGGTCTTAAATTGCCATTGTAAAATGGATTACCAGTACAGAAACCGTAGGTACCATAAATTAACTTACACCCCTTGCCGGTTCCCATTGGGTCTCTGTAAACTCCAACAATTCCAGTGATGGCACCACCATAGGGTTCCTCATTTGAAGGACTATTATGAGTTTCACCTTTGAAAGCAAAAAGCCAGTCCTCGTTAAATTTCATAACTCCTGAATTATCCCAAAGGGCTGAAACTATCCAACCTAATTCTTTTTCTAATTTTTTTGTCGAACTTTTAATATAGGTTTTAAATAAACTATCTATTTCTTTTCCGCCAGTCCTGTTTTTGTAGTTTATTTTGGCATTAAAGATTTTGTGCTTGCAGTGTTCGCTCCAAGTTTGAGCTATTGCTTCTAATTCGGCGTCGGTTACCCGAGCCGCAGCGAAGGGTGAAGATGAAACGCCAGGTTCATTGACTGTCTTCTCGTCCAAACCGATTTTTTTACGTTCTGTTATAACTTCTGGTTTAGCGAAATATTCTTTTATCGTTCTCATTTCCTCAAGATTTAAAGCCAGCTTTCTTTCTTGACTAATTTTCAATAATTCTTCATTAGAAACATTTAAGTCAATAGAAACAATGGTAGGTTGATTAATTGCCCTTTCAACTTTTGGTATCGGAAGACTCAGCCCTTTCTCGGTAAAAGACTTATAATCAAAAATAAACCAACGCTGAATTAATGCGTTGGCTAAAAGATCTTGAGCAATTTTTTCAATATTTTCCTTTATTAAATTTTCTCCAGAAATGAGATATTGTTTTGAGGTATAAACCTCCCCATTCAATTTCTCTTTTAAAATATCCTCTATTGTTCCCTTAGAGGTTTTGCCAACATTATCAGTTACCCCGGGTTTAAAACCAACTTCTACTACCCAATCGAAATCTCTTGCCAAAGGTTTATCTATGCTAAATTCCTGTATTACTGAATCAGAGAAAAGATTTTCGCCAAGAAAATTTAGCTGCTTTTTAGATAAATCAGTATCGATTGTATAAACATCGACTGTTTTTACATTTGCGACAGGAATATTTAGATCTTCAATTATTCTCTTTTTTACCTTTTCTCCCAGAGCATCTCTAATTCCTTCTTTAAAACCAACTTCAATTCGATGAGCCATTTTACAAAACTAATTTTTTATCCTGATAATTAATAATAATTCTTTTCTCTTTAATCACTTTTCCAATTACCTCTGCTTTTACTTTTAATTTTTTTAATAAATCTACAATTTCGTTAGTATTTTCTTTTTTAACAATTATCGCGAATCCCCAGCCCATGTTAAAAACAGAAAACATCTCTTTTAGAGAAATCTTTCCAGTCTCTTGGATTAAATTAAAAATCGGCTGAGGTTTGAAATTAAAAAATTCAAAGCCAAAATTCAACTTTTTAAATTTCAAATAAGCATCGCCAGTAATATTTACTGCGCCTAAAATTTCAAATTTTTGAGCGACTTTTAAAAAGGATTTAACATAAATTTTTGTTGGCATAAGACATTCGTAAACTAAGGGTTTCTTTAAACCTTTTGGTTTGTCAAAAGCGTCGAATTTCCCTTCCCATTTTTTAAAAAGAATTTTTCTGGCAAGAGTTAAGCCATTGGAATGAATCCCCGAACTCCGAAGGCCAATTATAATGTTCCCTAGTTTTATTTTTTCTCCGGTAATTATATTCTGTTTTTTGACTTCACCAACGCAATCACAGTTTATATGATAAGTAGCCTTTAAGAGTTCTGGCACATCAGCGATTTCTCCCCCAACTAAGGGGCAATTAGCTTCTTTGGCTCCTAAAATCAGCCCTTTTTGAATTTCTTTTAATAGTTTTGGCTCAGATTTTTTAATATCAATCATATCAGTAATAGCCGTCGGCCTAGCG
>Ga0210017_1003330_pt1 | contig 13504 bp, 2 predicted proteins | sample CryGeyCG2014_020_FD_183966 | JGI IMG/M metagenome (GOLD analysis project Ga0210017, IMG submission 183966) | Groundwater microbial communities from aquifer - Crystal Geyser CG08_land_8/20/14_0.20 (SPAdes) (version 2) | ecosystem: Environmental > Aquatic > Deep subsurface > Groundwater | place... | reverse complement strand
TAGATAATAGCGGCAATAGAACTGAGATAGTCCCTGTAGATCCAGTTGTAAATAGAGCAGCTCTAACCATTCCTGATATTACATCTCCAAAAACAGCTTCTATAGGTTCCGCAGTTATTAACATTTTCGAGATAAGGGCTTCTTGGCTTGCAGATGATGGCATAGGGAATGTAAACAACAACCAATTATGGAGAGATGTAACTTCAAGAGATGAGTCAATAAGAGGTTCAGGTATTAAGCAATATATTGTTGAGAGAAATAGTAGTGATCCTATAGCTGACCCTGCTTTTGCCAGTAAATGGGTAGTTGTTGCTGACTCTGACGGATCTACCAGCAACAATGGCTTTTTAGATAATGACTATGATGGTTATGATGCCTATAGCGGCACGCATCTTAATCTAGTTACACCAATTAATATCAATGATCCTGATGGCGGAAACATTACCTTAAATGGCAGCACTTCCGGATACCCAAGTTCAGGAAGGGTTTTAATTGATAATGAATACATAGACTATACTTCAAGATCAGGCAATAATCTCTCTGGCATCACTAGAGCTAAGCTAGGCTCTCAAAAAGCCAGCCATGATGCTGATAAAGTGGTGTATATGATAGACAGATTTAAGTCTCTTCAAACCTATTACTATAGAATTAAAGCTACAGATAATCAGGACAATGAAAGCAATTATAGTGCTAATGTATCAACTAGAACTCCGGATGCTTCAGCTCCGTCTGCGCCTAAATATGTTAAAGCTATAGCTACTAAGGGTGATCCCAATGCAGCTGATTCTAAAGTAGGAAAACAAATCACCCTAACCTGGCTTGGCAGCAAGGACAACTCCTATGTAGTAGGATACAAGGTCTTTAGATCCACAGAAGATCTATCAATTGATCAATGGCAGGGTCTAATCGATAATCACCAGGAAATTAAACTAATTACAAATACAGAGTCAGGTTTTACTGACCTTCCTAAAAAAGAAGACAATATCTTTAAAACTTGGGTAGATAATGGAACTGACCTCACTCAAGGCCACCTCTCTGACGCTACTGCCTATTACTACCGTATAGTATCCTTTGATGATTCAACAACCAATGAGGAAAGCTACTGGAACTCTCCGATATCTGCTAAAACATCCACTGACCCCCAAACCAGTCTTACTCTAAAATCATATGACACCACCCCAGACTCTACAAAGCCCACCACTCCTCAAGCAGTACAAGTCAAAAACATCCATGGTGACGGTATAGCTCTGCTTCGCAATATTATCACTTGGCAGAGAATCCCTGAATCAGACTCCCAAAACCAAAGAAACACCACAGTAGACTTCAAGGAATACCAGGTCTATGCCTGCAACACCTATGTTAATGAATTAGATAATGACTGCACTAAGGTAGGTACTAAAACAGACCTTGGAGAAAACTACTTTATTCATGGAGTAAACCAATCTGACTCTGACAAGAACTACTACTATTATGTTATAGCTATTGATAATGCTGGAGAACAATTCAAATACCAAGACAATACCTTAATCAATCCAACCATTAGCACTATTGCTATGAACAACCAATCCAGCCACCTAACTCCTGTATCCATAAACCCAGGCAGAGCGATACCTGTTGTATTAGATGTTAACTCTTCCAATGTTGGTGTATCATCCGCTAATATTACATGGGTAACTAATCAAGATACTGATTCATTAGTTGAGTATAGAGAGAAAAATAGTAATAATGTAATAGCTGCTGGTAAAGATAGAACTCAGCCTACCGCAAACCATTCAGTTATTCTAGGGGCTCTTAAGAAGAATACTCCTTATGAATACAGAGTTGTTTCCCGTAACTCCCTAGGCAACATAGACGAACTAGCAGCCAATACTTGGAAAGAGTTTACCACCCAAGACTTCTCAATATCCGGAGACTCTGCTTCAACTACCACTACTACTTCTACAGTAACCTGGAATACTAATGTAAGATCAGACTCCCAGGTAGAGTATAAACTGGAGATAAATCCCGGAGAAAAAGCCGAAGTATCTCAAGTAGCAGGATCAGGATCAGATGAAGATAAGCTTGTAACCTCCCACTCTGTTATGATCAAAGCTCTAAAACCAGGCAGAACCTACACCTACAAGATAAGGTCAGTAACTAGTGACGGGTATATAGCTGAAACAGAATTCAAATCATTCCAAACCAAACCCTATGACGCCTCTCAATTCACCATAGCTCCGGATGCTTCCAGAATCTCTGAACAGAACATCACTTCATCTTCAGCTAAGATAACCTGGGCCACTGAAATAGCCACCTCCTCCTGGGTAGAGTACGGTACAACACCTGGATCCTACAGTCTCTCTGCCGGCTCCAATGACCTAACCAAGTCTCATGTAGTAGAGCTAATGAATCTAGTACCTAATATAACCTACTACTATAGGGTAAAAGGCAAAGATCAATATGATGTAGAATATGTCTCTCAAGAATACTCCTTCAAAGCTCTGGCTAAACCTGAAGTGATAAACCCTTCTGTCAAGGAAGTAACTCCCTACACTGCTACTATAACTTGGACCACCAACATCCCCACTGATTCCGGCATAAGCTATGGAGAGAGTGTTAACTACAACAAGAGGGAACAAGACAAGGAACTTAAGACCTCCCATTCCCTAACTCTGTCTAAGCTTTCTGACCAAACCACCTACCACTTCCTAATAGAAGTAAAAGACGCTTACGGCAATATAGCCAAATCAGAAGATAAAACCTTCACCACTCCTCTGGATACTACCGGTCCTAAAATATCTGAAGTTAAGCTCTCACCTCTTCAAGGAGGGGATCAGACTAAGAGGGGTGTTATCATAACCTGGATTACAGATAAGGAGTCCACTTCCCAGTTAGAATACTCCTCAGGTGTAACTCCGGGCAAATACGACAAGAAGACTCCTGTAGATCCTTCCTACAATGTATCCCATACTATCATCATTAGTGACCTGGAACCCGGCACCGCCTATCACTTCCGTCTAGTCTCCAAAGACAGAAGAGATAATGAAACCAAATCTCAAGACTATACTATGCTGACTCAGGAAAAAGAAGAATCTATTCTTAATCTAATCCTTAAAACCCTGGAAGACACCTTCTCATGGGTAGGCAAGGTTAGGGATTTTGTGGGCGGACAGTTTAGTAAACTATTAGGTAAATAATTCAAAAAATTTTAATCGAGCTGAAAAGAGAAATAAATATGCCTCTTGCGGCGTATTTATTGTTTCGTAAGATTGATAATATAAATCCATAAATCCGAAAACCTCCTTTTTTGTCATTCCTGCGGAAGCAGGAATCCAGAAAGTACTAGATTCCCGCCTTCGCGGGAATGACGAGATTAGTAACTTTTCTTTCAATAATGTCTATCAGGATTTATTAATGAGGTTTTCGGATTCACAGCTAGACTATTGACTAATTTACAAAAATAAGGTATAATATATATTATAATATAGACTTGTAGAGAAACAGAATAAAAAATTATACTCAATTTACGATCGTTTGTCCACTTGATTAAATAGCAGCAGTAAGCAGAATAAAACAAAAATAAAAAAGGAGACAATGAGAAAATTTAAATCAGGCACGAAAATTTTAAAAGCAGGCATTTTTTTGGCTGTAATAGGAGCCACCCTGTTTTTTTTAAATTCCAGTGAATCACAAAAGGCAGATATAAAATCAGATAATATAAATATTAGTAAATTTGTTCATCTTACATTTGATCCGGAAAGAGGTTTGGATGCGCTTCGTTTTTCAGCGCAAGATATCCTTACTTTAAACAAAGAAGAAAAATCAAAAGATTATATTTCTCCCGTTTACAATCTGTCTTTTGAATCAAACGCCATATCACCAGACTGGCAAGGGCAAGAGCTAAAAGACAACTCAGTGAAACTGTTTGTAAAATTAAATGATTCAAAGGGTTGGAATGATTGGCAGGAAGTGAAGGTAGAAGATATCGATGAAGGAAAGGATGGGACAAAGACCGATAAAAAATTCGGTGAATTATTTTTTGGCAATAAAATAAACGCTTTTCAATATAAAGTAAGCTTGTCAAAGAATACGGACGGAAAGCCACCCGTTATCCGAAACGTTAATTTTTCTAATATAGACTCAACAAAGGGGCCTAAGCTCTCGCCTAACCAAGGCATAATCAAAAAAGCGAACGCTTCTCCGCGAATTATTTCTCGAGCAGAATGGGGATGCCCGGAAAAGGATTATTCTCCAGATTGGCCTCCCCAATATCAATCAGCAACCCATGTTATTATTCATCATACAACTGGGGATATAGGATATGGAGATACATATAGCCAAATGAGGGCTATTTGGCATCACCATAGATATAGAACCAATAGCGACGGTAGCGTTTGGGGTGATATCGGCTATAACTATGTCATAGATGGTTATGGCAACGTTTTTGAAGGTCGTTTCGGAGGAGAGAATGTAGTTGGAGGACATGCTTATCCATATAATTGGGGTTCTATCGGAATCTCTATAATGGGTGATTATGTAAATCATGATATTTCTGATGCATCAAGAAGCTCTTTAACTGATGTGATGGCTAAAAAATTTGGGGATCGAAATTTATATCCAACTGGTAATCGTGTAATTGAAGCAAAAAACGTGAACGGTAATAAAGTATCTGATTATTGGGGAAGAACCACCCCCTCCCTTAATGGAATTATAGGACATAGAGACGCTAACCCAACTGCCTGTCCTGGCGGAGCTTTTTTCAATACCTTTGGCAATGAAAATTGGGGGATAAGATACTGGACCAATCTTCAATATAATCAATACAAAAGTTCAATCTCTATTTCTGAATTTTCAATATCTCCGTCCAACCCTTCTTTAGGTGAGACAGTGACAGTTAAATTTAAGGCCAGGAATCTTTTGAATGCCTCAAATATTGTTGAATCAGTCGGAGTTGCTACTAGGTTTGGAGAATGGAATGAAGACACTGGGTTTAACAATAATGTAACTTTTTATCCAAATGAAACTAAACAATTTGAATACACAAAAAAATATTGGAGACTTGGAACTTATTCATCTTGGATCTCATATAAACAATACGGTATATGGCGGAATGCCTTTTCTGATAGTGGAGTTCCGGGAGGATTAAATATCGCAACTCATATACCAAATGTAAAAGTTATAGAAAGTTTATCCTTAAATCCTGAATATCCTCTTGCAGATCAAACCCCCGAAACTTCTTTTAAGATTCATAATTATGATTCTAGGCCAGCAACTATTAATGCAATCGGAGTAGCAGTAAGATTTAATGGACAAAATAGAGACTTTGTTTGGAAGCCTATTACTTTAGATCCGGGTGCAGAGTATACTTATGCCGATTCTCAGACTTTCAGTCAGGTAGGACAATATTCAAGCTGGGTATCTACTTTATGGCCAGATAATAATTGGAGAAACATAGGGGCAGATCAAAACAAAAAATCTGATTTAAATTTTGGTGTATATCAAACACCCGCCGATTCAAAAATTTCATCATCATTAAGTATCTCCCCTAAATATCCAGTTAAAGGACAAACAGTTACTGCTTCTTTTAGAGTCAAAAACTTTGGAAGTCAGCCAATAAGATATTATAGAATTGGTGTTGCTCTTCGCGGACCAAATGATTTCAATTTAATTAATGATTTTACTTGGCGTACAGAAGTAATTCCTGGCAATACAGAAGTTACATTAAATTACAGTAAAGTTATCAATGAAGCAGGAAGTTATTTTGCTTATCTGTCTTCTTGTAATGGAAGTTCTTGGAGTAGTGATCTGCCGAAGACTTCAAACGATGTAAGTTTATCTTCAAACTTTACAGTTTATCAAACAGCAGCTGATCCAAAAATTACTTCATCTTTAAATATAACCCCTCAAGATCCGGTTATGGGTCAAGCGGTTACCGCATCTTTTGAGATTAAAAATTTTGGCGATCAGCCTATTGATTTTAAATCCTTGGGAGTTGCCGTTAGGATAAATAATCAGCCCCAAGATTTTACTTGGAATGCATATACTCTTTTAGGAGGCGAACCGAAAACCATTACCTTAACTCAAAACTTCAATTCCGCCGGTAATTATAGCGCATGGATATCAGCCTATTGGCCGGCTGGTTATTGGAGTTCATTCCAAACAACCGGTACAAATATTCAAACTTCCGCAAACTTTGGAGTAAGTGATTTTATTGATAAAATACGAATTTCTTCATTTTCAATATCACCCACTAACCCGGTAGTTGGGGAAGAAGTAACCGCAACGGTTGGGGTTACAAATTTAAGTAACGCAAATATTTCTATCAATACTTTTGGAGTTGCCGTTAGGATTAATCCAAAAGACGGATTTTTACCTAAAGATTTTGCTTATACTTCTTTAAATCTGCAAGCAAATCAACCAACAACTTTAACTTATAAACAGGTTTTTAATAATTGGGCATACTACGAAACATTTATTACTTATTATTATGGCGGTAAATGGTACTATCCTATGAACAATAATGGTGTTTCTGGAATGTTAAGTTTTACTACTCATTTACCAGATATAAGAATTACTTCCAATATTGTGATAGATTCTGTAAGTCCTATAATGGGCCAGACAATAGGAGGCTATTTTACTGCGAAAAGTTTTGATTCAAGGCCAGTAAATTTAACTATGGGGATTGCGTCAAGGTATGATAATCAAAACAAGGATTTTGAATGGAAAAATATTACTTTCCAGCAGGGAGAAAGTAAGCAGTATAGTGCAACAAGAACAGCTGATGCTGTTGGCAATCACTGGGCATGGATTTCAGTTCACTCGCCTTTAGGATATTGGTACACACCTTCTTTGGCGGATGGCGCAACTATATCTAGCACTCAATTTAATGTGATTGCTCATCTAACTACACCTATAGTAGTAACAGGTGTAGGCGGAGATTATGCAATTAGAAATTCAAGCGGACAAACTTTAGCCATTAAAAACCAATGGAACGAAACCTCTGTTTCTTATACAAATGGAAAATATTATATTACTGCTCCAAACTTTGCGCTGGTTACTAATTCTTATATCAGATTAGAACCAATTGGAAACACAGTTATGCAAATTAATTCTTATTATGATCCTAACTGGAACAGCACTATAAATTACAATCGTTTTAAGGGTACAATTGAAATTAAATATTCCCAAACCTCCAATGCTTTGTGGGCTATTAATGATTTACCAATGGAAGATTATTTAAAAGGAATGGCTGAGACCTTGCCGTCATCTCACCAGGCTCACTTAATGACAATGTCAGTAGCTGAACGGAGTTACGCTTATTATCACCTTGTGCATAATGGCAAACATCCGGGTGAGCCTTTTCATTTATTGAATTCGCGTACCGTGAATGGAGTAAAAAACGGGGATGACCAGGTTTATGTAGGCTATGGGATTGAAGAACAATCTTCTGCAATAAGAGATGCTGTTAATGCTACTTCCCAAAAGGTTGTTACTTATAATAGTTTGCCGGTTGTAACTCCTTATTTTTCTAGAAGCGATGGGATTACTCTTTCCGCCCAAGACACTTGGAGATGGGATTGGGCTCCATGGTTAATTTCTGTTCCAGATCCTGACTGTAATGGTATGACTAGAGCTGGACATGGAGTTGGTTTATCTGCTTACGGGGCATTAAAAAGGGCAGAACGAGGGGATTCTTATGAATCTATTTTGCAGTATTATTACAGAGGTACTTCTTTGGGAAGTATTAATAATCCTGGTATTAAGATAGGAATTTATAAAGTTCAATATTAATGAGGTTAATGTGAATATAAAAAAATTCATAGTTATTACTATTTTTTTCTTTATAACAAGTTTATTTTTGTTTTTTAATTCAAATAGAGTTTATTCAGCTGATGGTCCGGTTTTGAAGGGTGAGTTTAAGAAAGATGAATTATTAGTTAAATTTAAAAATCAAAATTATATTGATAATCTTTTAAGTGATTTAAAAGTAGAAAAGAAGACTAACATTACTAATGGTTTATACAAAGTGAAAATTGCCGCAAATGAAGATATTGAAAAAGTTTATAAGCTTCTTAAAGCAAATTCAAACATTGATTATGTTGAACCAAATTATAAAGTAAAAATTGCCGCCGCTCCAAACGATTCTTATTATTCGCAGCAGTGGGCTTTACAAAAAATTAGTGCTTCGTCTGGTTGGGACAAAACTCAAGGTAATTCAACTACGAAAATTGCAATAATAGATACAGGAGTTGACTATAACCATGAGGATCTTCAATCAAAGATATGGGTTAATTCTGGTGAAATAAGCGGTAATGGAATTGATGATGATAATAATGGATACATTGATGATTATAATGGGTTTGATTTTTTTAACGGTACTTTGCAAAATCCTTCGCTTCCTTTTAATAAAGATACTAACAAATGGGTTAATGATAGTAATGCCGCTATTGATGATCATGCTCACGGAACTTGTGTAGCCGGAATCGCCGGAGCGATTTCAAATAATAGTGTTGGTGTAGCCGGAATTGACTGGAATGCAAAAATTGTTCCCTTAAAAGTCTTAGGTAGTGATGGCAGTGGTTATATTTCTGATATTGTTGCAGCCATTCAATATGCCGCCGATAATAATATAGCTGTTGTTAATTTAAGTTTAATTTCTGATAGCTACAGCTCATCCTTGGAAAGTATAGTAAATTATGCTTATGGAAAAGGTGTTATTATTGCTGCCGCTGCCGGAAACGATGATTCTAGTAATGTGCTTTACCCCGCTAAGTTTACAAATGTTCTAGCTGTGGGTGCGAGCAATTCTTCAGACCAAAAAATTACTCCAAGTATGACTGGTGGAGCTTGGGGTTCTAATTATGGTCCGGAATTAGATGTAGTAGCGCCGGGAATAAATCTTTATACCACTGATATATCAGGAGTTGGGGGTTATAGTAATGGAAATTATCTTTTCGATTTTGGGGGGACTTCCGGCGCTACACCTCATGTTGCCGGAGAAGCAGCCTTATTAAAAGCTTTTTTCCCTTCATTTAGCAATAGTCAAATTATGTCTAAAATAAAAAGTGGGGCGGATAATATTGATAGCGTTAACCCGAGTTATTCAGGCTTATTAGGAAATGGTAGAATTAATTTGGAAAAAACTATTTCATTTGAATCATCGGTTTCCTCTAGTCTTAATCTTTCTCCTGCATCTGTAATAGTCGGCGGTAGCAATACTGCTTCTGTTACTATTCATAATTATTCTTCTTCCCCAATAACCTACAAAGCCTTAGGAGTTGCTGTTCGTTTAAATGAGCCGGCTTGGAATCCAAGGGATTTTACATATGATAATAATGTAACAATCGATGCGGGCGCTGATTATGTTTTCGAGAAATCTAAAAACTTTACTGAATTAGGTAACTATAGAATGTGGGTTGCTGCTTTAGATAATACTGACCATTGGTTGTCATTAGGCAGTATAAATAGTTCTATTTATCAAATTACACCTCAAGCAAGTTACCCTAACTTAAAGATTTCCACATCTCTTTCTAAATCACCAAATGAAACCCCAGGATTAGGGCAGGAAATAACTTTTAATTTTAGCGTAAAAAATAATGAATCTATTGGGGTAACTTTAAATAAATTAGGTATTGCTAATAGATTGAATGAACCATCATGGAACCCAAGAGATTTTGGTTATCAAAATAATGTTTCTATAAATGCCGGCTCTACCTATGATTATTCTTATACAACTTACTTTACTGAATTAGGAAACTATAGAAGTTTTATTGCTTCTAAAGTAGGAAATTATTGGTATAATATCCCGGCTGATGCAGGAAAGACTAATCAAATAACATATAGTGTAGGTTATCCTAATGTGAAGGTTAAAATTGACTCATCAGATAACGAAGGCAGCTTAAAAGTGAATCCAGGTATACCGGCAGCTGGTGGTACTGCAACTTTTACTTTCAAAACCTATAATGCTTCATCAAGCAAAGTTCATATTCCAATATTAGGAGTTGCTGTTCGTTTAAATGAGCCAGCTTGGAATCCAAGAGATGTTGGTTATAATAATGTAGTTATTGATCCAAGTTCTTATTATTCATATTCTAAGGATTTAAATTTATCATTATCTGATGTTGGCAAATGGAGGGCTTGGGTTGCTTATTCTATAGGCGGTAAGTGGTATTATATGTCGGCAGATGGGTCTGCTGTTAGAGAAATTAACTTCGATTCATATTTAGAAACAGACTCACTAGACGGTATTATATTGCCTGCTTCTTCTGGAAAAGTAGGCAGAGAACAACATCTAGCTTTTAGCTGCCAAGAAGCATCAGCTACTCATTATAGTACATCAGGCGTTCCAGCTTGGGCTCAGAATGGTATGGCTTGGCAGACATCTGGTGGCTGTGGTTATGGTGCTTGGGGTAGCGCACCGTCTGTAGCCGATGAACGCTACTATATTAATATGAGATGGAACTATACTGATGTTAACGGACAGCCAATTTATACTAACAAAAATTGGTATTATCAGAAAAAAGTAGTTGTTACAAATCCTGTTAACGGTAAAAAAATTATTGCCTCTATAATCGAATATGGCCCTTCTCCGTCAACAAATAGAGTATCTGGTCTTTCTCCAGAAGCAATGGGATCTCTTAGTGCTGTAACTGATAATAATCTTAATTATAAATGGCTATATAACCAATCTTTAAATGTATTAGGTCCGATTAATTAACTAAAATGATTTAAATAAAACCACCCTTCTTGCACTTCTCCTCTCATTTATCTACAATTACTATATATAACCAATCTATTACTGTGAGCAAAGACTTGAAAGATATAGACAAACAAATAGAACTTATCCAAAAATCTACTAGAGTTACTTTTAAATCTAAAACTCTAGCCTGGCTTCATAATGACCTAAGACGAATATTCAAGTTCTACTACAAATGGCATCTAAAACCCTATTCAGGCAAAGTACATATAGGTGTACTTATTATATATACCCTATCTATTATATTCGGAGCATTTAATTTTTGCTTATAGATACTAAAGATACTAAGGCAACAAATGCCAATATCCAAGCCCTCCCCACTTTTTTTACCGATACCGATTGGTCAAGTAGCAACTATACTAGCTCAACATCGGAGACTGATTTGTTCCCCGAAATTTACTTTTAAAAAATGATTATGCCAGCTTCGTGGAGGCTTTCGATCCGTCAACGCAAAGCAACATTCAATCAATGGTCGAATATAATGGGAAGTTATATATGTCGGCTTGCACCGATATGTTTAATAGTATCGGCGGAGACATAATCACTTATAATTATAAAACTAATTCAACAGCACTTTCTTATACAGTTGCGGAGCAGGGAATTAACGAGCTAAGCGTCTTAAATAACAAAATAATGACTCCCGGAGTGGATATTACGGATGTACCAAATACCACCGAGAGTTTTTATGTGTTTGATGGAAGCTGGGCAAAAAAAAGAATTATCCCCAATGCCTTACATACCGAAGGTAGTGCATTTAAATTTAATAACGAGATATATGTTTTTACTCAGAACGCAGGTGATGATAATTTGCTAAAATCGGCTGACGAAGGTAATACCTGGTCGCTTGTCAAAAAAAGGCCGGTAGATAATAGTGAATTTTGGTTTACATCCCTCGGTGTTTTTAATGGCAAACTTTGGATGAGCGGAACTTCAAGCGCTTACCCAAACGATACAGGTTTGTTCTCGTATGACGGAACAAGTTGGAATTTTACTAGGGTAGGTTTACTGTCAGATGTAGGCTATGTTGATAAAATTGCATATTTTAATAACAAATATTTTCTTGAAACTTACAGCACCGCTAACCATACCTCCATGTATACCTCTCAGGATTTAGTAACATTCTCTCCTGTTAATACTTTTAATTCTACAAAGTCCACAACTACCGATGGATATGCAATTTTTGACGGAAAATTATTTGTTTCCGGAATAAGTGATCCTATGGGCACGCCGTCCGGTTATCTTTACGATACAGCTGATGGCAGCACGTGGAATCTTATAAGTAATACTATGCCTTCCAAACTCATATATGTTAAACAGCGAGTTCATCCCCTTACTTCTTATGCTGGCCGCTTATATATGGGCAGTACTAATGATGCTAAGGTTTATGTATCGTCTGTCCAGTCTTCCGGAGAATTAATTTCAAAACCCCAAGAGCTTAATAATTTCAATGAATTGACTCTCAGTTGGAATGCCGTAAAACCCACGGGTACGAATGTTAAATTTCAAGTAAAATATGCCTCCTCGGAAGCCGGTCTCATTTCCGCAACCTTTGTTGGTCCTGATAAAACAGCAAGTACCTATTTTACAACCTCAGGCGCTTCTATCGATCATCTTCCCCAAAGTTCTTATGTACAGTATAAAGCCATAATGGATACCGCAGATTCTAAGCTTACTCCCTATCTAGAAGATATAACTATTAGTAGCTTTAACGAGGATCTATTAAGTATTCAAACTTTTATGTCTACTACTAGTTGGAGAAACGGTTTTAATGATTCAGACTTGGATTACATAGCCGCTCATTACAAATATTTTATTGCCGATGGCTATAGTTATTTTAATTCTAAGGTATCTTATCTTCATCAAAAAAACCCAAACTTGAAAGTACTTTCATATAAAAATGGAACTGTAATTTATAACAATACTGCAGATTGGACGTATGTTACTACAAATCATCCAGAATGGTTTTTATTAGATTCGGGCGGTAACAAGATTTATGAAAAAAATTATACAAATAATTATTTACTAGATCCTTCTAATACCGAATGGAGAACATATAGGGCGAATCAATTAAAACAACAAATTGAAAATTATGGTTATGATGGCATTTTTTTAGATGTGATTTCGGCTTGGATTGAGGATTCGGGATACATATATTATAATGCAAAACCAATTAATCCAAGCACGGGTCAATTATATACCAATGATGAATGGCGACAGGCAAATTTAGAATTTGTTGATTACATGAAACAATCTATAGGCGTTAATAAGCTTTTGATTTTTAATGGCATTATTGGTCATACATACTATAAATATAATTATCGACCATTTTTTGATGTATCGGACGGAGCTATGGCTGAAGGGTTTATGCGCTGGGGTACTAATCCAATAGATTCAAATAGATCTGAAACGCAATGGAAACAAGATATAGATTCTCTACAGGAATTAGCTAGTTTAAATAAAATAGGTCTTATAAATACAGGTCTCGCAGTTAATTCCTCGTATACGAATGATCAGATTAACAAAGTGAAATCTTACAGTCTAAGCTCTTATTTGCTCAGTTCAGGGGATCATACTTATCACCTTTTTCAGTATCCAAATTGGACCACTAATTATAAACCATATGATGAAACATATTCTATGCAAATCGGCTCCCCTCTCTCCCCCTACTATAAAGCTAATAATCTATATCAAAGAGATTTTACCAACGGCAAAGCTTTAGTAAACTCAGTAGATGTAACTAATTGGTCTGATACTAATGAAATAAACAGC
>Ga0210017_1003328_pt1 | contig 13506 bp, 21 predicted proteins | sample CryGeyCG2014_020_FD_183966 | JGI IMG/M metagenome (GOLD analysis project Ga0210017, IMG submission 183966) | Groundwater microbial communities from aquifer - Crystal Geyser CG08_land_8/20/14_0.20 (SPAdes) (version 2) | ecosystem: Environmental > Aquatic > Deep subsurface > Groundwater | place... | reverse complement strand
AAAATTTTGTATTTGATATAATTTTGTATCATATGATATATTTTTATATCAACTGATATATAAAGTTATCTGTCATTCAACAAATTACTATTTTCCCTTATAACTTAACTTCGCCACTTACTACTAACCAATTTCTCTAATTCAATTTGCCAAATGGGTTTTACCATCTCATTTTTAGGCTATGATCCTTATATTTTTTCAAAAAATCACCAAAAATCATCAGAATTTCTTCTGAAATATTCCTATTTTTTTATGTATACGCCAGCAAAGTTTGGTTCTTTTAGATCCATAAAAACTGGGTCTTTCTCATTTGCATAAAATAACAAGCCCCAATTTAATTTAAAAAATAACTCTGCGTCTTCCTTACCCAATTTCACTTCATCCCCTTATAAGATTATTATTACGAGCAATAAATATGTGACATTATAGGCGATTTCAGACCTTTTACTTGTGGAAACCCGTGGATCCGTCAGATCAAAAATACAGTTTAGCGGGAATCACATCTGTAAAAGAAATACTACAAGCCAGAATTTTCCTATTTTAATCCATGTTCTTTTAGTTTCTCAAAGAAACCTTTACTGATTTTAACTTCTTCTCCACTTTCCTTTTGAAATTCCTGAAGGAGTTCTCTTTGCCTTTTTGTTAATTTTTTCGGAACTTCAATAGTAACTTTAACCAAGAGATCTCCTCTCTTTTTAGAATTTATATTAGGCATGCCTTGACCTTTCAACCTAAAGACTGTATGACTCTCTGTACCACTTGAAATGTTTATTTTTGCTTTCCCTTTCATTGTTGGTACTTCTATCTCTCCGCCTAAGGTTGCTTTGGCAAAACTTATTGCAGTCTTGCAGAAGAGATTGTCATCATGCCTTTCAAAAATATCATGAGGTTTTATATGTATTGCTATAAACAAATCTCCCCTAGACCCATTCCCTTCTGACAATTCTCCTTCCCCGGCAAATCTAAGATAAGAACCTTCATCAACACCAGATGGTATTTTTAGATTAATCGCCTTTAATTTCCTCTCCTTTCCTGTACCTTTACAATTTGGGCAAGGGCTATCTATAAATTCACCACTTCCCCCACATTTAGGACAGGTAGAAACATTAACCATTTGCATGAATCCCATCTTTCTCACTCGCCTGATCTCCCCTTTACCACCACATTCTGAACATTTTTTAGGGGTAGTGCCTGGCTTTGCACCGCTTCCTTTACAAACTTGACATTTCTCAAATCGGGGGATTTGTATTTTGGTTTCCAAACCATTGAATGCATCTTCTAGGGTTATAGAATAATCAAACCTTATGTCTCCCCCCTGTCTGTTTCTATCTTGTCTTTCCCCTCCAAATCCAGAAAACATGTCAAAAATATTTTCAAAGCCAAAATTTCTGAATAGATCCTCAAAATTAGCTCCTCTGAATCCACCACCTAAACCTTCCTGGCTAAAGGCCGAGTGACCGAACTGATCGTATTGGTTTTTCTTTTCCGGATCTCCAAGAACTTCAAAAGCCTCATTAATCTCTTTAAATTTTTCTTCAGCTTCCTTGTTACCGGGATTAACATCTGGGTGATACTTTCTAGCCAATTGTCTGTAAGCTCTCTTTATCTCTTGTTCTGATGCAGATTTGTCTACACCCAAAGTGCTGTAATAATCCTTCTTTACCATGGGAACCAATTCTATTTATCGTCTTCTTCTACCTTATAGTCTGCATCTACAACTTCTTCATCTTTCTTTGCCTCTTCTTCTGGACCAGTGTTCTGCTGCTCCTGGGATTGTTGGTATATATTTGAGCCTACCTCCTGTACGGCCTTTCTTAGTTTATCCATTCCCGATCTTATCTTCTCTACGTCCTCTCCCTTTACCGTTTCCTTCAATTCTTTCAAGCTCTCATCTATCTTTGCTTTCAAATCATCTCCTATCTTGTCTTTAAACTGATTGAGGGTTGATTCTGTAGTGTAAATCAAAGAGTCAGTCTCATTCTTAGCTTCGATAATTTCCTTTCTTTTTTTATCCTTTTCGGCATGTTTTTCAGCTTCTTTAACCATTTTGTCTATTTCTCCCTTGTCAAGCTTGGTTGAAGCAGTTATTATTATTTTCTGTTCTTTTCCAGTTCCTTTGTCCTTTGCTGAGACGTTTAGGATACCGTTAGAGTCAATATCAAAAGTGACCTCTATTTGTGGTATACCTCTTGGAGCTGGTGGTATCCCAAGAAGATTGAATTGACCTAAGCTCGTGTTATCTCTAGCTAGCGGTCTCTCACCTTGTAGTACATGAATAGTGACAGCTGTTTGGAAATCTGCTGCTGTTGAGAAAACCTGACTCTTTTTTGTTGGTATGGTTGTATTCCTCTCTATCAAAGGTGTCATAACCTCCCCAAGAGTCTCTATACCAAGTGTCAGTGGTGTCACATCTAAAAGAACCAAATCTTTTATCTCACCAGCCAAGACAGCCCCTTGTATGGCTGCACCCATGGCAACACATTCCATAGGATCAATACTCTTTTCTGGTTTCTTTCTCATGAAATCCTCAACAAATTTCTGGATAATGGGCATTCTTGTAGGTCCTCCTACCAGAATGATGTTATCAATATCCTTCTTCTCTAGCTTAGCATCCTTCAAGGATTGTTCCATTGGATGTTTACAGCGCCCTATTGTGGGGTTAAGCAACTGCTCTAGCTTCGATCTGGTTAGTTTCATTTGAAGGTGTTTAGGGCCAGAGGAGTCAGCTGTGACGTAAGGAAGGTTAATATCAGTTTCAAGGACTGTTGATAACTCTATTTTGGCCTTTTCTGCTGCTTCCCTCACTCTCTGTATAGCGACGTCATCCTTCCCCAGATCTATTCCAGTATCTCTCTTGAACTCAGAGACGACGTACTTGAGTATAGTCTCATCCATGTCAGTTCCACCTAGTTCTGTGTCGCCAGAGGTGGATTTTACCTCAAAAACACCATCACCAAACTCTAAAATAGTAACATCCAGTGTTCCTCCACCCAGATCAAAGACCATTATCTGGTGCTCTCCTTCCTTTTCTAGGCCATAAGACATTGAAGCTGCGGTTGGCTCATTAATTATCCTTACTACCTCTAAGCCGGCAATCTTTCCTGCGTCCTTTGTTGCCTGACGCTGATTATCATTAAAATAGGCAGGAACGGTTATTACTGCCTTCTTTACAGGTTCCCCAAGAAAAGCTTCAGCATCCTTTTTGATCTTTTGAAGGATAAATGCAGATATCTGTTGTGGTGTATAATCCTTACCGTAAATACTATATTTATGGCTAGTCCCCATCTTTCTCTTGGCCTTCATGACTGTTCCTTTTGTATTGGAAACAGCCTGCCTTCTAGCCGGTTCTCCTACCAGCAATTGGCCGTCTTTCGTAAATGCAACAACCGATGGAAACATTTTCCCCGCGGCGGTAGATCCCTCTGCACTCGGAATGATTGTTGGTTTGCCTCCAATCATAACAGCAGCTTGAGAGTTGCTTGTACCTAAATCTATACCTATAATTTTTTCATTAGCCATTATTATCACCTTTTTCTGAAATTTTAACTTTTGAATGACGAATTACCTTATCGTTAAGCATGTATCCAGCTTGAATTTCCTCCAGTATTGTTCTGTCTTCCTTATTGGATTTTTCTTTCATTATAGCATCGTGATAGTATACATCTACTTTCTTGCCAAATGCATCAATTCTTTTCAAGCCGTTTTTTTCTAATATTTTGAAAAAATTGTTAAAGATCATTTCTATTCCCTTTCTTTCTTCTGAGTTATTTACCCTTTTCATTGCATTTTCCATGTCATCTAAGACCGGAAGCAGTTCAATGAAAATGCTTTCATTGGAATTTTTTATTATTCTTTCCTTGTCCCTTTCCATGATTTTTTTGTAATTTTCAAAATCTGCCTTTAGGTATTTGTATTGCTCCAGATATGTTTCAGCCTTCTTTTTTTCTTCCTCTAATGCTTTTTGTAGATCTGGAGATTGTACTTTAGGCTTTTGAGTTTTTGCTATAAAATCACCTTCTAATACTATTTAATTATTAAAAAAATAAACCTATTTTTCATTCCCTTTTTGACTATTTTACATAGTTATATTACTACTTAAAGTATTTAAATATTTCCACTCAATTATAATATAGTGTGTATATGGAAGAACTGACAATAAAAAAGCTCAAACCCTTTCCAGAAAGAGATGTGGAAAAGGATTTGGAATGGTTTTGTAGTTCTTTTGGTATAATTAGAGAAAGGGACAAAGATAGGACAGGCTTTAAAATATTCAAACTATTCCTTGAATCAATCAAAGAAGGCAACGCTTTAACAATTAACCAGATAACCGAGAAGGTTGAGTTGAGTAGAACGGCTGTCGTCCACCATCTCAAATGTATGGAAGAAAGTGGTATTATTGTTGAAAGAAACAGGAATTATGAATTAAGGGTAACATCCATTCAACAAATAGTTGACGAGATTGAAAGTGACATCGAAAGGTTTTTTAAAGAAATAAAGAAAATAGCAAAAGACATTGACGAAGATTTGGGAATAAATTTTAGATGAAAATTTTTATTTTTCTTTTGTACGATATAGTAGATCCGACCCAAATTGGTATAGACCCTGAGGAACCGAATTTATCCCGGCGGATAATTAGGTAATCTCCGCTACATTAGACCATTACTTCAAGTTTCATTCGGTCCATGTTCATTTACACCCGAGACCAGCGAGAATAAAACAATTAAAAACTAGTAGTTAATCTATAATTATGAAGAAGATATTCCTACCAGAAAAATATTCTGATGCAATTGGAATAAATGAGGAAAGAAAATGAATGTTTTACAAATAAAAATAACTTTGGATCAGATAAAACCCAAAATTTGGAGAAGATTCCTAGTGAAGGATAGTATCAGTTTTCAAGAGCTACACAATATAATACAAATAGTTATGGGATGGGACAACTACCATCTTTTCTCTTTTGATATGAAAGGAACAACCGTTGGCATACCAGACCCAGATTATGACTATGAGGTTTTGAATGCCAAAAAAATCAAGCTTAAGGATAAATTATCATTAAAAATGAAGTTTAGATATATCTACGATTTTGGAGATGATTGGAATCATACTCTAATTGTAGAAAAAATTCTGGATGGGAAAAATGTAATAGAATGTCCTATTTGCTTGGCTGGAGAGCGTGCGTGTGCCCCTGAAGATTGTGGTGGAGTTTCAGGATATTATGAGTTGGCAGAAATAAAGAAGAACAAAAAGCATCCAGAATACAAAGAGCTGATTGTTGACTGGCTTGGTGAAGATTTTGATTTTGAATCCTTCGATATAAATGAAATAAACAAGCTGCTGAGACAGCGTATTAAAGTTGATGGTAGGACAAGATACTGGGTGAAAAATGAAACAGAAAGTTATCAAAACGAAAAAGATGAGAATGAAAATTTTTGGTCTGACGAAACTTTTTATGAAACGCTAGGTTCTGAAGATCTGAAAGAAAAAATGAAGTCCTTCCACAAAAAACATAATGAAGACATGAATTTCAACTGCTCAAAATGCAACAAAAAAATATCAGCCCACAACAAAGATTGGCACGCTGGAATGTGCGATGACTGCTTCAACAAAAAATTCTTTCCAAAAGATTAAATCCTATCAGAAGGTTGACTACAAACTCTCAATGCACGCTCTTGTCAATATATTTTAAGGATTCTGATGAATCAGTTACAATAAAAGCTAGTGTAGAAAAAGTATTGCAATTTCCAGATCTTAATCGGATAAAAGTCAAGGAACTACTAGAAAAATATGGGAAAGATGATGGAATAGAAGATACTAAAAAATTCTATCAAATGTTCAAAGATAAGAAATATTGTATACTGATATTTTTGAAAAACCCCAGAAAAATTGATTCATTTAAAATTGATGAGTCTGGATTTGGGTTTATGTCTACTTGGATTGGAATCAATAATGTTAATAATATCAAGAAGTTGATGACGTAAAGAATTTATTAAACCATTCCTAAAATATTGTCTATGCAAACTGAAACAAACCAAGACATTTTCATTTCATCGGAGATAAAAGATCAACTTCAAGAATTTGGATTTATGATTGCCAACACACCAGATGATGGAATCATGTGGGGATTTGATGGCTCGACAAAATACTTCCCAAGAGAAACCTACACAAAAGAACCAAAAGATGAAAAACCCCAAATAAAACTGAGATTAGAAAAAACAAACAACGGAATAATTCTTATTATCAATTCAAATCCATTCAAACAACAAAATCATCTTGATAGGTCACAGCTTGAACCAAAAGAAATAATATCAATTGTCAAGGAATATTTGAATCTCATCTGATTTTTTTTGAATTAGTTCTCTGATAAAAAGCAAAACATTATTAACTATATAAAATAAATTTATATCAAATAATAAAAGGTAATTAGATGGTTTTAAGAAGAACTGCTAAGAAAGCGACAACAAGAACAACTGCTGTAAGAAGAGTAGGTGCAAAGAGAACAGCTACAAAAAGAACTGCAGCAAGAAAAACAACAAGAAGATAATTTTTTATTTTCTTTTTTAATTTTATTTCTATATGTAATTATATGAAAAAAATAAAAGAACAAACACCGGCTGTTCTTGCAATTATTATAAGAGGCGATAAATTTCTTTTTACTAAAAGGAACAAGAAGAATAGGTTTGAACCTGAAAAATGGGGTTTTGTGGGTGAAGCTATTCATTTTGGTGAAGATTTAACCGATGGCTTAAAGCGTGGAATAAAAGAAGAAACTAACCTTGATCTAAAATCCTGGGATTTATTTAATGCTTATTCATTTCAATTCGATTCTTCTGATAAATTAAGGCATGCAATTATTGTTGCTTATATATGCAGGTGTGATGGTGAAGTTGAAATAAATCATGAATCAGAGAATTATGGTTGGTATACAATTGATAAAGGAAAAAAGTTGGATTTAATTGAAGGCAATAAAAAAATAATTAATGACCTAGAGAAATTTTTTAACAATTCCTAAAATGTTTTCATGGACTTCTTGTATACTCATCTCTCCATTGATGACAAACCATTTACCAAGAACATTTCTTTTTATTTCTTGCTTGTAAAACTCCCTTACTTTTTCCAGATAATGAAGTTTACCTTCATGATAATCCAATTTATCTTTTTCTTTCTTTTTTCTTTCAATACTAGTTTCTGGCTTGATGTCAATGTAAATTATTGCATCAGGCTTATGATAATTCGTGCATTCTGCAAATTCAACTCCTTTTTCAAAATCAAAACCTCTTGCAGCTTGGTAAGCAATTGTAGATGTTATATACCTGTCCATAGCTACAAGTTTGCCAGTTTCCTTTTCGATTTTTTTTGATGTTAATAATGTATCAGATGCAAATAATTTAAACGCATCTTCAGGATTAAGCTTTATTTTCTCATCGAGGTATAATTTAATTCTTTTTCCAATTTGTGTTGAATAACCCGGAGAACGAAATATTTTATGCGGAATTTTATTTTTTTTTAAATACTCTTCAAGGAGTTTAGTCTGTGTTTCACCCCCACAACCATCCAGACCTTCAATGACTATAAATGCCATATTTAGATATTGTCTGGAGAGTATATATTATTGAAAGCAGCAGCAAAGAAAGTTATTTTAATCTTAATCCCAATTAAAAATAGAAGTGAATAAATGAATAGAATAAAGTTTTTAGGGGTGGGAGCTGGCGATTTTGGAATGTTAATGCAAGTGGTGCCAACTCATAGTATTTACTGCGAATTAGACGGGTTAAATTTTATGATTGACCCTGGGCCTGGAACTTTGATAAATGCGAGATTAAACGATATTAATATCTTAAAACTGAATGGGGTTTTGCTTTCACACCTTCATCAGGACCATTCTGGGGATGTTGGTGTTGCAGTCACTTCAATTGGGAGCAATACCCCAAGCTTCCTTATAGCAGAAGAACATTGTTTGAAAGAGTCTAAAGAGTATTTTCCTTGTGTCAGCAGATGGCATCAAAGAATTCCTCAAAAGCTTGTGCCAGTTGAGCCTGGTGAATATACAGAAATTGGCAAATTGAAAATTAAGGCAATAAAATGCAATCATTACGACCCCTGTGTCGGATTTTTAATAAAAGGTTCCAAAACAATTGGATATACTTCTGATGGCGCATATTACCCTGGGCAAGAAGATGAATACAAAAATTGTGATTTGCTGATTGTAAATGTCATGGACCCACATGGAAAAAAACAAATAGACTATCATATGTCAGTCGATGATTCAATTAAACTAATAAAAAAATGCAAGCCTAAACTTGCAATAATAACACATTATTCTTACCAGATGCTTCATAAAAATCCAATTGAGCAAGCGAAAATAATTGAAAAGGAGACTGGAGTAAAAACTGAAGCTGCATTGCCTGGTATGGAAATAAATTTAGATAGTTTAAAATCAAATGTAAATAATGGAGAGTGATTTTTGAATGTTAGCTGTATTAGTTGGAATAAAAGGTTCTGGAAAAACTACTGTAATGAAAAAAGTTTTGGAAAAAAACCCAAGCATAAAGCATATAATTGCCGGGGATTACTTTGCGGAATTTTACAAGCAAAAAGGCTTGAAAAGGGATGAAGGAGATAAAGGCATAGAATCGTCCGAGCACTTGAAGATTCACAAAGAAGTTTTCAAAAAAATAAGAAAAGAAGCAGAAAAACACAAAAATGTTATCGTTGATACGCATGCATTTCTAACAAAGAAGGAAGGGTTTTATCCTGGATTGCCCATGTTTGCCCTACAGGAATTGAAGCCAGATGCTCTTATAGCTTTAGAATATAACCCAGAAGAAATCCTGAAAAGGAGAGAGAAAGATATCAAAGAATTGGGAAGAGAAAGAAGCGCTGCAGTGACATTAGATGGGGTTAAATTAGAATATCAAGTCCAAAAGAATTACTTGTTTTCTGCTTCGGCAATTATTGGCTGCACAGTTAAAATTTTGCAGAGGTTTGAGCCAGAAAAACATGAATTCGAGCACGCAGAAAAGAATGCCAAGGAAATACTGGAGTTATTTGATTAATTTTTAAACATTATTTCCCATTTTTATTTATAATCCAGTCGGGGTAGTTCAGTGGTTAGAACGCTGCGCTCATAAACTTGAGTTAAATGAGCCATGATTTGATGATTAGGTGAATCGCAGAGGTCGTGGGTTCAATTCCCATTCCCGACATTCTTTACTATAAAAAAGTAATAATTTTAATTTAAAATAGAAACCTTTAAATTACCCAACTATAGCGCTTATAAAGCGAAATCTTTAAATATACCTAAAGTATTAATTTATACCAGTTAGAGGCCTTTTTTGGTCTTAAAATAGGAGGGGTGAAAAAAAATGTCAGTAGTAGTTAAGAGTGCAATAAGAGAATTAGTCAAGGGAAACTACAACGTAAGTGAAGATTTCCTAAAAGCATTGGATGCAGACGTATCAAGAATAGTAAAGAGAGCATCTGAAAGAGCATCATCAAATGGAAGGAAGACACTAAAAGCAAGAGATGTTTAGGTTTTTGACTAATTTGGATAAAATCCCTTATTTTTTTTCTTTTTAAAATTTGTTAACAATATTTAAATTTTCTAAATTCTACATTAATAGGAATGAAATCAAAAGTTTATTTTTACAAAAACCTTGATAATCTTAAATCTGGGGTCAATAAATTCTTTGAAATAATTTCTAAAGATTTTGGGAAAGAGAATATAGGCTTGAAAATACATTTTGGTGAAGGGCAGAATGATACACATATTAACCCTGAATTATTGAAGGATGTAACTAAATATTTTAACAACCCTAAATTTGTTGAATGCAATGTTCTCTATAAAGGTTCTAGAACAAAAAAAGAAGACCATATAAAAACAGCGAAAGAGCATGGTTTTGATTTCTTAGATATAGACATTCTGGATGGAGAATTGGGGGAAGAAACAATAGAAATCCCAATAGAAACAAAAAACACTAAACTAGCTAAATTAGGGAAAGGTTTGGAAAAATATGACAAATTGATTTCTTTAGCACATTTCAAAGGGCATAAAATGACAGGATTTGGCGGTGCAATAAAAAATGTTGGAATGGGACTAGGCTCAAGGGGGGGAAAACTTGATATGCATTCATCTGTCTCTCCAAAAGTCGATGAGAGCATATGTACAGGATGCAGTGTTTGCATAAACAATTGTGATGTTAATGCGATTGGGCTCTTCAATAAAAAAGCCAGAGTAAACCCAAAGAAATGTGTAGGCTGTGCTATGTGCATTGCTGTCTGCCCGACAGGAGCAATGGGTAGAGTTTTTGGCAGCAATGAAAGGCTTATGAAAAAAATTGTCGAATATACTCTTGCCGCTACCAAGAACAAAAAATGGTGGTATATAAATTTCCTTACAGACATTACCTACATGTGCGATTGTGCTAAGCAAAAGCAGGAACCATTCATGAAAGATATTGGCATTCTGATGTCGAAAGATCCTGTTGCAATTGATAAAGCATCACTGGACCTAGTCATCAAAGCAAATGATGGAGTAGACCCATTCAAAAAGGAAAATAAAGTGAAAAATGAGATTACTATTAATTATGCAGAGAAATTGGGGTTGGGTAGCAAAGAATATGAACTAAAAGTTGTTGGTTAAAACTCGAATTTATGGACAATACTCTTCTCTTTTTCAGAATTAATCTCAACTAAAACCTTAATAAAACTTTGTATTGGTGTTCCTTTAATTTTCTTCCTCAACAACTCGTCTATCTGAAATATGCCCGCAGAATTAGACATAATTACCTTCACAAGAATGGGTTTATCGTCACCCTCGAGGATTTTGACCTTTTCTATTGCTAAAGCTGAAACTGAATGGATAGTAACACTTCCAGCCTCAAATGGAATTCTTGCCCTTCCTTGTTCCATGTCCAATGCATCTGCAACTCTAACAACACCTGCCTCGATTGTTAAAGGTGTCTCTTCTTTTGAATGTCCCATGATTGCATGCAACACTTCAGAAAGAATTATAGTTTTTGTTTCCTCAGTCGTATAAATTTTAGGCAGATACCTGTCGAGAAATTTCAAAGATAAAGATACGCTAAAGTCTTCATGGTCTTTCCTTTTTATTATCATGCCTATGTCATGCAGTAATGATGCAAGAACAACGATTACTTCAGCATCTTCTTGATCTAGTTTATAATCCTTGACAACATTTGGTATGATTTTTTTATTCTCTAATAATCTCATTAATTCCAATGCATTTCTACAAACTATCTGTATATGAACAGGGCCATGATCATTGAAACCCATTCTGTCGATAGCGTTGACATTAGCACATCTCCACATACTTTCGAGTTCTTTGTCTTTATTGACTAGCTGGAGTAATTTTTCTAATTTATCATTGTCTTTTGAGTCAAGCCTTATCATATTCTCAAGTTTATTATTTGTTTTTGTTAATAATAAATATTGGTCGATTAAATGTTTTCTAAAAGAAAAGGTATAATTGCAATAGTCTATAAAAATTCTGGTTTATTCTTGGTTGTTAACACAAAAAATGAAAATATCAGCTTTATTGCCGGCGGTGTTGAAGAAGGAGAGAATGAAAAAGATGCAGTTATCCGGGAAATAAAAGAAGAGAGTGGAATTGAAGCTGAAGAGCATCAAATCAAGAAATTGCCTTTTATTAACAAGTTTACTTATGATAAAGGTTATCTTAAAGGTATCAATGGTGAACAACAAGTTTATTTGGTAAAAGTCGATGAAGATGCTGAAATCAAGCCTGAAAATATAGATGTGCCTTGGGCTAAATGGATGAACAAAAATGAAGTCATGAAGAATCTTACTTTTGAAAACATTAAAGAAATATTTGAGAACAGTTTAAGGTATATATGAATTTATTTAAGCCACTATAAACTATGTTATTATTGGGATATCATGCCTAGAAGAAAATTAAGTGAAGGATGGAAGATTGTCATTTCGATACTTGTCGGGTTTGTCATTGGTGTAGGATTTTCCATGAAATTTGATCCAACTATTTCTCTTATTGGTGGTTTATCCGCTGCAATGGTATCTTGGTTGATTATACAGCAATTTTGAGGTTGCATAATGCCCAGATTTAAGAAGGTGATTTATCGATTATGGGAACTCATATTAGTTTTCATCGCTTCATTTATACTATTCATGTTCTTTCTCTTCCCGTCAGCACCTAATTGGGTCAATGAAATCTTATGGATTGTATTTGGCTATCTACTTTCAAATGTTTTGAATTATATTATTTCTGAAATTAAGCCATCCATTCTCGAAATTGAAAAAGTATCTGAACTCCCGTTCATAGGAAAAGATTTGTCTGAAATGAGAATATCACTGGGAAGAATGAAGTCAAAACTGGATAAATTATTGAAACAGTCCCAGAAAATGAATGGTAAAAAAGATTTTATTCGTTAATTCCCATTAACAATTGTGATATTATGAGTGTAAAAATAACATATTTTGTTCATGGCACTACTAAAGACAATGAAAAAGGTGTATCTTCTGGGTGGTATGATGCCGAGCTTTCAGAATTGGGAGTGAGGCAATCAATCGAGCTTAAAGAAAAAATCAGGAATAAAAAATTTGATGTTGTTTTCTGTTCTGATTTGAAAAGGGCTGTAGATTCTGCAAAATTAACTTTTGGGGGTAAAGTTAAAATAATATCCGATGAAAGATTAAGGGAATGTAATTATGGAAAATATAATGCCCAGCCCTCCGAGATTGTTGAACCCATGAAAGAAAAATGTATAACGAAAAAATTTCCTAACGGGGAAAGTTATGAAGATGTTAAAAAGAGGGTAAGTGATTTTCTTGATTTCTTGAAGAAAAATTATGACGGAAAGCGTATTGCTATTGTTGCTCACAAAGCTCCACAGTTGGCGCTGGAAGTTATCACAAAAAATAAAACATATAAACAAGCATTCGCAGAAGATTGGAGAAAGAAAAAAGCTTGGCAACCCGGATGGGAATATATAGTCGAATGAACAATGTGATATTTCATGGAACAAAAGGTTGAGATGTGAATTGAATGATATACATAGCTTACCCATCAAAATCGCCAGAAGATATAAAAGCAGTATTTGAAGAATTAAAAAAAACTTTTGAAGTTACAACACCTGAAGATAGGCATAAACTTCCTAAAAATAAATTTGCTGATGAATCGGAAAAATTATTGAAAGAATCAAGTATTTTCATTGCCGAAGCTTCTGAAAAAAGTGCTGGCCTTGAGATAGAAACGAAATGGGCCCATGAAAATGAAGTGCCAATACTGCTTTTTGTTAAATTTGGAAAGGGATATCCTGATAAATTAAAGGATTTTTATTTGAAGGTTATAAAGTATTCCACAGCCGAAGATTTGGAAATTAAAATTACAAAATTTTTGAATGAAGAGTTTGAAACTGAATCTAAACAGGAATCCTTTGAATATAGTGATAAAAAACAATACAAAAGTTACAAAAGGGGTTGGGAAAGAAAATACAAGTGATTGGATGCATG
>Ga0210017_1003324_pt1 | contig 13516 bp, 11 predicted proteins | sample CryGeyCG2014_020_FD_183966 | JGI IMG/M metagenome (GOLD analysis project Ga0210017, IMG submission 183966) | Groundwater microbial communities from aquifer - Crystal Geyser CG08_land_8/20/14_0.20 (SPAdes) (version 2) | ecosystem: Environmental > Aquatic > Deep subsurface > Groundwater | place... | reverse complement strand
CAATTATCCTGTTTCGAAATTGAATATGATATCAATACAAAACCAATTAATGATTCAATAATTACAGTATTGGACAATTTGTTATCCCGTGGATTGCCTACGAAGCCCTCTCTTTTTATTGAAGACCTTTTCTCTAACATATTTCTTATTACCGAAAAAGAGTTAAATAAAAAAACAGGCGATATTATATACAATGCTACTGATTTTCTAAAAAACACTATCAATCTAATATACAATTCATTTTTTATTATTGATCCAAGAATCCATAGAGATTTTAAACCTGAATTTGATTTTAAATCATGGGAAGATCATAGCAGTAGCGAGTATGAAGAGTTGTTTTTCAATTCAATCCTACCTGACAAATTTCATGAATCACTTCAGCAATTAATAGAGCCACAAAGAACAATTAAAAGTATATTAAAATATTCTGAGAGATATGAAAACAAACTTGGTGCACAGTTAGGAAATTTTCGAAATGATTTTTATGGTCAAAGAGTAGATTTTTGTTTTGAATTCCCAAAGGCAAAAGATTATTCAAATGGAATAATTATAGAAATAGACGGTTCACAGCATAAATTTGAACCGCAAAAAACGTTAGATGAAAAAAGGGACTCTATTGTTCGTAATATCGAATGGGCGCAAACCGTCCGAATTAGCACCAATGAATTATTGTCAATCCCTGATAAAAAAATCAAACAAGAAAATGATTTTTTAAAACATCCATTTTTCCAGAAAATAAAAGAAAATTATGATAATCCGATTTGGAAACAAGAGTTTGGACTCGAAGCATTACAAATTGCTCTTTCACCAATCGCAATTGCTCGAATTCAAAAATCCATAATATTTTTAATTTCATCAGGTATCTTAAAACTTGAAGCCAAAACTTGGAATATAACAATAATCGAAAGAGATGTCCTGTGTGCTTTTATTGCTATTGAAGATTTGACGCAACTATTCGAAAACATACTTTCACTGGAAGGTAAAGGAAGAAGTCTACCAGAAATAAAATTAAAAATTTTCAATAACGATGAATTCAAATATTGCGAACTTAATCAAGGTATTGAAACAGAATTAGTGGAAAATTTTAAAACACAAAATTCATTCGATGCCATAATTGATATATCAGTTCTACAGCGTACTGGATTTGATTATCCATCTCATATTGAATTAATAAAAAATAACAAGTATATAAAAATCCGTTCATGTCATTCACAAGAAGAAAATCGTTTAATTAGATCAGCAAAACCAATTAAATATATTATTTTGGAAGAAAATCAACCCAAACCGCTACTTTATTTTCTTCAAAATATTTTTCGTAAAATAGATTTTCGGGAAGGACAAGTAGAAATTCTTAGAAAAACGTTATCTCTTCAAAATTTAATTGCTTTATTACCAACGGGCGCTGGTAAATCTTTAACCTATCAATTATCCGTTCTACTACAGCCAGGTATTGCATTAATTATTGATCCTTTAAAATCCCTAATGCGTAACCAGAATAGCAAATTAAAAGAGGCGGGATTGGATTCCACAGCATTTATCTATTCACGCATGAAAGCAAATGAACGTGCCAATGTTAGTGAAAAAATGGTGAAAGGAAATTATCAGTTCGTTTTTATTTCTCCTGAACGTCTTCAAATTGCGGAGTTCAAGGATTATCTGAAAGAAATGTCAGAAGTTTTCTTTTCTTATTGTATCGTTGACGAAGCCCATTGTGTATCTGAGTGGGGGCATGATTTTAGAACGGCATATCTGCGTTTAGGAAAGAATGCCAGAAAATATTGTAAAACCCTTGCAAAAAAACTCCCTATTATCGGTTTAACTGGAACTGCATCTTTTGACGTTCTTGCCGACGTCCAAAGGGAATTAGATATTAGTGATGAATCTGCAATTGTTGCCCCATCAAAATATGAACGAGAAGAATTAAACTTTAAAATTATTGATGTTGGTGAAATTGATGCCCCTGAGAATGCTGATGAATTTAAAATCAAAGAATTGGTCGCGGATAAAAAGCAAAGTGCCCTTTATAGTTTATTAAACGATGTTCTAAATCTTGAATGGGAAAATAACTCAGGTTTAGATACTATCGAATCCTTTTTCGCCCGGGATCTCAAATACAAAAATTCAGGTATTGTTTTTTGTCCACATGTCGATTGGAAATTTGGCGTAAAGCGTGTTGCTGCTGAGTTATCTACAAAATTCGAGAAGATTGCCTCATTGATTGGAATATATGCCGGTAGTCTCGAAGATGATGATTTGGTTGATTTGGAACAGGTTCAGGATGATTTTATAAATGATATTCTCGCCTTACTGGTGGCAACCAAAGCATTTGGCATGGGAATAGATAAACCCAATATCAGATTTACTGCTCATTTCAATATGCCTCAATCCATAGAATCTTTTTATCAGGAAGCGGGACGCGCAGGGCGGGATAGAGATAAAGCCTATTGCTATATTCTATATTCACCAACAACAATTACACATGAAGATGAGACAGTGACTGTAGATAAAAGTTTAATGCTTTCTTTTTACCATGCTGCATTCCGTGGGGAAATAAAAGAAAAACTCATAATGTGGGAATTGTTAAATGAAATAACTTACCCTGATAAGAAGCAAATCGATGATTTAAATACTGCGATAGAAAATAGTGCAGATGATTTATCTTTTTTAAATAAAATCGATGAACCAAAATTAAAAGTTTGGTTTGGGCATTTTCCTGTCAAAGCAAAAAAAGGTGACGTTCACAAGAGACTATATCTAAATGGAAATCCTTTCCCTAAATCTGTTGGTTGGATTGATTTACTTACAGAAGAAAGAGTTGCGCAAGACAAACCAGAAAAGAAAATGTTTGACGATGTAGAGTCAAAATTAATCCTTGACAAACTATATGAATGGCTTATTAAGAAAAAACCAACAAATTTAGATTTTATGAATTGGATATTATACCGTGAATCTAGACAAAATGAAAAAGGGATTGAGAAAATTCTTCATGATGGTCATCCCGATTCTGTATATATTGAATTTACAAATAAGATATTTCAAAAGATTTTAGATTCCCTGTCAAATTATGACCTTGCCTGGGATGAGAAAATGTTTGATAAAGCATATCAGTTCTCATGCACATATAATGAATTTATTCAATCATTACAAAGGGCATTCAAAAAAAAGACCAAGAAAGACCTTGCTATTGATACTAATTTGCAAAAATTCATTAAGGACAATTATTTGAAAATCCGAAATACACAAGATACTTTTAAAGCAGTATACAGATTGTCAACAATAGGTGTTATTGATGATTATGAAGTTGATTATAATTCGAATAGTATAAAAACAACAATTTCAAAAAAACCAGATGAATTTTATATAAAAGATGACAAAAATACCAAAAACATTATTTACTACATTGGCAAATATGTTTCGGCTGAAGAAAAATCACGTGTTCCAGAACAAATACGTTCTTCTCAGGGCAATACAGTCATTCAAAAATGCTGTGATTTTCTTGCGAATTTTGTTTATTCTAAAATCGCGGCCAAGCGTTTGGAAGCCATTAATGTTATGGAATCTGCTATCGTATCAGGCTTGAATAATGGAAATTTTGAAGAGTTTATTAATACCTATTTTGATTCACGATTTACACCAAAATTGCGCCAATTCTTGTATGATTATTCAATTGAAATTGTCTGGGAATTAATTCAAGAATCTAAAGGTGATCCAGATTCAATAAATCATATAAGAGGGGCTTGTGATCGTTTATTAGTCGAGAATCCTGATAATGCATCGTTTCTTTTACTACGCGCTTTTTCAAGATTTTTAATACCTTCTTATAATAAAAATGATGCTTTATCAGATTTAAGAAAAGGCTGGCAATTATTTGTAAATATAAAAGGTTGGGCAAGGAAAGAATATTTAAAAAACTTGTCAACATTTTATAAGTTTGCTATTACTTATGATTCAACTCTTAAACAATATCTTGATAAAGAAATATTTACAGAACATAAAAACTGGTTAAAAACCTTCAACCAAACATTTTTAAAGGATATTGAATATGCGCGAACTAAATGAAATTAACGAGTCATTAGCTGATTTTGAAGAAGAATTGTCAAAACTAAAATCTGCATCAGAGATGATTGAAGTAGCGAAAAACACTATACAAGACACGATCTCTGAAACAAAGAAAATCATGGAAGAGTTGATATCCAATTCCAACAAAGCGACTGATGCTGCTATTAAGGAATCAAAAAAATTAAATGAATCTGCTCAAAAACTATTTAAAGCTGTTGATATTTTGAGGAATAAACTGGATAAAGTTGATTTTCCTACTCGCCTTGATAAACTGGACAATTCGGTTACCGTAATAAATGCTGCTATTCAAAATATGTTTGGCAGATTTGAAACCATAGAAAAAAATTTAAAAGATGAATTCAATTCAAAGATTTATATGGTTTATGAGAAATTGGAAAAATCTCAAAAGTTAAATTTGATATTTTTGATTTTAGTTTTTGTATTGACCGGCAGTTCATTAGTTACTTTGTTGATTAAACTTGTTTTTTAAAAGGTATAATGCAAAAGTCTTGCTAACAATCGGTTCAAGTCCGACGCAAGCACGCGTCGGACTTCTTGTCATCGGGCACTTGAAAATGTGTCACCTAAAATTCATCATCACGTAAAAGAAAGGACAAATTAAACAGGAATAAATGAAACGAGATCTCCCGCCTTTGGCGGGACTAATCCCGAAGTCTCGGGACAGGTTCCCGCAGTTGGCGGGGCTTCGTCGCTATGTATTGATTGTGTTCTGAAGGTCTTGAGATTCCGGATTGGTTTTCTCTTATTGAATTATTTTACCGGCTCCTCAGGATGACACCTTTTGGCTTCGTCGCTATGCATTTTACCTGTTCCGACAAGTTTTAGATTTCGAAATGATTTTACCCTTAATATTCATTCTAACCTGTTCCTCAGAATGACAGTTTAAAATGCTTCGCAAACTTTAGAAATTGACCCGCAAAATCTGTGGAGCGATTCGTAAAAACTGCTTGATCGCCAAGTACTTTTGTCAAATGGTTTGACAAAAGTATTTCATCATAAATCAAATGTTATAGACCGCCAAACAGATTATAAAAATCAGTTATAAGTTTTGTCAGACGGTTCACAAAAACTTATTACTCGTTCACCAAATGTTTTAAGCGACAAAACTGTTTGGTTAAGTCATTCGATCAAGTGTTCCAGTCATTGGGACAATTGATAAAGTCATTTAGCAACTTTAAAAAATGACTTGTACAAATGTTTTAGTCATTCGATCAAGTGTTCCAGTCATTGGAACAATTGATAAAGTCATTTAGCAACTTTTATAAATGACCCGGACAAGTATCCAAATGAGTTGAGCAAGTGTCCAAACGACCTGGATAAGTATTCAGGCGATATAGACACTTTTAAAAATGACCTGAACATTTATAAAAATGACTTGAAAGATTATCCGCGCCGTTTGGCAGAATCCGGAAAAGACGGATAACCTCATGCCATTCAGTTACATAAAGAGATCAAGCGCCCGATGAGATTGACGCAAAGGCTGCATGTCAGGTCTGAGGACCCGACACAACGATCAAATATGAAAGATTTGAGAAAAGATAAGGGAGCAATGCTTCGAGATTCGGCGTGGCTCATGCTTGTCCGTTATGGCAGATAAAAAGTATCGTGGAACAATCAAAAAAGTATTGAATATATTGATACGACGTATTAATATTGCGATGTATGACGTACAAGAAGATAATATGCAAACAAGACTGACGTTAAGAATGGAAGAATATGGCGAAATCTGTTGCTGGAAAAAAGAGTAAGTCGCTTTCAAAATCAGTCAAAAATAACTGGATCAAATCATTAATCCTCTGGATGCGGCTCGTCGTGCTCAGAGATAGTGAAAAATATACGCAATGCGCATACCATGCCATTTTCGGGCGGATATACGCAATGCGGAGTGGAAAATCCGACATTATTCGGACACCGATTCCGATATGATTCGGACAGTGATTCCGGAGGCATTCGGACAGCGATTCCGAAAAACATTCGGACACTTTAGCGTGCTCAATCGGAATCTTTTTTCAAAAATGGTTGGCGACACATTCGGTGCTCTGTTTTCTTTGGATTACCTTTTGACGTTTTATAATAACGTTAAAAGGAGAATGTATCAAAATGCAAAGGAGACTGCGAATGTCGGAAATTGAGAAAATTGTCCAGTTGAAGAGGCAGAGCGGATTATCGATACGGCAGATTAGTCAGGCATTGAATTTACGGAAGTCCACGGTATCGGATTATCTCAGACGCTTCAGGGAATCGGGACTGACTTTGGAAAGATTGAAAGAACTCAGCGATCAGCAACTGATTCAGGCGTTATTTCCAGAAAAGGTTTCAACGGAACGAACGAGTCGTGCCGAGATGCCGGATTTCGGTTGGATGCATACGGAGTTAAAGAAGCGCCATGTCACACGGCAATTGCTCTGGGAGGAATATCGACAAGGCAATCCAGACGGTTCTGGATATGGTTACAGCCAGTATTGTCAACTGTATCGGGATTGGTCAAAGACCCTGAGTATTTCCATGCACCAAATTCACAAAGCCGGACAGAAGATGTTTGTGGATTTTTCGGGACTGAAAGGCGAAGTCGCCGATTCCAGAACCGGAGAAATCACAGAGGTTGAGATATTTGTGGCGGCGTTAGGCGCCAGTGGCTACACGTATGCGGAAGCCGTACGGGATCAGAGAAAGCCCTCTATTATCACTGCTCATAATCATGCTTTTGAATATTTTGGTGGTGTTACTGAAATGATCATTCCGGATAATATGAAAGCGGCGGTCAATCGGGCTGACAAATACGATCCGGATTTAAACGAGACCTATCAGGATATGGCTGAATATTATGGGACGGTTGTTTTGCCCGCCCGTCCTTATCACCCCAAAGACAAACCTAAAGTTGAGTTGTCTGTAAAATTAGTCCAGCGCTCAAGCCATTACCTGTCAGCCCTTATGTTTTCCACGAATTTAAGCGATGCCGTGTCAACATTGATTATCATATTGAACTCTGTAAAGTATGCTACAGCGTGCCTTATCAATTAGTCGGCAAAGAAGTCGAAGCGCGTTATACCGCCACTGCTGTGGTCCCGAAGGTTCGGGATTATCAGCGTAAACGGGTTGCCGTTCATGAGCGCCTTTATCGAGTGGGTGCTTATTCGACCCAGTCGGAACACATGGCATCGGCGCATCGCCTTTATGCCGGGTGGAAACCTTCCCGGCTCATCGAATGGGGACTTGGTTTTGGGAAGAATACCGGTGAATTAATCCAAAACATCCTGGAAAGTAAACCCCATCCGGAAATAGGTTTTCGCATCTGTATGGGAATCCTCAATACGGCTAAACTCCAACCGGATCCTGAGAACGTCGAACTGGCATCACGCAAAATGATGGAACTCTGGAGTTATCGCGTAAAGCATTTTAAAGCCATCCTGAAGAACAAGACTTATCTGTTCCGTGGTAACTCCCCGGAAAAATCCATCAATATGAACACGCTTGCCTTGCCGCTTTGTCATGATAATCTGCGAGGCGCCGAATACTATCAGTAAGATAAAAACCAGATGACCGCATTCCACCATACACTCGATCAACTCAGCGAACTCAAATTGGATGGCTTTAAAGTCGCTTTGCTTCAACAATTAGAAAGCCCATCCTTCACCGCGCTGACCTTTGAAGAGCGACTGTCCCACCTGATCACCAGCGAAGTAACTGACAGACATAACCGCAAAATCAAACATCTGATCAGCCGTTCTCAACTGAAATACAAATCTGCATTTGTTGAAGATATTGATTATGCCGTATCCCGGAATATCGAAAGGGGTGTTCTTCGGTCGCTGTTCGATAACAACTGGGTCCAAGCCCATCAAAATATCATCATCACCGGTGCAACCGGTACGGGAAAAACGCACATAGCCTGCGCTTTGGGAAACAACGCTATGGCAAATGGACATTCCGTTCTCTATTACCGGGTAACCAAACTTCTGACCCAAATCGCACTCGTCAGGGGCGACGGCTCTTATTTAACATGGCTGTCAAAAGTATCAAAGTTCAAGGTCTTAATCCTGGATGATTTCGGTTCTGGTCCGGTAAAAATGCAGGATATTCAGGAACTCCTGGAAATCATCGAAGAGCGTTCGCAAATCGGAAGTATCATTATAACCAGTCAATTGGATGTCAAAGATTGGCATAACTATTTGGCGGAACCAACCGTGGCAGACGCGATCCTGGATCGGATCATTCATAACTCGCATCGTATTAATTTAAAGGGAGAATCTATGAGAAAAGTCAAAAATTCGCTTCACCATTCGGACACTTTGGAGTAATTTCAAATAATGAAAACAGAACAATCAAAAAGTGTCCGAATGCTTCCGGAATCGGTGTCCGGTTTGATCGGAATAGCCACCAACCGTGTTGTTCATCTACAAAATATATATCAACTAACGAAAATGATGCATTATAATGAATAGTATCACCTGAAAGAATTTGTTCCACTTCCCGATCAATATTTCGCTTTACCCAAGTTTGCCCACCATCATTAGTACCATAAATCTGATTTTCGCCTCCGGAAAATCCAGAAAGCGAGTCAACAAAAGTAAAAATATCAAATGCCGAATCCGGAGGATTGTTTACTTGATGCCATATCTTACCCCCATTATTGGTTTTATATAAATAATATCCATAATCTGAATATGGACCAATCCACTTAGATATTTTCATCCATCCATATTTGTCATTAACAAAATTTAAGTTTGAATAGAAAACACTATCTTTTGACATCTGTATTTCTCACGTTTTGGCTACATCAATTGTTCTATAAAATTTCTGGGGCAGTTCACCGATGCCTATAACCCAACCTGTATATTTATTAATAAATACACCGTCTAATCCATAAATATCGTCGGGAATGAACGACGGACAAATATTTACCCACTCTTGGGAATAATCCGGAATTGTACAAATAATGAAAATAATAAATATAAGTATTATGCAACGATTCATTTTTCTCTCCAGGTTAGTACATATAAATCAACTTGTATATCAATATATCTAACTTAATTGGCAACACTATTTTTAACGAAAATCATTGAACAATTACTCTTTTTCCTTTTTTTGTTTTGGTTACTTCATTAAAACTATTATTATGGTTGATTCCAAATTCCTTGCGAAAGAAATAAACCATTCATGGTTTTAAACCACCACTCATTTGCTGGAAGTTCGGCTCCCGCCAGGGCTTTTTCCTTCCTGGTTAACTCTTTCTCCAGTTCACGGATGCGCTTCTGCCCGAAGATCAGCCGCTTCAATTCCGCCAACTCCTGCTTCAGGCGGACATTCTCAAACTGGAGCCGTTGATTTTCCTGGACTGATGCGGTGTATTTGGGCAGGATTTCCTGAAGTGTCATAACGCATGTAATTTAATATATCAAGGTGTTATGCAAGATTTATCGCCCGTATCTGATACTTTTTTTACCCTTTTTTAAGTCAATTCCTTCCAACAGCATTACCAGATCCGAATAACTAATCTCCGGGCTGGATTGGCTATCTGGGGACAGGCGAAAATGACCCTTTTCCAGGCGCTTGTAATGTATCCAGAAGCCGTCCCGATCCCAGACCAGCAGTTTGATCCGGTCGCCGCGCCGATTAATGAACAGATAGACATCCCCCGATTGGACGTCCTCCTGAAGATGACAGCGCACCAGACCGCCCAAACCCTCAAAACTCTTGCGCATATCTGTCGGATGACCATACAGGTAAAAGCGTACTTTGGCTGAAACAGACAGCATCTCTATCCATAAATCCGTAGTATCAGTTCGTCTGGATACTCAATTTCACAACGGGCTGATGAAAATTCCGGACGAAGTGAAATCGGCCGAAAAGCCGGCGCACTGCCGTCCGGTTTATCCTGACGGTAACGCTTTAACCAGTAAGCGAAGGTGCTCTTGGAAATCGACTCTGTCTGACAGAATTCAATCTGGGTCTGATCCGACAACAAATAGCGCTCAATCAGTGCAAACATTTGTTCCCGGCGGGTTGTTGGTGAATCTGAATTGTCCATGAAAAGTGCTCCTTATGTTGGGGGTATAAAATAAGGCTATTATCACTTCAGTTAAAGATGCACTTCACCGGGCGGATACGTTTAATGAAACAAGATGGAAGAAACGTCGCTGAATTATAATATGTATATCATAAATAACGTGATATTATCTACATCCCAACTTTCCATCAAGTCGTGTACAATGTAATCCCATGAAATACCTGGTCTGAAATTACCAACATTAATCCATAATTTTAATGGAGTTCTTCCATACTTAGTAATATCCGCTAATCCACTTAATTCATGCACAATTCCTAAACGAATTGATCCTTCAAATCCTACAATTTGACGAATGGAAAATTCCCGGCCAGAAAAACCGATTTCTGTCATTAAATAATGGTAGGTTTTACTATAGGCTTTAGTCTTGTCTTTATCTTTAACATTATCCTGAAAGTCATGCTCTATTCCGGTAATACGGTTTGCACTGGTAAGAATTCCTACTTTACCAAAGATTGTATTTGTTTGTTTAAACAAACTAATCGTCATTGCCGGGTTTTGAATGAAGTAACTGTTATATCCATAGGAAATAGATCCGGCCCACTCTGCTCTATGTAGATTTAGGCCTAGACCATTTGGGATTAGATAATCTTCTGCAATCTTATCGAGGGACTGACTTACATGATTTTGGATGATAATTTCTACCGAAATATCCCCCGGCGTACCTGCAAAAAGGAAACAATGGAAGAGACAAACATATATGATTACCAAATAGTTTATTTTCATAGCATACTCCCTGGTTACTCTTCTGTATATTCGGCATATATAAATTTATAACCGCATCGCACATAATCTGAGCACATGTAATATTTGCCTTCGTCTATAATACTCATGTTCCATGCCCCACCTGATGTTACACCATATAAGTAAGCATCCTCTATTACCCAGTCATTAATACCCAGTAAATCAAACTCATACACTTTAATATGAGTGCTGCTTCCATCATCAATATATTTATCTGCTGTTTTACTTTTTATTGTATTACAGGACTGACCAGATGGATTATTAACCTTGTATATATACCCGTTACTACTTTCATCTTTTTGTGCAACTACCATATCTGCATGTCCCTTGTACCATGGTTCCAAGCTCCGAGGCTTCCTAACAGTAATTTTCTCGCAAAAAATACCCCATGCTGTGGAAAGAGTTGTGGTTGTCTTCATCATCGCAGAATTTAAATTCTCTGCAATAATTCCTTCGTTAATACTTACTATGGCTATAGCATAATCAGGTTCCCACTCATTATCAGAAACATCAAGAAATGTTGAGCTTCCAAGAGTATCATACACCAGTAATTCTGTTATATCTACATCATTTATTGTTAGTGGTGTGAAAGTCGAAGGAAGTACTATCTTTCCATCCCAATTTTCAAAGTCATGGATGTAAACCTGTAAGTAATCAACTTCATCCATAGCCGATGTTAATCCCTCTGCATTCGTTAGCTTTCCAAGGGAGCGTTTTTTCAGCACATTCTGAACATTTTTCCGCAATGTAAGTCCTTTGTTTGTAGGTTGATCTGCAATTTTGCTCCAGAGCGCATAAGCTTCATCCGCTTCATTCCTTTTAGCTTCGTCATATACGATTTTTGCAAGTTCCGGTTCTGTAAGTGCTTCCGGTAATACTGCTGAAAAATCTTCTAATGTTTGCTCCATCTTTTCCAAATCCATTAAAGCCATTGGTTGTTCATCTATGGGTTCCTTTAAAGGTGTTTTTTCTTCTGTGCAAGCTCCAATGATAAAAATTAATGCAATTAATATAACACTAAAGAAATTATTATTTCTCATTTTAAATTCCTTTCTTAAAAAACTATTTAAATGAAACAGAAATATTTTTTTTCATGAAAGGTTACCTACCGATCCCGCCGGCCTAAAAAACATTCGTCTACAGCCAGCAGGTAAGGTGGTAACCTTAAGTTATCTGAAGGGTAATGGACTCCTGGTTTTCATTTTGAACAAGTATATCCAGTTTGTATATCTATCAGTTTTTAAACCAGTTTCAGTAGATATGGTTATAGATTCTTTAGGAAAAAGTACGTACATCATTTCTCATAATATACCATTTGCTTTTTAATCACCTTTTTTCTTTAGACTCTCACGGGCAAGCCTCACATACGCCGGGTTTCGAAGCGTTTCCGCTTTGTTTTTCAAATTTCTCCTCAAGAAATCACGAAACCTTAAAATCATCCCAGAGCTCAAGCCGTTACCTCCACCATACTATTGTTGAACTAAGCCCGGCAGCCGCCGGACAGATTATATTAACTGCACGCTTACGAATGTTTAATATTTCCGCTTTCTGATCCATTGTTTCAATTATAACACCGATTGTCCCAAATTACAACAAAAAAAAGGGGGAACAATCATGACTGCTCTGCGCCGGAGTGCCCCGCCGCTGGCGGTCTTGTTGGCGAATGTCAGAAAGGTATTTGTCATATTAATCCGCATTGAGCGACCTGGAAAAGTACCTGACTTACCTCAATCCCGTGCAATTTCCAGATAAAGGGCTTGTTCTCGCCTGTGCCGGGCAGGCGACCCGTGAAATGCGAAGCATATTTCACCGCGGCTTGCATTCTGACGCCAAATTTAAGTTCGTGCTGATCAGCGCTCCAGTGATGGCGTCAGGTGCGAAGCAGATTTGTTGGATGCGATGTGAATATGTTCAAACAAGACTTCGTGTTTTGGCTGTATCCACCCGATGAAGTACATATATCCTAAAAATCCCATTTACATTGAAGAAAAAGCTAGCTAAAGGTGTCCCTATTTGTTAAATTACAGTGATTTATAAAATATGAATCATTTAAAAACAGGAGACACCTTAATGGTGAAAGAAAGATACAACCCAAAACCTATAAAAATCAATCCAATTCAGGCTGAATTTTCAGATCATCATCTAACCAATTATGCGGGATTGGTTCCTGTTGCTGAATTTTTATTCAGAAAGTTGGATTTCATCAAGGCTTTATCCGACCACCTGTTTCTGCCAATCCGGTCCAATATCACTTTTCATAACTTTCAACTCCTTGGTCTTATTATATTTGGTTATCTGGGCGGATCTACCCGGCTGAGCCATTTTGAAGAACTCAGTAAGGATCGGATTCTGCAGCGCTTATTGGGTTTGGTCAAGCCCATTGATGAAAACACATTGGGTCGTCGGATCAAGAAATTCACGTTTAAAAGTGCCCATCAATTTTCTACTGTAACCGGTTATTTACAGCGCAAAGTTCACCGGCGGTATTCTTTTTCATCTGCCAGACCTCAGATTGTGGATTTTGATTCTTCGGTCAGGGGGGTCTATGGATCACCCGAAGGAGCCGCAAGAGGATTTAATCCTAAGTGTCGGGGACAGAAATCATATCACCCGCTCTTAGCCTTTTTC
>Ga0210017_1003323_pt1 | contig 13518 bp, 11 predicted proteins | sample CryGeyCG2014_020_FD_183966 | JGI IMG/M metagenome (GOLD analysis project Ga0210017, IMG submission 183966) | Groundwater microbial communities from aquifer - Crystal Geyser CG08_land_8/20/14_0.20 (SPAdes) (version 2) | ecosystem: Environmental > Aquatic > Deep subsurface > Groundwater | place... | reverse complement strand
AGGGCCCAGAACGTGATAAGGGTGCATTTCGACAGGATAAACGTCGACCAGGCCTACGGTCTCGGGATGCCCGGTTTTATAAACAACTGGCTGCAGAACAAGATGACCTCCTCGGCCGTGAACGCCATAGTCGGCAACCCTGAGCTTCAGAAAACGATGACGGCCAGGAAAGTGGACGACAAGACCATAGAGATCACTCTCAGCAACACCTCTTTCCTCCCTTCTTTCGCCAGGGGGGTAAAGATAAACGGGATGAAAGTTAAAAAAGGCCTGCTCTACCTGGCCTTCGAGTTTTAACTGAAATTTTCGGATTAGCCGGAGAAAAAAAATGAAAAACATTAAAATAAAAAAACTTCTCTGCGGGATAACCGCCCTGTTCCTCTTCGCCGGGCTGTCGCAAGGGTTCGAGCTGGAATCGGTTTCCGTAGCCGACATACAAAACATAGAGCTCCCGGATTTTAAAGCGCCGACCCCGGCCAAACCGGCAATAGAGGAAGACGATACCATAGGAGTGGATTTGGGAATAAGGATACCCTTTAAGACGCTCAAAAAAGAATTCCTCAAGTTCGCCGCCGAAAACCCCGGGGACCTTCAGCTCATAGACCCGGCCGGACCGCTCTTCAGCAAAAGCGGCAACGCCCTCAAAATAAGCAATTTAAGGCTGAACATAAACGGCATCATAGCCGAGCCGGTACTCCTCCTAAGGCCCCATATGGAAACCAAAGACGTGATGGCCATAAAAATAGAAAAGGTCAAATTTCACGTTCTCATGATGCCCGATAAATCGCTCAAAACCGCCCCGCAGGAATGGCGGATAGAGGACACTATGCAGACGGTCATGGACGGAATGATAAAGGGAATAATGACCTCGCTGGATAAAAAACTCGAAGCCGACAACAGCGAACTTAAAGCGAAAGATATACTGAAAATGAGCTATGACAAGGAAACCTGGCTCCTCCGCGCCAAGATTTCCACCGAACTGCTGAAGAGATTTCTGCCGGCTATCGTGGGACAGATGCATATAACGGGGTTTTTCCACGACGAACAGGCGCTTTTTATAAAAGTGAAAACCGACAAGTAAAAGTCGGACTCACGCACGATAAAGCCGCGAGGAAGAAGGCTTCCCGTGTAATGCTCTTTTTTGGTATAATAAAAACATAGCAATAATCGGAGGGGAATGATAATGAAAATAATAGTAACGTTAGCGGCTCTGGCCTCTTTTTCCATGAGCGCCTCTGCCCAGGAAATAAGCCTCAACTCACTGTCTTTTTCCGACATACAGTTGAACCAGGTAAAAGCTCCCGAAGTTCCGGTCCCGCAGGTGGACGAAGAACAGCTTAAATGCGGGGAGTACAACGGCGCCATCACCGACAAACTTTACCTCGCGCCTCAAACCGGCAAGACGAATCTTTTCACCTATGTCGACAACGAAAAGGAATTTCAGGAATTCCAGGACCTCTGGAAACCCATTCTCGAGAAAAACGGCCTCAAGGTAACGAGCTCTGAGCTGAAGAACGGTTTCGCCGTTATCAGCTACGAGTCAGCGGAAGGGCTGGTAATAAGAGATTTCTGGGCCGACGGAATGAACTACGACGCCCTTAACAAAGAGGAAATGAACAAGCTTAAAAAAGAGCTCCTCTGCGCCCTCGACGGCGCCGGCATGAAGGCCGTGGCCGCCTTCGACGTGAACAACCCCGCGGTCCGCCCCACCTTCAAGCTCTATTACCTCACGAAAGGGGCGTCCTCGTCCGAAAAGGAAATACAGCTCAGGCAGTTGAAGAACGGCGAAAACATCGATTTCGAACTTCTCGAGAACCGCGTACAGTTCGTAAAGAAAGATTCGGAATTCTCGCTGGTTTACATAGGCAAGGAGCTCGGCTTCGTTTCCAAGCTCGCCAAGGACCAGGCCAGCGCCGATAAAAAGGTCGCGGACTACAAAAAATTCCTCACGGACAACAAGAAAGAGCTTATCGACTATAAGGTCATCAAACTCGATGAACAGCTGGCAGTCGTAGACATGACATTCGATTATCTGGTGAACTTCTACTTCTTCCAGTAAAAAGCCGGATATAGCAGAAAGCCCGTCATCCAAATAGTGGCGGGCTTTTTTGTTGCCCCGGGAAGCCGGTTTTTAATAAGATATAATAAGAGAGACGCATAGCAATCTGGATGTATAGAGGCATCGTCCGCAAAGTCTTCCCTATTACTACACCTCCATACATCCATACATCTAAATTGCCGCGACAAAGTCGCCAGAGGAGACCATATGCAGACCACGGACATAAAATCGGAATTATTGAAGAAGATAGAGACCTATAAAGATTACGCGATTTACCTGCAAAAGGGACTGACCGCGAGGCCGGCCATAGCCCCGTCCAGCGACGGCGAGGGAGAATACGATAAAGCCCTGTGGCTGGAAAGCGAACTTAAAAAAATGAAATTCGACTCCATAGAATGGATAAACGCTCCGGACCCCAAAGCCAAAAAGGGGATACGGCCCAACGTCATAGCCAGGTACAAAGGCAAAAAATCCGGCAAGACCGTATGGCTGATGTCCCATCTGGATGTAGTCCCCCCGGGCGAAATGAAACACTGGAATTCCAATCCCTACGAACTGAAGGTCGAGGGCGACAAGCTGATAGGCAGGGGAGTGGAAGACAATCAGCAGGCGATAGTGGCCAGCCTGCTCCTCCTGAAAGCCATGATGGAACTTAACTGGCGGCCTGAATACGACACCGCCCTGCTTTTCTGCGCGGATGAGGAGACCGGTTCCGGTTTCGGCGCGGATTTCATCGTGGAAAAAAGACCCGATATCTTCGGCAAGAACGATATGTTCTTCGTCCCCGATTCCGGCGTGGAAGACGGGTCCACCATAGAAGTGGCGGAAAAGTCCATACTCTGGATGAAAGTCATGACGAAGGGCAAACAGTGCCACGCCTCGAGGCCCTCTCTCGGCATAAACGCCTTCAAGGCGGCCAGCGAACTGGTGGGCAAGTTCCAGAAATTATACGAAACCTACAATTACAAGGACAATCTTTACGACCCGCCCATAAGCACCTTCGAACCCACAAAAAAAGAGGCCAATGTCCCCAACGTCAACACCCTGCCCGGAGAGGACGTCTTTTACATGGACTGCAGGGTTATGCCGGTTTACAAGCTCGTCGACCTGAAAAAGGACATGAAGCAAATGGCCGACGAAGTGGAAGCCAAATACGGCGTGAAAATAACCTTCGAACCACAGCAGGAAGCCCAGGCGGCCCCTCCCACGGACCCTAACAGCGATATAGTCAAATGCCTGGAGAAATCGATAAAGGAAGTGCTTAAAGTGGAACCGAAAGTCTACGGGATAGGAGGCGGCACCGTGGCGGCTTTTTTCCGGCGGCTCAATTTGCCGGCGGTGGTTTATTCGAAGCTCAACGAAAGCGCTCATCAGCCGAACGAATACTGCCTGCTTTCGAACATTCTTTGCGACGCCAAGGTTTTCGGCGCGACGCTGGTCAACCTGAATAAATAGGGCTAAGGGATAAATTATAAGGGATAAAAACATCGAAGACGCAGAGGATCCTTCCGGATTTTTTGTTTTATCCCTTATCCCTTGTCGTTTATCCCTAAACAGGCGCGCCAAGCGACTGTTTTAATATGCTGGAACTGAAAAATATATCAAAAAAATTCGAAAGCCCGGCGCTTAAGGACCTGAACGCCTCTTTCGAAAAAGGCAGGATACATCTTCTACAAGGCCGGAACGCTTCCGGCAAAACCACCCTGCTTAAAATAATAGCCGGCTGCCTCTCGCCCGATTCCGGAGAAATAAGCCTGGGCGGGAAAGCCCTGCCTTCGCGGAACTATCCTTTCAATTCTTTTTCGCTCGCCTTCGTCGAGGGCAGATTTTACGAACAGATCTCCGCGGCCGAGAACATAAAGTTCCGGCTGAGGCTCAGAGGCCTGTCCCTGAAAAAGGAAGAGCTCCTGGCCGGGGCTGAACGCCTGGGTCTCGGGGAAAAGGAGCTTGCCGAAATCCCCGCCGGACTCTCCCTGGGCACCAGGCAGAAGGTTTCCATGCTCGGGGCCCTGCTTTCAAAAAGCGAAATACTGCTCCTGGACGAGGCCTTCGCGGTGCTGGACCTCCCGGCCCGGGAAAGGCTCGCCAAGACTTTGAGGGAAGAGGCGGCCTCGGGCAGGACGGTCATATTCTCCTCGCAGACGGCGAGGGGGCTGGAGACTTTTTCCGACCGCTTCCACATTTTAAAAGACGGAGCTCTGCTGTCACCGGAGACCCCCTCTTATGATTAGGCGGATCCCGGCTTTCCTTAGAAAGGATTTCCTGGTGGAAAAAAGCTACCGCTTCGCCTTCCTCCTGGGGATTTTTTCCACGCTTTTTTCGCTTTTGATCTTTTTTTTCATAGACAGGCTTTTCGGCCGGGAAGTCGCGCCTTACCTGGAAGAGCTTAAAATAAATTATTTTTCCTACGTTTTCGTCGCCACGCTCCTGTTCAATTACACGGGGGCGGGGCTGGGCTCCATTTCGGAAAAGATAAGGACGGAAAAGGTGCAGGGAACTTTCGAGGGGATAGCGAACAATGAAGGAATACTGCCCCCCTTCGTCGTCTCGGTAATTATCTACAATTTCGCCCTGACCTCGCTCGAAACCGTTCTTTACCTGGCGGCCGGTTTTTTCTTCCTGGGCCTGGATTTCTCCAACGTCAACCTTTTGTCCCTGGCGCTGACCCTCTTTCTTTCGGTGCTCTCTTTTTCTTCCATAGGCATCGTCTCCTCCTGTTTCATAATTCTTTTCAGGAAGGGCAATCCGCTGGCTTTTCTGCTTAATTCGATGGAAGGTCTTTTCGGAGGGGTCTATTTCCCGGTAGCGGTGCTTCCGCTCTGGGCCCAATTCGTTTCGAAACTGCTGCCCGTCTACTACGCCATAAACGCCGCGCAGAAATCGTTTTACCTCAACGCCTCCCCGGCGCAGATCTGGAAAGAGCTGGCGGCGCTGGCGCTCTTCTCCGCGGTCCTGTTTCCATTTTCGCTGTGGCTTCTCAAAAAATCCGTGGACCGTTCCCGGCTAAAGGGCACTCTCGGAAGATATTAAAAAGAAATTAAGAAATTAAGATATTAAGATATTGAGAAAATAGTAAAAACAAAAACGGAATTTGAGATATGCGGTTAATTACTTAATATCTATTTTGGTTCTTTCGTAGTTATTGTGGATAGTTTTTGCCGTGAATGCCGATTTGTGATTGTAAAATAAGTATTTTTTCGCAAGCCGGCCGATTCGCTCTCTTCCGTGTTTCATATTGTAAGTTGACGAGGCCTTCAGACTTTCGGCGCCTTCACCAACTCCCGCGCCGGCCGGAGGCGGCACGGATCAGACAGGTTCGGCGTTCCAGAGGAATTCCCTCAAGCCTTTGGCCTGAAACACGATGTTCGCTCATTCTGCCGGCTTGCTCGCATGAGCATTAGCCTACTCTTCCACATTATTTACGAACGACTCGTTTTTAATAACCCTCATCCAACCCTCAATTTTTTCCAGATAAAAAAACGCCCCGATTAAGATCGGGGCGTTTTTATTTTTAAAACCGCGTTCTCAATAACTTCTGACTAAAGTCTCCTTTTTGGTGGGCGAGGTTTTATAGTTCACGTGCACTACTTTCGCCGGGGGGAACCCGTTGAAAGAGGTGGAGGAAGCGTGGCTGTAGGCTCCTATATTCGGGCTGTAAAGAAGCTCTCCCAGGTCGAGGTCGGAGGGAAGATTCTCGGACATTGAGATCACGTCCAGCGCGTCGCAGGTGGGCCCAAAAACTCCGCAGATCCTCTCGGGGCCTTTCCGGAAAGACTTCAGGTGGTAATGGCAGTGGTCGAAGATTATGCCCGAATAGGTGTGGTAAACCCCGTCGTTCACGTAATAGCAGACTTTCCCGTCGCGCACGGCTTTGCCGTTGATCTTGACTATCGAGGTCGCGGCGGTCGCTATCATAAACCGGCCCGGTTCCGCCAGGATTTCCACTTCCTTTGGGAAAAGCCGGTCGAGTTCGGCGTTTATTCTCTGGGCAAGGATCTTAAAAGGCTTTACCGATTCGTCGTACGGCGCCGGGAATCCGCCGCCTATGTCCAGAAGATTCATTTTTTTATAACCGCGATCGCCGGCTTCCCTGAAGATGTCGGCGGCCAGGTTTATGGCCTGGACGAAATTTTCAAAATTAGTGGTCTGACTGCCCACGTGGAAACTCAGTCCTTCCACGACCAGGCCGGATTTTACGGCCTCAAGTATAAGGTCCACCGCCTCCCCCGACGCGGCGCCGAATTTCGAAGACAACTCCACCATGGCGCCGGTATTGGGCACCCTTATCCGCAGGGCCAGGCCCGCGTTAGGAGCGTATTTCTTTATTTTCCGTATCTCTTCCGCATTGTCATACGTCACCAGCGGCTTATAGGCGTCCAATTCCCTGAGGGTTTCGTTGGGTTTTATCGGATTCGCGTAGATGATCTTGTCCCAGATCCAGTCCTGCCTCCGCTTATCGGGCATTCCCTTTATATTCTCGTAAACTATATCGAATTCCGGCATGGAGGCGACGTCGAAGCTCGCTCCGGCGTCGAAAAGGGTCTTGACTATCTCCGGCAGAGGCTCGGCTTTTACCGCATAATACGCCTGCACGCGCGGCAGGTGCTTCTTAAATTCGGCGTAATTGCGCCTTATTTCGTCATGGTCCACGATGAAAATAGGGGTCCCGTGCTGAAAGGCGAGTTTCTGCAATTGTTTTTCTGAGAGCATACTTTTTTCCTCCGATTTTTTCCCGTCCTGCTTCTTAGTTTTTTTGCTTTAATCCGAATCCGTGATCAAAAAATTCTTAAACTGCCACGGATCCTTCCTGTCTATATAGGGGTTATTGTAGCCTTTAAAAGCGTTGGTGTAATGTTTTAAAGGCGTCCAGGAGGAGGGGGCGGAATGGAGCTTGCCCAGCCAGGGCCTGGCTATTTTGAGGATATAGTCGTGCGGCAGGTCGTCCGGCGCCAGCACGCCCTTCTCCGGGTTGTCCATTATCCACATCGCGGCGGAGATCACTCCTATGGCCACCTGGATCGTCGTGGCGTTCTGATGCGGCACCAGCTTGCGCGATTCGTGAATGTTGAGTATCGTGCCGGTCCACCAGGCGTCGTATTCGTGACCCATAAGCAGGGCGCCCAGGATATCGTAGCCCTCTATTATCTCGTCGCCCATGATGCGGACTTTGGGCTGGAGTTTGTAATCGTAACCGCGCAGTTCGTTGAGCGAGGCTATGGCCGCGTCGGAAGGGCAATAGGCGTAATGAACCGTGGGCCGGTAAACGGCTTTCCCTTTCTTCCAGACGGTGAGCTTGTCGGACAGCGTGAAAGCTTCGCCATGGCGCACCAGCATGCCGTGTATGCAGTAATTCGGAACCCAAGTGGAGATCCAGGTGTTCATCCCCATGCGGGCCAGGCAGATCTGGTTTTTAGGGCCGCTTTTGTGCCTGCAGGCCATCGGCGGCAGTTCCTTCTCGTGGGTGCCCCAGCCGAGTTCGGCCGGCGCCACGCCCTCCTCGCGAAACCCCTCCACGCTCCAGGTGTTGACGAATTCGTCGACAAGCTTCGGCTTATCCGAAATCTGGGTGTCCCTCTCGCTGACATGTATCACTTTCACGCCGAGATTCATGGCGAGCTCGTTAAAAGTCCTGTCCTTAACCAGCTGGCGCAGCTTTTCGGCCTTCGCGCCTTTCGCTTTCTTTTCTGCCAGAAGCTTATTCGCTATGTCTATAAGGCCTTTCTTGGCGAAATGAGAAATGAGCCCCGGGTTCGCCCCGTGCTCTATGACGGCCGTCGGGCCGGGCGTTTTCCATTGGGAAACCATTTTGCGCATGGCCATATGCCTGACATAAAGGGTGCGCTCCGCCGGCTCCTTGTCTACGGCGCCCTTGTACGGGTCCCAAAGCTCGGTGGAGGTGTTGACGTAAAGCACGCCGCGGTCATGGCACCACTGCAATATCTCGCGGCAGTCTATATTCCACGCCAGGTCTATCAGCATATCGCCGGACTTGAGATACTTCCCCAGCAGTTTCCCCATGTTCTTTTCGGTTACCCTGTCTCTGACGAATTTCACCCCTTTCGACAGCCAGGGCTTCAATGCCCGGCGTTTATCCTCAAAATCCATAACCGTTATATTCCCGGCCGGCACTTTGACCAGCTTCAACAGTACGGGCAGGGCGCATTGCGCCACGGAACCGTAACCGATGAATAGTATTTTGTTTTTGAATTCTTTCATATTTCCACCGCCTTTTTATAATCGCGCCGGTAAAAGCGCGTTTGCCCCGTTAGAAATTCAAGACTCCGGGGCCGCCGCGATACTCCTTTCAAACCGCTTCTTTTTCGCCCCATGGATTTCTAACGGGGTTAACCCATGTAAAATATAGCACAAAAAAAATAAACATTATTACGCTTTACGCTTCACGGTTCACGTTTTCCGCTTAAAAGGCGTCCAGGCGGTCGAAATCGGACTGGGTTTTCCTCTGAAAAAGTTCCGGTTTTTCCCTCAGGTAAGCGAAAGGGCCCTTGGCCCAGCCTAAAGCGGCCTTCATCGAGGTTTCTATGTCGTGCTCGGAGGCCATTATCTCCGAAGCCAGGGCGCGCGCCTCTTCCAGCACGGGGATCATAATGTCGGAAAAGATCTCCTCCTTTCCGCAGACCCTGAGCCCGAGGTATTTAACTATATTCGGAAGTATGGGATTTTCTCCTACTATTTCGCCTTCGTCGTAAATATAGATCCCTATGGTGGCCTTTTTCCCCAGCTGGCCGTACTGCACAAGGCGCATTTCCAGGTCGGAAGGCTTCAGCCTGTCCGGCTTGCCCAGCATCTCCCAGATATCCCGGCAGGAGTTATAATCATGGTCCAGGCCCGTGAAATCCAGGTATTCAAAAGGGCCGTATTTCGCGCCGCTCACTTCCTTGAAAGCGGCATCTATTTCGTTAGGAAAACCCTTCCCCGAGTACAAAACCTTCAAAGCGCCGAGCATATAAACCCTGGTAAGCCTTTCCACTATCTGACCCGGGTTGTCTTTTACTATGACGCCGGTTTTTCCCAGTCTGGATATCATCTGACCGGTCAGGTCCGTCACGTCTTCCGCGGTTTTGTCGCTTTTTATGATCTCCACCAGCGGATTGTTCTTCACGGGTTTCACGAAATGCAGGCCGATGGTTCTTTCGGCCGGCAGAGCCGGTATATTTTCCAGCAATTGTTTCAGAGGCGTCACGCTCGAATGCGCGGCCAACACGGAATTTTCGGTAACTTCCTTCATTATTTTATTGAAAAAAAGCGCCCTTTCCTCCATGGTTTTGCTGATCGTTTCTATAACCATGTCGGCGCCGTGAAACTTGGAATATTCCTGTATGGGCTCTATATTGGCCATCAGGCCGCCCTTGCCCTGTTTCAGCAGCGACCACTTTATCTTGGCCATGGCCACGTTCAGGCTGTCCTTAAAATCGTCGTAGATCCTGACCTGAAAACCTTTCGAAACGAACAGCTCGGCCAAGGCCCCCCCGGTCCCGGAGGCGCCTATTATACCCACTGCGTCTACTTGCATAAATTCCCTCTTTCAGGCTGAGTCCACGTCTTCGACCTTGTAAAGTCCGTTTTTACCCAGCAGTATCCTTATCCTTTCGTACCGTATCTCTTCGTCCGGCATATAGTATTTCACTATCAGGTTCAGATGATACAGCCTGACGCATTTCATCTCTTTGACTTCCCCCGCTTCGTCCACTATCCTGTATCCGGCGAGCTCGTCATCGGCCTGCTTGATAAAGTCGAAAACCGAAAAACGCATTATGTCGATAAGGTCTTTCCTTCTCTGGTGATATTTCTTTATGGCGGCCGGGTCCAGCCTTATCTCCTTTTTATATTTGAAAACCAGCTCTCTTTTCATGTCCTCTTCTATATTTTTGGTGTTATCGGCGTTCCTGCGCCTCATTATGTCGTGCGGAACCAGGATTTGCGGGACATGGAAAAAAGTTTCCTTTATATAACCCAGTTTGGAATTGTGGGCCGGCTCGGTAACGTTTATCTTCCGGTCGAAAAGCCAGTTGACCATTTTCCTGGAGAAGATTATCTTAAGCCAGTCCTTTATCCGGTCCTTGAAAATATAGCTTATCACTATTATAAAAATGAAAGTAATGCTGTTGATGGCGAACCGGCTCTGGGCGTAAACGGTCACTAAAATGGCGAAAAGCATGGCCAGCCCGGCCGCTATGGCGGGCCCCAGGTGAAAAAAGACGTTGAACTCGCTCATCTCCGGCTTGAGGTAAAGGGCGCTGGAAATGAATTTTTTGAGCACTCCCCTGTGGTACATGAAATATTCGTCGCAGGCGTTTTCGGGCAGGGCCGACTTGTAGCCCATGGCCTTCCTGTATTTTCTCTGCTCCACGGCCATTTTCCCGAAATCCGAAACCAGTTCGGGGGAGCATTTCCCGGAAGCCTTAAAATCTTTCACCAAAGCGGTAACGTATTCCTCCATCATAAGGCTTACGTATTCGTCCAGGAGAAGGAAGGATTCCCTTATCCTGGGGTTCACCGGGGAGGTCAGCATCCTGGTCTTAAGCGAATTCATGGAATCGGCCGTCATTTTAAGGTCGGAACGGAATTTGACCAGCGGCTCGTATATAGGCGAACCTTTGGACAGGGGTTTCGCCTCGCATCTCACCCCTTTCGAAAAAAAATTTGACAGATCGCGGACCTCGACCCTTATGATGCAGCCCAGCAGTTTTATCTCATCGATTATGGTTTCCACAAGGAATTCGTCGGAGATCCCGGAATTTATCGAATCCAGGCCTTTTATTATCCTGTTGTAGGGGGACAGTTCGTTGCCGGGATAAAAAAGTTTTTCCAGGGCTATATTGGGGGTCTTGAACCTTATATAATGCTGCGTATCGCTGTAAAAAACGTCCTTGTTAAAGGTCTGCGGAGAAAGGTTCAGGCCCTGTGGAATGAAGAAAAAATATTCTATTTTGGACACGCTTTCCACGTCTTTTTTGAGGGCTATGTCCAGCTTCACCTCGAAACGATGCTTGTCGTGAATGGAAAGCTTGGAATCTATAAGCTCATCTTTTTCTTCTACCATAAATCGCCTTTTCAAGCTCCCGTAAGGATAATAAGTATTATATATTTTTTATGCAAGCGCATAACGCGTCGCGCCTTACGGCCGTTATCCTTTGGGATGGTATTTCTTATGCATGGATTTTATCGCGGAATTGTCCAGGTGGGTGTAGATTTGCGTGGTGTTCAGGCTGGCATGTCCCAGTATCTCGCCTATTGAACGCAGGTCCGCCCCTCTCTGCAGAAGATGAGTGGCGAAACTGTGCCGTAAAAGGTGCGGATACATATTCTTGGAAATACCGGCCGCCCGGGCCAGCGTTTTAAGATCCTTCCAGATCTGGATCCTGCTTATCCTTTTGCCCGACTTGTTCAAAAAAACTTCCGACGCCGCCTGTTTTCCGGCAAAACGCATATTCCTCAGGTCTATGTATTTTATCAGAAGTTCCACGGCGCGTTTATGCACCGGCACTATCCTTTCCTTGTCGCCTTTGCCTACCACCCTTATCCAGCCCTGAGAAAGATTGAGCGATTCCAGGCGCAGGTCGGCCAGCTCCGAAACCCGTATTCCGCTGGCGTAAAGCAATTCGGCTATCGCAGAGGTCCTGAGCAAATTGAATTTGTCCGAACTCCCCGGGGAAAGAAGGGCTTCCACTTCCGACGGAGACAGGGTTTTAGGCAGCCTTTTTTCAAGCCGGGGAGCCTTGAACCTGCTCAGCGGATTTTTGGCTATTTTATTCTCTATGGCCAGGAATTTATAAAAGGCCTTAAGGGACTCGGCCTTTCTGAAAAGAGAGGCGGCCTTAAGACCGGAGCCGGTTTTGAGCTCACAAAGGTAACTTTCCACGTGTTCGGTATTTATTTTCAAAGGATTGATTTTTTTTCCGGAGCAATAATCGAAATAAAGCGCTATGTCCCCCGAATAAGCCCAGGCGGTATTTTTGGAAAGACCCTTTTCAAGAGCGATGTATCTTTTGAAAATGGAGATCAGCTCGTCTTTCAGCATAGTAAAAGAAAACGCGGCTCCTCAAGGGAAAAACCCTTATTTCCTGACTTTCTTTTCTTCCTTTTTGGGCTCGGCTTGGGGCTCCTCTTTCGCCGCGTCGGCGGAGGAAACGGTGCCGTCGCTAAGAAACCTGGACTTCAGCTCTTTTTCCACGCTTTCGACGACCTGGGGATTGGCCTTCAAATAATCTTTGGCGTTTTCGCGGCCCTGGGCTATGCGTTCGCCCTTGTACTCAAACCAGCTCCCGGCCTTTTCTATCACGCCGGTCTCCACACCCATGTCGAGCAGGCAGCCTTCGCGGGAAATACCCTGGCCGTTCACCATTTCAAATTCGCCCATCCTGTAAGGCGGCGCGACCTTGTTCTTGACCACCTTGACCCTTATCCTGGCGCCGGTTATGAGATCTCCCTGCTTTATAGTTTCTATTTTCCTTATATCGAGCCGCACGGAAGAATAGAATTTGAGGGCCAGACCGCCGGTAGTGGTCTCCGGGTTGCCGAACATTACGCCTATTTTGTGCCTTATCTGGTTTATGAAGATTATGGCGGTCTTGCTGTTGGCGGCTATCGCGGTAAGCTTTCTCAGCGCCTGCGACATGAGCCGCGCCTGAAGCCCCATATGGGAGTCGCCCATCTCGCCTTCTATCTCAGCCCTGGGGACCAAAGCGGCCACTGAGTCTATGACTATGATGTCCAGGGCGCCGGAGCGTACCAGTTTTTCGGTTATTTCCAGGGCCTGTTCTCCGGAATCCGGCTGGGAAATTAGAAGATTGTCTATGTCCACGCCTATTTTTTTCGCGTAAAGCGGGTCCATGGCGTGTTCCGCGTCTATGAAGGCGGCCACGCCGCCGGTTTTCTGGGCTTCGGCTATGATATGAAGAGTAAGAGTGGTCTTACCCGAGGCTTCGGGCCCGTAGATCTCAATGATCCTGCCCCTGGGCAGGCCGCCTATCCCCAGAGCGAGGTCCAGCGAAAGGGCCCCGGTGGGTATGACGGAAATTTTATTTTTCAGGGATTTCTCCCCGAGTTTCATTATGGCTTCCTTGCCGAAAGCCTTTTCTATCTGATTGAGGGCCGCGTCAAGGGCCTGTCTCTTTTCGTCCTGCTTCTTTTCGTCTTTTACCATATTTCCCTCCGATTTTTTCTTTTTCAAATCCGTAAGTTTAAAAATTTCTTCTCTCCACACCTAAATTCTAACATATTACCGCGCCAACTGTATGTCGCGGTAATATGTTCTTAAAAAATCGCGACTGGCCTGTGGCCGGTGCCGTAACAAGGGCTATGCCCGTCAGACGGCCAACTGTATGTCGCGGTAATATGTTCTTAAAAAATCGCGACTGGCCTGTGGCCGGTGCCGTAACAAGGGCTATGCCCGTCAGACGGCCAACTGTATGTCGCGGTAATTTGGGGACAGTATACGC
>Ga0210017_1003322_pt1 | contig 13518 bp, 10 predicted proteins | sample CryGeyCG2014_020_FD_183966 | JGI IMG/M metagenome (GOLD analysis project Ga0210017, IMG submission 183966) | Groundwater microbial communities from aquifer - Crystal Geyser CG08_land_8/20/14_0.20 (SPAdes) (version 2) | ecosystem: Environmental > Aquatic > Deep subsurface > Groundwater | place... | reverse complement strand
CACGATGAGCCAATTTTTATTTAAAGGCTCATTTTGACACTCCTATCCAAAGGTGTCCTTAAGCTGAAGCCCTTCCTGAAGTCCCAAGCTCCAATAAGCCTTGTCCCTTCTGCTTCATTTCGTTCTTGCTCTTTCACGTATTATCGGCTATTGCAAATAATGATAAAAGATTTTAATATTGAGGGAAAATTTGAACGGAGAAAATTAATGTTTCAATTTCATACATAAATAGATGCAATTAACACCCTATCATGCCAAATATTTTGCTTATGAGCTGACACGCCGGTATCCATCCGACAGTTTACAAAAGCTTGCCGCCTCGTTATCCGACGCACAGGTTGATTTAAATCCTCATCAGGTCGAGGCAGCCTTATTTGCCTTTCGCTCGCCGCTTTCAAAGGGCGCTATTTTGGCCGATGAAGTTGGATTGGGAAAAACCATTGAAGCAGGAATTGTTATTTCTCAGAAGTGGGCAGAACGCAAGAGAAGGATTCTGATTATTGTCCCTTCCAGTCTTCGCAAACAGTGGAATCAGGAATTAGCGGACAAATTTTTTCTGCCCTCTATTATTCTTGAGACAAAATCATTTAATCAGGAAATCAAAACTGGGAATCTGAATCCTTTTAAGCGAGACAGCATTGTAATATGTTCTTACCACTTTGCAAGGACAAAGGATGCCTATATCAAACAGGTTGAATGGGACTTGATTGTGATTGACGAGGCGCATCATTTGAGGAATGTTTATAAGAACACCAACAAGATAGCCAATGCTATCAAGGCTGCCGTAGCTCATGTGCCTAAGCTTCTGCTGACAGCAACACCCCTTCAAAATACCCTCATGGAGCTATACGGACTTGTGAGCATCATTGACGATTATACATTTGGGGATTTGACAAGCTTTAAGAGTCAGTTTGCCCGTTTGACCAACAATGATAATTTTGACGATTTAAAGGAGCGGTTAAAGCCCATTTGCAAACGTACATTGAGAAGGCAGGTTCTGGAATATGTGAAATACACCAACCGCATTCCCATAACACAGGAGTTTTATCCTACCGAGAATGAGCAGCTGCTTTATGACCTGATATCCGATTATTTGCAGCGGCAAAACCTTTATGCCTTGCCTGCAAGCCAAAGGCAATTGATGACACTTATTCTCCGCAAACTGCTCGCATCGTCTACTTATGCAATATCAGGCACATTAGAAGCCCTATCAAATAAATTGGATGCAGTTGTTGTAAATCAGGAAATAATGCCGGTGCTTGAAGAAACAGTTTCACAAGATTTTGAAATATTTGACGAGATGCAAGACGAGTGGACAGAGGACGAAGATGAGACAGAAGAAAAAAAGACTTACACTCCTGAAGAAATAAAATCAATAAAAGAAGAAAGCCAGTCATTAAAGGAATTTTATTCACTGGCCAAGGCAATAAAGAAGAACTCTAAAGGTGAAGTTTTACTGACTGCATTGAAGGCAGGCTTTGCCGAGGCTGAGAAACGGGGCGGAGTTAAAAAAGCGGTTATTTTTACCGAATCAACAAGAACACAGAAATATCTTGAAAATATTTTGGAGAATACTGAATACAGCGGAAAGATAGTCTTGTTTAACGGCTCAAATACCGACCCAAAATCACAGGCGATTTATAAATATTGGGTTGAGAAGCATCAGGGAACTGACAGGATTTCAGGTTCAAAAAGCGCGGACATGAGGGCAGCTTTAGTGGATTATTTCAGAGACGAAGGAATAATAATGATTGCAACCGAAGCAGGCGCTGAAGGAATTAATTTGCAGTTTTGCTCATTGGTCGTTAATTATGACCTTCCGTGGAATCCACAGAGGATTGAGCAGAGGATCGGCAGATGCCACCGTTACGGACAAAGGCATGATGTGGTTGTGGTTAATTTCCTGAATAAAAAGAACGCTGCTGACCTGAGGGTATATCAACTTCTCTCAGAGAAATTTAAGCTTTTTGAAGGCGTCTTCGGCGCAAGCGATGAGGTGCTTGGAAGTATTGAATCAGGCGTAGACTTTGAAAAGCGCATTGCACAGATTTATCAGCAATGCAGGACAGAAGAAGAAATACAGACTGCATTTGATGCCCTTCAGAAAGAGATGGAGCCGCAGATTGACGAGACAATTAGTCTTACAAGACAGAGGCTCCTTGAAAACTTCGATGAAGAGGTTCACGAAAAACTCAGGATCAATTTACAGGAAAGCAGGGATTATCTAACAAAATATGAAAACTGGCTCTGGCAGGTTACGAAATATTATCTTGAGCCGTATGCCGATTTTGCCGAAGATGGTTATTCTTTCGTGTTGCGAGAAAACCCATTTGGGAATGAAACAATACATCCGGGACCCTACAGAATAGGCAAGAATATTGAAGACGCTAACATTTACAGGATTGGACATCCTCTTGCGCAGCGTCTTATTGATAAGTGCAAATCCATATCGCTTGATAGTCGGGAGGTAGTCTTTGATTACTCAAATACACCTAAGAATATCAGCGTTCTTGAACCTCTTATAGGAAAATCAGGCTGGCTGTCAATAATGAATCTGACCACCCATTCTTTTGAAACGGAAGACCATATTCTCATGTGTGGAATAGCTGATGATGGCTTGGAACTTGACATTGAACAATGTCAAAGGCTTTTTTCCTTATCAGCTGCTGTAAGCCCTTTCCTTGATAAGGGGTGGGCAGGGATGGCTGAAAAACAAATCGAAAAAATTGCTCACAGACAAAAGGAAGAAATTCTGCAAAACAATGCTGAACGCAATGGGGGCTTCTTTGATGATGAAATGGAAAAGCTGGATAAATGGGCTGATGACGTAAAGAGCAGCATTGAGTTAGAATTGAAAGAGCTTGACAGGGACATAAAGGCCAGGAAGACAGAGGCCAAGAAAATCCTGAAGCTTGAGGAAAAGTTATCAGCGCAGAGAGATATCAAAGAAATGGAAAAGAAGAGAAATACTTTACGGCAAAACCTTTATCAGGCGCAGGATGAGGTGGACGTGCGAAAGGAAAATCTGATTAATGAAATAGAGGCAAGGTTAAAGCAGAAGATAGAAAGCAATGAATTGTTTACTATAAAATGGAAAGTGGTTTAGAAGGGGACATTGATAAATGATTGATGCCGGCAATGTAAATATTCTTATCAAAGAAGGCGAGGGATTAACCGTTGAGTGTAAGGAGAGGTACACTTCCAAGATTGACCGCGACATCGTCGCTTTTGCTAATTCAAAAGGCGGGCTATTACTGCTCGGAGTTGATGACTCAGGAAGGGTTGTCGGAGAGAAGCTGACTAACAAAATGAAAGCGGAAATAAATACTATTGCCCGGAATTGTGACCCATCAATTCACCTTAAGAATATCCGTCAAGTGGGGGAAATTGTTGTCATTGAGGTTCCGGAGGGAGATGAAAAGCCATACAGTTCATCATCCGGTTATTTCAGGAGGCTGGACGCAGTAACACAGAAGATGACGCAAAGAGAAGTGCGGGCTATTTTTCGCGAGACTGAGGATATCTCTTTTGAGGATATCTTCCGCAGAGATTTAAGCCTTAATGATATATCACTCAAAAAAGTCAAATCATTTTTACGGGAAGCGAATATGTCTTACCATATCAGCAAGGCAAATCTTTCTTCTTTTCTTACGAGTCTGAGTATTTGCAAAAAGGACAAAATCAACAATGCGGGAGCGTTAATGTTTGCTTCTAAACTTGGAAGATTTATCCCTCATGCTGAAAGTATTTTTGCGGCATTTAAGGGAACAGGCAAAACTAATATTTATGACCGGTATGATGTAAAAGACGACCTTTTAATCCAGTTTAATGAAGCCGTTGCTTTTCTTAAGAAACATTTGAATGTCCGCAGTGAAATTCGGGGGTTTGACCGGTTCGATATTTATGAGATTCCGTTAGACGCCTTAAGGGAAGCTGTTGTTAATGCGATTGTCCACAGGAATTACACGATTAAAGGAACAAGTGTATATGTAAGGGTTTTTGATGACCGTGTGGAAATAGAGAATCCCGGGGGACTGGCTGACGGAATCGCGAAGCGGGACTTTGGCAAGTCTTCAGTGAGGAGAAATCCGATCATCGCCGATCTGTTCCATCGCATGGGTAAAGTTGAGCGAATGGGTACAGGCATTGAACGTATGCGAGAACTCATGCGTGACGCCGGGCTGAAAGAGCCCGTATTTGAAATGGATGCATTCTTTCGGGTCACTTTTTATCGTGATCCCCGTTATTCTCTTAAAGCGGATAAAGAAACCGGGGAGAAAAGTACGGAGAAAGTACGGAGAAGGTACGGAGAAAGTACGGAGAAAGGATTGGCAGAAAGTTGGGTGAAAAAGTTGGGTGAAAAGTTGGGTGAAAAGTTGGGTGAAAATGAAAAAGGAATTTTAGAACTAATTGCGAAAAACAGATTTATAACAATACCTGAACTTTCAACGATGTTAGGAATAAGCACAACATCTGTGGAAAACAACCTTGCAAAACTGAAAGTGAAAAAAATATTGAAACGCATTGGCCCTGATAAAGGCGGGCATTGGGAGATTGTGGATGTCTAAACCCCAAAAACTTGAACTCACATGGATAGGGAAGGATGAGCAGCCGAGGCTGGAGACTCCAATGAGGGGAAGGTAACTTAAACATTTATGGCTATTCCAGAATCACAACTTCAAACGTGGTCACACCAAGGATCGATCACTCAATCTAAAAACACCTACGCCACTATTAAGTCGGCACTTGAGGACTCCGATTCCTCTTACGATGGGAAGTCTTTCGATGTTTTTTTGCAGGGATCGTATGGCAATGACACCAATATCTATGGTGAGAGTGATGTTGATGTGGTCATTCGGCTGGACTCGATCATGAGGAGTGACCTGAGCAAACTGCCGGAGGAGCAAAAAAACGCATATCACAAGGCATACCCTAAGGCAACCTATACCTTCGATGAGTTCAGGCAAGGGGTCATCAACCAGCTTGTAGCCAGTTTCGGCAAGCGTGACGTGGTTGCGGGTAATAAAGCTTTGAAAATCAATGCTAATGGCTCGCGGCGCAATGCGGACGTAGTAATTTGTTATCAATACAGGCGCTATCTCTCCTTTAATAATATTGAGGATCAGGAGTATGTTCCCGGTATTATTTTCCCAACCACAACGTCCGGGGAGATCATTAACTATCCAAAAAAACACTCGGATAATTGCACTATAAACCATAAAGCAACCGCTTCAATGTTCAAGCTGATGGTGCGTATCTTGAAAAACATGCGTAGTCAGATGGTCAAAGAAGGTATGCTCCGCGATGGTGCCGCCCCATCCTACTACCTTGAAGGATTGTTCTACAATGTTCCGGTGGAGCAATACGTAACATCTTCCTACAGCGATACGTTTTGCAATGGCATCAATTGGCTTCTGAAAGCCGAACACAAGAAGCTCATATGCGCCAACTGGCAGTATTGGCTGCTTGGCGACTCGAACGTGCAGTGGAATGAGGCCGATTTTGATTTGTTCCTGTCGGTTGTTTGTAAATTCTGGAAGGAGTGGAAATAGCATGCATTCTTACGCCAGTGACAGCCCGGACCGAAAGGTCGTGCCATGGGTCATTGCTGCCATTGCAGTGGCGGTAGCTTATGCCTATTTCCTCGCTTCTTCGCATTTTAAATTCTTGTTACCGTGGTGGGTGGAGGCCCCTTCGATCCTGGGCGTGTACGGAGCTGGACATTGGCTGTATGACACACTTCTTTGGAAAAAGACCCTCTTCGGATTTCACTTGTCACAAATCCCGAACTGCAACGGCACGTGGTATGGCTCGATTCATTCTAGTCATAATAGCGACTCTCAGTCCGAAGGTATGATCACGATCCACCAAACTTGGAGCAAGATTTTGATCGAATTTGAATCTACCAGCTCCAGCTCGCTCTCCAGAATGGCCTCTTTCAATATCACGCCTGGCATTTCTCATTGGTTGATCTACGAATACACCTCTGATCCAAGGTCCCATTCAGATCCTGCTATGCATGCACATCGCGGGTTGGCTTTTTTGAAACTGAGCCAGAGTGGTAATCGATTGGATGGTGACTACTACACCGGCAGAGACAGGGGCACACAAGGTACAATGAAAATGCACCTCGTATTCCGCAAAGTGCTCGACCGCGAAGACGCGGCTCACAAATATAGTCAGTTACAGGAAGTCCGTAGCGCAGCAGATATAGAAAAGTAAAAAATCATGACCAACAAAAAACAAAAACTTGAACTCACATGGATAGGGAAGGATGAGCAGCCGAGGCTGGAGCCGAGGATATTGATTGAAGACCAGGAGAGGTCTTACGGCGATAAGAATAGCGGGAACATGCTCATCCACGGCGACAACCTTCTTGCGCTTAAGGCGCTTGAGCAGGACTTTGCAGAAAAAATTAAATGTATCTATATTGACCCACCTTTTAACACTGGCGCAGCCTTTGAGCATTACGATGATGGATTAGAACACTCAATATGGCTGGATCTAATGTATAGAAGAATTAAGATTTTGCATGGCCTTTTAAGAAGCGATGGATTTATGACCGTACATTTAGATGACAGCGAAGCGTCATACATGAAGGTATTTTTAGATGAAATTTTTGGAAGAGCCAATTATTTAAATACGATTACTATTTCAGCTAATAGCCCATTTGGGTTTAAGCATACTTCAAAATCCATATTCAAAACCGCTAATTTTTTATTTCTTTATGCAAAGGATATTACCAAATCGCAAATTAAAACATTATACAAGGCAAGGGAATATGATACTGCTTACAAATTCATTTTAAAAGAAAGAACAACTGACTACAAGCAATGGGCTTGGGTCTTAGTTGCTGAAGAAACTGCTATTAATTTAGGTTTTGAAAGTGCAAATAAAGCAAAAAGAATTTTAGGAAAAAATGATTTTGAGAAGGCTGTTGCCGAATACGCTATTGCAAACTGTGAGCGGGTTTTTCGAACTGCATCTGTTACAGGTGGAGCTTTGCAAAAAAGAAGAACAACCATAGAGCAATCCAAAACAAATAGGAATAAAATATTTACACATCCTAACGATGATATGCCATATTTTTTCTTAAATGGTGAAAGAATTCTTTTTTACGATGAAAGAATGCAACTCATTGATGGGAAGAAACAGCCAGGTGAAGTTTTAACAGACATGTGGAATGATATTAGTTGGGAAGGAATAGCTACAGAAGGAGACGTCGACTTTCCAAAAGGTAAAAAACCAGAAAAACTTATTGAAAGAATAATTGATTTAACAACGATGGAAGGCGATTGGGTTCTTGACTCTTTTGGCGGTTCCGGCACAACCGGCGCTGTTGCTCACAAGATGGGAAGAAAATGGATTATGGTAGAACTTGGCGAACATTGTCATACTCACTGTCTTCCGCGATTGCAAAAAGTTATTGACGGCACAGATCAGGGCGGAATCTCAAAGGCTGTGGGTTGGCAGGGCGGCGGCGGATTCAAATATTATTACCTTGCACCGAGCCTGTTGAAAGAAGACAAGTACGGCAACTGGATTATTGACGAGCGGTACAAAGCTGACATGCTTGCGGCAGCTATGGCAAAGCATGAGGGATTTAAATACAGCCCGGATGAGACTGTTTACTGGAAGCAGGGGAAGTCAACGGAAAAGGATTATATCTTCACTACCACCAATTTCATCACAGTTGAATTCCTGGACAAAATCCATGAAGAGATGCAAGCAGAGGAGAGCCTTTTAATCTGTTGTAAATCTTTTTCAAGGCCATGTGGCAATCGCTATCCAAATATCACAGTCAGAAAGATTCCGAATATGCTTCTCGGGCGGTGCGAATTTGGCAAAGAGGATTACAGCCTGAATATAATCAACATGCCGGTTAATCCGGATGAACCAGAATTTGTTCCAGTCGGGATGCCTGCTAATAGTAAAAGCACTAAATCCAAAAAAGGAAAGCCCAGGAAAGAAGCATCGCTTTTTGAGGAGGAAGCCGAGTAATGGATAGAATAGCGATCAATATCAAAAACAGATTGAGCCTCCGGCCTCCACAAACAGAGAGCTTGAACATCCTTGCTGAATTGGCTGATAAGCTATCCCTGACAAAAACACCAACCACCCCTGACCCCTCCTTAACCAAGGAGGGGAGTTTAAATAACAACATCAAAAGCTCCCCGCCTATTTTAGGAGGGGATAAAGGGGTGGTAAATAATGAGTTGAATTCACAGCTTGAAATAGTAAGAAGCGCTTACCCCACCTGCACAGACTTTGAGCGCAACTTTCCCTCAATCTGCTTTGCACTGGCTACAGGTGTAGGGAAAACCCGCTTGATGGGAGCTTTTGTCGCTTACCTCTATTTGGCAAAGGGAATTAAGAACTTCTTTGTTCTTGCTCCGAACCTGACGATTTACAATAAGTTGATTGAGGATTTTTCCAATTCAACACATCCGAAATATGTCTTTCAGGGTATTGGAGAATTTGTTCATAATCAGCCGGTGATTATTACAGGAGATAATTACACTAACTCAAAGCTCTTTGATTCAGATGTCCATATCAATATTTTCAATATCTCGAAAATCAATGCGGAGACAAGAGGCGGTAATGCCCCACGCATAAAAAGACTTTCTGAGTTTCTTGGGGAATCATATTTCAATTATTTATCTAATTTAGATGACCTTGTACTTTTAATGGACGAGTCCCACCACTACCGCGCGAACAGGGGCATGGAAGTTATAAATCAACTGAATCCTGTTATTGGACTTGAGCTTACTGCAACTCCAAAGATTGAGCGAAGCGGAGGGGCCATCAAATTCAAAAACGTGGTGTTTGAATATTCTTTAGCAAAGGCTATTCAGGACGGGTTTGTAAAAGAGCCTGCTGTAGCCACAAGAAAGGATTTCGATCCTTCGCACTATTCCCCTGAGGAGTTGGACAGAATAAAGCTTGAGGATGGAGTCCGTATCCATGAAGATACAAAAGTTGCTCTGGATATATATGCAAGGGATAACAAGGTTAATATCATAAAGCCCTTTGTATTGGTGGTTGCGAAGGATATTGACCATGCCAGAAAGCTCAAAGAACTTATAGTGTCCAGTTCATTCTTTGAAGGTTACTATGCTGATAAGGTTATGGAAATTCATTCAAATCAGACTGGGGAAGAAAAGGATGACAATATATCACAGCTGGTTTCATTGGAGAACCCTAATAACAAAATGGAAATTGTCATACACGTGAATATGCTGAAGGAAGGCTGGGACGTTACCAACCTGTATACCATTATCCCGCTGCGCACTTCGGCATCGGAAACCCTGACGGAACAGACAATAGGCCGTGGTCTGCGATTGCCCTATGGGAAAAGAACCGGAGATAACAAAGCGGACAAACTTACAATTGTTGCACATGACAAGTTTCAGCAAATTATTGATAAGGCAAATGAACCGGATTCCATTATCAGAATAGAAAATATCATCACAATTGACCCCCAGGAATTAAGTCAACCCAAGGTAGTAATTACTTCTGCTTCTTCAGTTGAAGAAAAGTATAAGGAAGAGCAAAAGAGAATAGAGACCATCACAGAACCAGCCGAAAAGCAGAAAGCACAAATCAGCCTGGATAGTAAGAAGTCTATTCTTGCTGTATTGCCTGAGATGAGCAGTACTGTAACTAATATTACGGAACTGAAGAAAGATGAAATCAAACAGATTGTTGTAGAGAAAGTAAAAGAGAAGATATATAGCACTCCTCAGCAGGCCATGTTTGCGGGAGACCTGATTAAGGAGGTTGAAGCTGCTTACGATGCTGTTGTAGATGATTTTACCGGCAATATCATTGAAATACCGAGAATCAGCATTCAGCAGTCCGATGAAGTAATATCCGGGTTTAAGGATTTTGATTTAGATACCAGGAACCTGAACCTTCAACCTGTGTCAGAGGAAATATTGAGAAGGACCCTCAGACCACAGGAAAATGATTCAGACAGCATATTTGGGAAGGGCAGAATCATTATTGATAGTCCGGAAAAAATTATTGTGAATGAGTTAATTAATCACTCGGAAATAGATTACGATATGCAGTCAGATTTATTGTTTAAATTAGCGGGACAAGCAATGGAGAAGTTTAAAACATATCTTGATGATGATAATTTGATGAATGTTGTGCAATCGCAGAAACGTGAAATCGGAAGCTATATTTATTCGCAAATGATGGAGCTTTTTTATTGCAAAGCCCCCAGTTATGAAAAACCGATTGTGAAACCATTTTCGAAGATTGAAGAACATAATTTTTCGAAATATGCTAAAGATGCTGTCCATGATTATAGAGACACCATTACACCTACCAATGCCATTCCTTCAAAGGTCTTTAGCGGTTTCAAAAAAGCAAGTCATAATTTATACAAATTTGATTCCAAAACTGAGAAGGATTTTGCCGCTATTTTAGAGCAGGATAAGGCTGTTCAGAAATGGCTGAGACCGGCTCAAAACCAATTTCATATTTATTGGGAGCATAACTCGAAAAGATACTGCCCTGATTTTGTTGTTGAAGCCGCAGATTGCATATATATGGTTGAAACCAAGAAAGAAGGGGATATGGAAAGCTCAGATGTTCAGGAAAAGGCAACAGCTGCCATCAAGTACTGCAACCACGCCACTGAATTCAACCTGAGTCATGGTAAGAAGCCGTGGAAGTATGTTCTTATACCACACAATGCGGTTCTGGCTAATATGAGTTTTGAGACGCTGATGAGAAAGTATGTACAGGAGGATTTATAAAGATTCACATCTCAAAATTTTTCAAAAATAAATTATAAGTTCTTTTGCCTTTGGGTGATAGAAAGGAAAGACCTTTTATGTCAAGAAGAAAAAGTGAATTTGAAGAGATACTGGAGGGAAGCTTTAAATATCCCATCATAGGGGTTATCATAAGCATTATCTTTGCCGGCATAGGGTTTTATCTTTCAAATAAAAGCGCCACGCCGGGTACGGCAGCAGCTATGACAAGCGGCGTTTTTCAAATGTTTGGCAAGTTTTTGTATATGCTCGCAGGGCTCACCCTCTTTTTTTCTGCTCTTGGATACGTAGTGGGTGCTATAAAGAAGAAAAATAAGAGTAAGTTCTTTGCTCAAAAGCAAACATTGTTTGATATAAAGAGGCTTACATGGCGGGAATTTGAAGAGTTTGTCGGTCACTTCTTCGAAAAAATGGGGTACAGGGCAGAGGTTACAGGCGGGCTTAATGATGAAGGGATTGATATTGTTGTCTATAAAGATGGGAAAGCGCATTTCGTCCAATGCAAAAAGTATAGTGAAAGGCAGGTAACCCTTTCAATGATGCGAGACTTCTATGGTGCAATGGCGGCAAAAGGAAGCCGCGAAAAGGGTTTCTTTATCACTACCGGCGATGTTACCCTTGAGGCAGGTAAGTTTGCAGAGGAAAATTCCATAGAAGTGATTAATGGTTCGAGACTTATGGCTTATTTAAATACAATCGGTTTCTCATCTCCTCAGATTCCAAAGTCAAAAAGCGGCGCTGTCAAACAGACGCCGAAGGTCTGTCCTGAATGTGGCGCTGCTATGGTTGTGCGAGTGGCGCGAAAAGGAGCCCACGAGAATAAGCCTTTCTGGGGATGTTCTAATTACCCCAAATGCCGGGCCATCGTGCCATATACCGAATAGCAGTTCGCTGGTATCAATATATTATTTTTGGAGAGCAGAGATGCTCGGATACGTATACCAGAGAAAGGGCTATTTCTGCTATTCCTCTTTTATCAGTGTCAACAGATCATTCGGCTGGCAATTAAAGTAGATCAGCAGTTTTTCAATATCTTTTCTGCTGAAATTATAATTGTGGTTGGTTGCAATTCTTGATAATGTTAAGGCCTTGATGCCGGTTTCTTTCTCGATGACCTTATAGGTAATCCTTCTTTTTTCTATCGCACTTTTTCGTTCAATCAGCGCCTTTAGATTTACTATAAGCATCCATCCGCTCCTTGTCCTTGGAAATCATCTGATGACTCAATAATATCACTAAAAGCACGGCAATATCAACATTTGAAAGAAAAGGGCATTAAAAGACTTGACAGAAGTATCATAAAATGCTATAAATATCTTTAGGTGATAGTAATATACCTATTAAAGCTATTTTGATAGCTTAACATGAAACATCTAAAAGAAGTGGTGCAGGATCATTTTGAAGGGTCAAAATCATTTTTCTGCAAATAATCCCTTGACTTTAGGGCGCTAAAACACGTTAATCACTTATAGGAGGGCGTATGTATATCAAGAAAGAAGACTTTGGGTATTTTGAAGGACTCCATAAGAGTCTGGATGAGGCAAGGAGAAAAAAGTTTCTGGACATCCTGCTTAAGGCCGGGAGCAAGAGAATCGGTGAGGACATCTCCAAGATACAGGTGGTTGACGACAGCATATATGACGAAAAGGGGATAGAGCAGGGAGAGATGATAACCAGAACCATGATCAAAAAAGCCTATAAAGAGGCAAAGGGGGAAGGCAAATAATGAAATACGAAACTATAAGGAACATTCAGCTATCGCTTTTTCCTGAAGAGGAGATGAAGCGGACATTAGGTCCGGCAGAGGAACTTCTCGGAATGGCAGGGAGGAGCCTTTTTATTGGAAAAGGCATAACCCGGCCCAAAAGAGCCGAAATACTAATCAAAAGGAAAAAGAAATCGGAGATCCGCAGAGGCGGACAAGGGGAGAACCAATGCGTATAGAAACAGGAAATATCTGCGAGATAATCATAGTCTTGATGTATATTCTGAAAATAATTTTTCATTAAAAAAGACTATGACGCCGGTCAAGGCAAACCCCGTTAGAGAACTCACACGGAGCATTTCTCTAACGGGGCAAAGGCAGAAAGACATATTTTGATTGAAGGCAATATAATAAACGGAAGCAATATGGATTCAAAACTAAAACAACAATCAGAAGAATTCGTTAAGGGCCTTGTAACAAATGCAATGCCTGACTACGAACTCCGCTATCCCCAGATAGAGATGATGGGAGCATGTTCCAATATCATAGAGGGCAGCGGAGTTTTAATTGCCGAGGCAGGCACCGGGACAGGCAAGACATTTGCCTATCTCATCCCTTTAATCCTCTCCGGAAAGAAAGGTATTGTTTCAACAAGAACAATAAACCTTCAGGAACAGCTTGTCTCCAAGGATCTGAGATTCCTCGCCGCTTTAAAGGAGTTTGATTATGCCATTGCAAAAGGCAGAAGCAATTACCTATGCCTCAGGCGGCTTAATGCATTCAGGGTTTCAAACGAAGAAGAATCATCTGAATACAGAAAACTTGTCAGCTGGGCGGCTGTCACAGACACCGGAGACATAGAAGATTATCCGGACAGGTCTTCTTTATGGGACAGGGTGTATTCGGATCCTGATGCCTGCAGGGGTAAAAAATGCAGTTATTACAACCAATGCTTCTATTTCAAGGCAAGGCAGAGATGGGCAAAGGCTCAGATTGTAGTTGCAAACCATGCCCTTATAAGCATCA
>Ga0210017_1003320_pt1 | contig 13520 bp, 11 predicted proteins | sample CryGeyCG2014_020_FD_183966 | JGI IMG/M metagenome (GOLD analysis project Ga0210017, IMG submission 183966) | Groundwater microbial communities from aquifer - Crystal Geyser CG08_land_8/20/14_0.20 (SPAdes) (version 2) | ecosystem: Environmental > Aquatic > Deep subsurface > Groundwater | place... | reverse complement strand
GTTGGCAAATTGCTTTCTGAAATTTTTACCAAGGCTAAATTTTCTTTTAAATCTCTTTTTAAAATTTGGAAAGACGGATTTTTTCCTTCCCAAAAAATTTTAGTATCTCCTCCTTGAGGAACCAGCTCGGCAGAAGTTACTACCAGGCCATCGGAAGTAATGATAATTCCCGAACCTTCCACAATCTTGCCGGTTTTCAGCTTCGTTCTCACTCCCACTACTACTTTTTCCACTTTTTCCACGGCATTTGTTAAAGCCACGTTTTCCTCAATAGTAGTTTCTTTTATCTCGGTAACATAAACAGGCGCTCTTTCTAAACGGTATTTATAAAAAAGAGGCTTTTCAATAAAATAAGGCCACAAAATCTGATCGGCAAAAATTCCCCCCACCGTCCCAATAACAAAAATGGCAATGATTTTAAGAATATTTTTAACCACGATGTATTCAACTATATTTTATTTGGCGAAAACTTTTTCGCGTTGGTTTTTAATGTCGGTTTTTAAAAAATCTTTAGCCAGCTTCAAAACAATCTTGCCGTTATCCACATCCACTATCACCCGCTCTTTTTGTTTTAATTCGCCGGAAACAATTTTAAGAGACAAAGGGTCTAAAACCTCTCTTTGAATGACTCTTTTTAAGGGTCTGGCGCCTAAATTTAAATCAAAACCTTTTTCAGCCAAAAATTCTTTGGCGCCTTCCTCAACCTTTAATTCAATTTCTTTGCTTCGCAACCTGTTTTGAACTTTGGTTAATTCCAGTTCAACAATTCTTTTGATTTCGGTTTTTCCAAGATAATTAAATATAATGATTTCATCAATTCGGTTCAAAAATTCCGGCCGAAAGTTCTCTTTGAGCGCCGTCATCACTTTTTCTTTTAGCGCTTCCCTCTGAGAAGTTTCTTCCGAACCCGCCACAAAACCCAAAGCGGCTTCTCTGGCGATAATTTCCGAGCCTACATTAGAAGTCATAATTAAAATTGAATTTTTAAAAGAAACTACTCTGCCCTTGGCATCGGTTAATCTGCCATCTTCAAAAATTTGGAGCAAGATATTAAAGACTTCGGGGTGCGCTTTTTCAATTTCATCAAGCAAAACAACGCTGTAAGGCCTTCTTCTAATTTTCTCTGTTAATTGGCCGCCTTCTTCATAACCCACATATCCCGGAGGAGATCCTATCATTCTGGAAACAGTGTGCTTTTCCATATATTCTGACATATCCAGCCTCACCAGAGCGTTTTCATCGTTAAATAAAAATTCAGCCAGAGCCCGAGCCGTCTCTGTTTTTCCTACGCCAGTCGGTCCTAAAAATAAAAATGAACCCAAAGGCCGGTTCTCCTCAGAAATGCCGGCACGGGAGCGACGAATGGCGTTGGAAATTGCCGTGATTGCTTCTTTTTGACCCACCACTCTTCCCGCTACAATCTGTTCCATTTTTTCCAGCTTTCTGGCTTCTTCTTCCAGCAGTCTGGTTACCGGAATTCCCGTCCATTGAGAAACAACCTTGGCAATATCTTCTTCTGATACTTCTTCTTTTAAAATGGGGTGATTTTTTTGAAAAGAGGTTAATTTCTTTTCGGTGGATTTCAATTCTTTTAAAAGATTGGGAAGCTTTCCGTATTTAATCTCCGCCACTTTTTGCAAATCAGCTGAAGCTTGTTCTTTTTCAATTTCAAATCGTGAAACATCTATTTGCTTCTTTAAATCTTTGATTTTAGCGATTACCTCTTTCTCGGTCCGCCATTTATCCTCAATTTCTTTTGCCTTTTCTTTTAAATCGGATGTCTGACGGGAAATTATTTTTTTCTTTTTTTCATCTTTTTTAAAGGCTTCTTTCTCAATTTCTAATTTTTGTATTTCTTTCTTTAAGTTTTCGAGTTCTGGCGGCTCTGATTCTATTTCCAATCTCAGAGAACTCATTGCTTCATCCATCAGGTCAACCGCTTTGTCCGGCAAGAATCGGTCCGTAATGTAACGAGAAGCCAGCTCAGCTGATTTAATTATAGCTGAATCTTTAATTTTTACGCCGTGATGAAGCTCATATTTTTCTTTAATTCCTCTCAAAATGGCAATGGTGTCTTCTGTTGAAGGCTCTTGAACGTAAATTGGCTGGAATCTTCGCTCCAGAGCAGGATCTCTCTCTAAATATTTTTGGTATTCTTTCAGAGTGGTCGCTCCAATCGCTCTTAACTCTCCCCGAGATAAAGCCGGTTTTAAAAGATTTGAAGCATCAATTGCTCCTTCGGCAGCTCCCGCCCCCACTAAAGTATGAAGCTCGTCAATGAATAAGATATAACGGCCTGCGGCCCGGTTCATTTCCCTGAGAAAGGCTTTTATTCTGTCTTCAAATTCGCCCCGGTATTTTGTACCTGCCACCATCGCCCCCAAATCCAAAGCAACCAACTCTTTATCTTTAAGGCTTTCCGGCACTTCTCCCTTGATAATTTTCTGGGCCAGACCTTCAGCAATGGCGGTTTTCCCCACCCCGGCTTCTCCAATTAACACCGGGTTGTTTTTTGTCCGACGGGAAAGCACCTGTATTAATCTTCTGATTTCGTTTTCTCGGCCAATTACCGGGTCCAATTTTCCCTGCCTCGCTAAATTAGTTAAATTTCTGGCGTATTTTTCAATCACCTGATATTTTGATTCAGGCTCGGGGTCAGTAATTCTTTGACCCCCTCTAATTTGAGAAAGGTGCTTTAAGGCCGTATTATAATCCAATTTGCCAAATTCCAAAGTGGCAGTCCCTCCGCCTGACTGTAAAAAAGTGGCTTTATCTAAAATTTCTCTGGCTTTGGTTTCCGTATCCAGCAAGGCTAAAAATAAATGCTCCACCGAAATAAATTCATCGCCCATTTTCATTGCTTCCTGCCGCGCCCGGTCTAAAACCTTTGCCATATCCTGAGTGAGATAAAACTGGCCGAAAGCCTGCGGAGAGTTAATGACCGGAATTTTGTCTAAAGCCAAACCCGTCTTTCTCTTCATGTTTTCAATATCAATACCTGTTTTCTGAAGCAAATTTAAAACCACGCTTCCTTCCTGCGAAAGCAAAGAATACAAAAGATGCAGGGCGTCAATTTGCTGTTGCCCCTTTTCTGAAGCCGCCGATTGAGCCGACAATATCGCATCTTGCGCTTTATGAGTAAAATTCGCTCCTCCGTTCATATTGTCTTTTTACCATATTTTTTTTAAAAAAACAACCTAAAAAAAGGGGGAGATAAGTTCTCCCCTCTTTACCTAGATTACCTTTACCGTACCATTTTCTTTCTTTACAGAATTCACGTAACGACAGTGAGGGCATCCAATTCTCCTTTCCTTGTTCAGGGAACCATTTTTTGAATACACTTTCTTCTTACAGTTTGCACACCGAAACTTTACTGTCTTCATCTCTTTACCTCCTTTTCCATCCATTTTTATTTTTAAAACAACAAAAAACCTCTTTTTAAAAGAGGCCAGTTGAATTTCTTTAATTTTTATTTTTCGCCTATATTTTGATGAAAATCAAACTCGCCTCTTCCTTAAAGAAGTAGTAATAAAACCAAAAGATGAGACCAATCTGATTTGACATATTTTATATTAATGACGGGGGAATATAGATTTTATTACACCTACTCTTTCATCTCCCCCAAAGTCACTTCAATGTTTTTTTCTTGACCGCCTCTTAAAATCTTCAATGTTGCTTTATCTCCGGGATTATATTCTCCAATAATTTTCGCCAAACTGTTATCGGTGGTAATTTTTTCTCCATTAAATTCTAAAATTATATCGCCTTCTTTAAGACCGATGACTTCGGCCGGAGAACCCGGAAAAACAGCCGGCTCTCCCTGGCTTCCTTTTGTCACCCAGGCTCCGTAATTTACCGGCAATTTATTTTCTTGCTGAGCTGCATCATTAATCAGAACATACCTTACCCCTAAAAATGGATAAACAATCTTCCCTAAAGTTTTAACCTGTTCAATGTCTTTTTTAGCTCTGTTAATGGGAATGGCAAAGCCAATATTTTCTGCTCCTTGCGCCATGGCGAAATTAACACCAACGACCTCGCCTTTTAAATTCAACAGTGGACCGCCTGAATTTCCAGGATTAATAGCAGCGTCTGTTTGAATCACATCTTCCTGGGTTTCCACTGCTCCACCGCCTCCAGCCGTGATTGTTCTGCCCAATCCGGAAATTACTCCAACTGAGACAGTGTTTCGGAATTCGCCCAAAGCATTGCCAATGGCAATAATTGTTTGACCAATCTGCAAACTATCAGAATCGCCTAATTTTAAAACAGGGAAAGACCGGTCAGCTCCTTTTATCTTAATGACTGCCAAATCTCTGACCAAATCCCTTGCTAAAACCTCGGCCGGATATTTTTTCCCATCATTGGTTAAAACAGTATAATCAGCTTCTGTATCAACTACCACATGTTCATTGGTTAAAATCATCCCATCATCTGAAATAATGAATCCGGTGCCTCCGCCGACTTCCTGTTTCTGAGTTCCTTTTTGTCTGAATTGGGGAATTTGAAAATTAAAGGGTGAATCCGGAAAAGGATTAATATAGTACTGCTCAATAACTGGCAGGTTCTTTGTTATAATGATACTCACTACAGCTGGTGAAGCATCATTAACCACCTTAATAGTGGCTTGTTCCTGGGAAGTTTCGGGCGTGTAAACAGTCTGGTTTTCAGGAGCTTTTTGTTCTTTCTGCTCCTCGCCCGGCAGTTTGATATTTAATTTCGCCAGATAATCTTTAAATTGAACGCCAAAAAAGTCAGCGCCAATGATGCCGGCGGCAAATCCGAAAAACGAAGAGAGAAAAACGGTTAAAATTATTATGCCAAAAATTTTACTACGCCAAAAAGGCGCAACTTTCAACTGAGGATATTCAGTTTTAACTGGTAATTCCTCCATACCTAATTATTTTATTTTGTTCTTTTTTGCTTGTCAAGAACCCTGTAGCAATAGCTACGGGGTTCTAAATATGTAATTTATTTCTTACTTTTGTAATGTCCGAATTTATAGTGAAAAATATCAGATTTAATCGGCCCCAAAAAATGATAGTGAAGTTCAGCCGACATATATTTTAAAAGCACCTTTAACCAACCGTCTTTGTAAAACCTTCTTAAAGAAATTGAGATCTTCACTCCTTTTAACACGCCGAATTTTCCCAGCTTGGCTGCTCTTCTCACATAATCGTGGTCTTCGCAAAGTTTTATTTTCTCGTCAAATCCTTTTATTTTTTGGTGAAGCTCTTTTTTAATCAAATAACCCATCGCGCCGTAAGGCAAAAATCTCTCCAGTTTTTTCACCGGATAATTATAAAAACGCTCAAAGAGAAATTTTATCATTTTTCTGCTCGTCTGCGGGTCAAGCTGGACACTCGCCACCTCCAGATTTCTTCTATTAAATTCTCTAATTGCCTTCTCTAAAAATTTTTTCGGCAAGATAACATCGGCGTCCAAAAACAACAATAAATCTCCTTTGGCAACTTTAGTTCCTTCATTTCTGCCGACCGCCGGCAATCCGCCTTTAACGACTTTCGCGCCAAACTTCTGGGCAATTTCTCTCGTTTTATCAACAGAACCATCATCAGCCACAATGATTTCATAATCCTTGAATTTCTGTTTTTTAATTGACCTTAAAAGCTTGGGCAGAAATTCTTCTTCATTTAAGGTCGGAGTAATTATGCTTATCATAATTGCTTTCATCTCTAGCCTTTAAGTTTTGATTTTAATTTAGATTCAAAACTTCTTAGCTTTAATTTTAACTCTTCATCTTTGAAATATTTTAAAGCTACTTTTATAATTCTAAGCCACATTTTAGGATTACTGATGAGCTTACTATTCTTTAAACCTCCTCCTCTTTTCAAATTAGGAATGGCTACCTCTTTTATCACAAATCCCTTCTTTATTACCTTGATATCCATTTCTGTTTCTATTTCAAAATAATCACTTTTTAAATCTAACTTATCCCAGTCTTTTCTTCGGATTGCTCGGAACCCTGCCAAAGGGTCAGAGGCCTTAAAATTTATTAAACCAAATATCGGCCACATGTAAAGACTGTAGAGTTTAAAAAAAATTCTCATCATCTTGTCATCGCTTTTAAAATTTTTCATACTTCGGCAACCCAAGACAAGATTCGCAGTTTCTAATTTCTTAATTAATTTTGGGATGTATTGAGGAGGATCAGTGCCGTCGCCATCTAAAAATATTAATATTTCGCCTGTGCTTTCTTTAACTCCTCTCCTCATCTGCCTGCCTTTCCCCTTTCTTTCCTTTATTACTTTTGCCCCCAATCTTTCTGCAATTATTGGAGTGTTATCGGTGGAAGCATCAACGACTATAACCTCCGATTGTCTTTTGATTTTCTCCGGAATAGAACAAATGACCTTAGCTATTCCTTCTTCTTCGTTTAAGGTTGGAATAATAATACTGAGCATATATTTAATTTTAGATTAATTTTTCAAAAAAAGAAAGTTAAAAGGTCGAACGCTTCGCGTTCGACCTTTTTGAGATCTTACTTCTTTATTAACATTAGCGACAGAAAACAACTCACTAATGTTAATCCTCCGAAAATTAAAAAAATCGCAAACCATTGAAGCAGACTTCCAGCAATCAGGGTAAAAAGAAAAGAAATTATCAATCCTGATGGATAATCCTTAGGAACTGGTCCTATCCAATTCTTGTGCCATGGGATAAACTCTGGTCTGAATTTCTTCAAACCATAGGCGGGATTCCAGACAAACCATAAAAAATCCCACGCCACGGCCATCAAGAAGTATGCAGAAAGAGTTTCCAGCTCTCTGACCAAATTCCAGTCAACACCTGACATAAATGGAAAATGCAGAATTAACAATGGCAATGGAAATATCGCCGCATGGTAACCTGTCAATTCCTTGCCGTTCATAAACATAGCGTAGATTTTAGCCGCCAATGATTTGGAACTTGGCCGCCAACAGGGCAAATTTTTTGCCCAACCATCTTTTCCTTCTATTTGAATCTCCACAAGGGCAAAAATGGTCACAATCCCAAACAAGTAAACCGCGTATCCAATCGTAAACATATCTTTATCCTCCTTTCAGTATTTTTTCTCTCCTTATTTTTACTATATTATGTTCTGTCTATGTTATACACCTTTTATAAAATTTGTCAAGTTTAAATGTTCCTAAAACAACCTTCTCGCCTCTTCCCAAATTTCTGGCTGATTTTGTCTAACCTTCATCCAATACCACCACTCCCCTCCCCATAAATAAAATGTGTCCAGTCCGGTTTTTTCGGCAAATTCAATATTATATTTGAATTGTTCCAAATTCATTGTCTTTTGTTGCTCTGCCAAAGGCAAGTCATAAAGAAGTTTGGGTCCCCATGGTTCTGCCTGCAGTTCTACGACGATTACTTTTTTACCAAAAATTTTATCAATGTACAACGCTTTCCTGTTATAAAAAGTTGAGGGAAAAGGGTAGGTAATGTAAGTTTTTAATTGATGGAACCAAACTTTTTTATACATCGTTGTCCCTACAATATCTCCCAGTCGGGCGGATTGAATCCAAAAAGAACCTTCGCCGCTGTCTGATATCAAGACGGGTCTCTTCTGTAAATCTAATGATTTTACCAGAGCAATTTCTCTTTTCAAAAATTCCTTATCCGTCCAAGGACACTCGCCAAAAGGAAAAAACGACTCATTTTCCACCTGCCACATATCTATCGATTTCGTAAATCGATAGCGTGAAACAATCTCTTCAATTATTTCTAAAATTTCTTTTTGCTGTTCTTCTTTGGAAAAATTCTTAGCCCAGTCAGGAATATGACATTCCGGCCAGCGGCCGGTTTTTATACCGATAACCAAAAGGATTTTTGCTCCGGTTTGTTCGGCTTTTTGAACTTGCCAATCCAGGTCCTCAAAATTATATTTGTCTTTTTCTTGCTCAATTAAATCCCACTGGGCCGCCACTTTCAAGTTTTTTACTCCCAAATTGTCAAGCAACGCCAAATAGGTTTCTTTCCAGTTCAGCCCTAAAAGTTCGGCGTGTTTTTGGGAAAAATTCACTCCCCAGGTAATTTCTTTGGCAGGCTTAGTTACACCCACAAAAAAGTAGCCTAACAGAAGCAAAAAGACAACTAAAAATGCCAGTAAAACTTTTTTTAAAATTTTCTTTAACATTTTACAAAGCAACTAAAGCCAGGCCCGCGCCGATTAACAAAATAGCCAGGATTTTTTGAAAGAGAACAGCTCCTTTCATTTCTTCTTTCAAAAGATAGGGTTTCCACAATGACAACAAGAACACAAAAAACAACAAAAAAACATATCTCGTTCCTTCCAAGGCATTAATTAAAGGGACCTGACTGCTTTTAGCTATAAAAACAGCGTAGTACTGAAAAGCAACTCCTAATCCTGCTAAAGTCTGACCAAAAAGAAAAAGTAGAGGTATTTTATGGGTAACTTTTTGACAGAAAATATCTTTTCTAGATTGTGGAAAAAGTAGAAAACCAATCGCTCCTAACCCCCCACCAAACAAAATTAGAAAAATGCCGCTCAAAAAATTAGTCTTTAAAAAAACGGTTTTGGAGAAAAAGAAAGTAAGAGCCCAAAGAAAAGAAGCTATAATTATATACTTTAAATTTTTAAAGTTAAAAAAATCAGCGTAATTTTTTTTAAGAGAAAATAAGACAGAACCCAAAATGAGTAAAATAAATGCCGCAATTTGAGAGAAATCAAAAATCTCGCCTTGGGATTTTGGCTGAAAAAAGTAAAAAAGTAAAAAAGTAAAAATTGGCAAAAGTCCTCCGATAGCTGGCACAACTCGAGAAATTTCACCTTTGGCGATACTTTTTGCCAAAAATAAAATCGCCAAAACTCTAACTAATCCCGTGCCCAAGCCTAATATTAAAAGACTTATTATCGGCAGGTTTATCCCAAACGGGATTATAAATAAGCAAACGAAAAACCCTAAAACAGCGATATTAAAAGTGTAAACCTTAGGGTTAGGTATTGGTCCTGCCAAAAAATAACGGTCAAATAAAGAAGCAGCTGCTAGGAAAAAATAAGCTAAAACAGTTATTATAAGCCAAGACATAAAATTCGTGATTATTCGCGTTTAAATTCTTGAATTATCTGCGATATCTTAAAAGTTCCCAATTTTTCTCCCTCAATAAAGCCTTGCATGCTAGCTTCCGCCAAATAACCTTGCTCTAACCAGTCAAAAAGCCACTGGTTGGCATAATTGGGATTTTCTTGAGAGATGCCAAAACCTGATTTCAAAAGCCATCTCATGTTAAATTCTTCTTGAGAGCCGACTGGCGGAGCAATAATTATTGGAATTCCTAAGGCTGAATAAAATGAGAGCTCTGATGGTTTTGTCCACAAAATATCGGTTTTTCTTAATTTCTGGTTGAATTCTTTGAAATAATCCTCAATTTTTTCGCAATAAAGTATTTCAATATTTTTACCTAAACAATTTTTAATGGCCGAATTTTTTATTTTTTCTTCAAAATAATTTTTGACTTTTTCTTTGATCCCGGCTGACAAAATTATTCTGAGATGACCACTTTTAATTTCATCGAATAGATTTTTAATAATCTTTAGAGCAATTTCTTTCTGGATGCCCGCTCCCCCGATGGAAAATAAGACGGTTAAAGGATGGTCTGTTTTTTCTGGCAATTTGCCCAAATGAGTCTCAATTAAAATTTTGTATTTTTCAAAATATTTTCTTTTTGGATCTAAATTAAAAAGCCGGTGCTTCAAATCGTCTTTTAAGATTTCTAAATTTTCAGTTCCGATATTTTCTGAAGGCAAAGGATAACCGGTAAAAAAGATATTTTCATCTTTTACTCCATAAAGTTTCAACCTTTCCGCTACCCGTTCGGTCGGGGCGAAATATTTAATTCTGCTTTCTTTTGGGTTAAATGGTACCCATGCTCGGGAGATATCGGCATCGCAAACCATGCAAAAAATTTCACCCGGGTAATCGAAAAACTCAGCCATAAATGCAGGGAGGAAAAAGGTAGAGATTATCGGTAAACTATTTTTTAGTTTTTCATGGGCAATGAGAACTTCGTTCTCATCTTCCCCCTCGTTTCCATAAATGGAAACTCGGTTTTTAATCTTTAGTTTTTCAATAAGGTCTTTACCCCACCCACCCCTTATTAAAGAAAAAATTTGTTTTAATTGAATATTTGGTTTTGATAAATCTCTTTTAGGATAAAAAGTTAAAATTTTTTGAAATTGATCATAAATTGAAAAGACGGTTCTGCCAATCAGAGGAATTCTTGAAAAACGGGAGATAAATTCATAAAACTTTCTCGTTCCCTCCCAGATTGTTTTGTCTCTTCCCGGAATCCCTTCATAATCATTGGCATTAATAATTTTCCCTTCACACAAATCTCGCAAAGGAAAAGCGGTTCTCTGATGCCCGTAACCCATATTGACCGATATTATCCACGCTTTTTGCTCCATATTTTTATTCTATCACTAATAGTTCAAAAATTTTAATTTCTGTTTTTCCTGTATTCGCCAAACTAAAAAGCCTAAAGGAGCATAAGAAATTATTAACCAAGCCCAATGAACATTGTTTAAATTTAAAGAGGCAAAAGGGATTTTTGAAAACCAATCAATTATGCCCACAAGATAACTTAAAACGAGCCAGGTAGGCCAGGATAAAATCCACCCAAAACCAGAGAAAATCATTCCCGATATAGCAAAAATAAAAATTAAAATGGTAATTGGGGCTAAAAATGGAACAATCAAAATATTGGTGATTGGCGATACCAACGGGATATAACCGAAATTATAAACTAAAATTGGCAGAGTGAAAATTTGGGCAGATATGGTGGCTGAAAGAGTGGTTTTTATCGGAAAAAATTTGGGATTGGGAATTTTTTTAAAAATATCAGAAAAAAATGGTTGGAGATAAATCATTCCCAAAATCGCCAAAAAAGAAAGTTGAAAACCGATATCTAACCTTAAAAGTAAAGGGTTTAAAAATAACATAAAAGTGGCGGCGAAAACCACTGCCCTTGAGGCCTGCGACATTCTGCCTAAATGCTGAGCCAAGAGTAAAAGACCGGCCATAATTCCTGCTCTGACTGCCGATGCCGGAGCGCCAATCATTAAAATGTATAGAATCAATAAAAAAATAGTGGAATAAAATGCCTGCTGTCGCCAAAAACCAAGCATCAAGAGGAAATTTAAAATTAAAAAAGATATGATTGTAATGTTCATCCCTGAAACGGCAGCAATGTGTCTGGTGCCGGTGAAATTTAATTTGTTTTTCCAGTCGTCGGAAATGTTTTCCTCATCGCCAAAAATTAAAGCTTCCAAAATTCCTTCTTGAGGCGGTGAGATAAATTGCCGGGCGATTTCTTTAAATTTATTTTTGAAAGAAAAAAGAGGTTTCATTATCGGATTGCCAAAATTTTGTCCCAATATTTTTATTTCGGGAAAACTTATCACCGAATAAATCCCGTCTTTTTTAAGATAATCTTTATAATTAAACTCTTCAAAAACCGGCGGCGCTTCCAGTAGCCCTGTAATTTTTAATTTATCTCCGTACTTGTATTCTGGATACCTAGCCGTAGTTACCAAAACCTTTCCATTAATACTACGAGGCCGGGTCTCGTAGTAGATTTTTTCTGTTTTGATTGTTAATTTTTGACTTTTCTCTCTCAAATCCGGCTCTGCTGAAACTATTCCCGCTAAAGTAATTTTTTCTTCTAAATCGTTAAGGTTTCGCAATTCGGAATTCAGAATTCGTGATTCTACTGCCATGTTCCGCCAAATTCCCAAAACCAAAAATAAAATACAGAAGCCTATCACGACCGATGTTTTATACTTCCACAGAACTGAAATTAAAATTATTCCCAAAATTAAAACCGCCAGCAAAACTGGCAGAGAAAAATTAAAAAATGAGCTCAAAAATATGCCTAAAACAAAAGAAAGGCAAAAATACAGAAAAATTTTAGACGCGGTCATTATCCTATTTTACCTTACTTGGCAAATTTCAAAAAAAGGAGCGATGGCTTTTTGAATTTCCAATAAAAATTCCTGGGGATAGGGTTTTATTTTTTCAAATTTTGGGTCAATGGTTTTTTCGGGTCTAAAGTTTTGTAAATAATATTTTTTAGCTCCGCTAATCCACTTTGCCATCTCCAGAATATCTTCTTTGCTGTGGACCGAAGGAACGACAGTGCTGCGAAACTCATAATCAACATTTCCTTGCTTTAAAATATCAATGCTTTTTTGAATTTTTTCAATATTAACTTTTGCTCCCGTTACTTTATTGTATTTTTCTTTGGGAGCCTTAATGTCCATAGCCACATAATCAATTAATTTTTTATCGATTAAATCCTTTAGCATTTTAGGATTTGAGCCATTGGTGTCTAATTTAATTCCGTATCCTAATTTTTTAATTTTTTTACAAAATTGAGGCAGATTTTTATTAAGACAAGGTTCGCCTCCACAAATCGTCACTTTTTCTAATAATCCTTTTCTCTCTTTTAAAAATTTGAAAAAATCTTTTTCTGAAATCTTGGGCTGTTTTTTTATTTTTTCCGGCAAAACAAGTTCTGAAGAATAACACCAAGGACATCTAAAATTACAACCGCAGAGAAAAACAGTGGCCGCAATGCGGCCAGGATAATCAATAAGGGTAAATTTTTGGAGCCCACCGATTTTTATCATCTTGGTGATTCAACCTTAGGAAGTTTAAATTCCTTTCTGTCTTTGAACTCCTGTTTTTTGCCAAAATTCCACTGCTGGACCGGCCTTAAATAACCAACCACCCTTGAGTAAACTTCGCAGGGCTGTTTTATGATGCATTTGGGACACTCAAAATGTTCTCCATCCAAATAGCCGTGACTAGGGCAAATGGAAAAAGTGGGGGTTAAGGTAACGTAAGGCAATTTGAAATTTTCAAAAACTTTTCTGACCAAGTTTTTAGCCATCTGGGCATCGGAAACTCTCTCCCCTAAAAAGAGGTGGACGACGGTTCCGCCCGTATATAACCTCTGTAAATCGTCTTGGAGTTTCAGGGCTTCAAAGATATCGTCGGTATAATTCACCGGAAGCTGAGTGGAATTGGTGTAATAAGGCACGGTCTTTGTCCCGGCGGTTTTAATGTCTGGATATTTCTCTTTGTCGGTTCTTGCCTGACGGAAGGATGTCCCTTCGCCCGGCGTTGCCTCAAGATTGTACAAATTACCGGTTTCTTCTTGGTATTTTATCAATCTTTCTCTCATAAATTCTAAAACTTCTATGGCGAACTTTCTGCCTCTTTTTGAGCCAATATTCTCTCCAAGGAAATTCAAAATAGCTTCATTCATTCCCATAAGTCCGATGGTTGAAAAGTGATTACCAAAATAGGCATTTCTTAATTGTTTTACCGAGGCTAAATAATACTTTGAATACGGATAAAGGCCTTTTTCCATAAAATCTTCCAAGGCCTTCCTTTTTATTTCCAAACTCTCCTTTGCCAAATCCATCAAATGCGACAATCTGTCAAAGAACTCCTTTTTGGTTTTAGAAAGATAGCCAATTCTTGGCA
>Ga0210017_1003319_pt1 | contig 13522 bp, 8 predicted proteins | sample CryGeyCG2014_020_FD_183966 | JGI IMG/M metagenome (GOLD analysis project Ga0210017, IMG submission 183966) | Groundwater microbial communities from aquifer - Crystal Geyser CG08_land_8/20/14_0.20 (SPAdes) (version 2) | ecosystem: Environmental > Aquatic > Deep subsurface > Groundwater | place... | reverse complement strand
ATGCCTTAGGCTTGTTCACTTATCAAAAGACAGCTTTGTATGGGGTTAAAAAAAACGTTAATTTTGTTCCCTATTTGTCAAAAATGCCTTATTTTTACGAAACGTATTTTTATGAAAATAAAAAAGAATAATATATATAAAATGCCCCGAGAATTATTGGGCAAACTGGAAATGAGAATGTTATCTTTGCCTTCTTGTTCCGATATGAATTTTTTATATGAATTTTTACCTCCAAAATCTTCTTCTCCGGCGGTGATTCACGCGCATACCAGGGAAATAATTCATATTATCTCCGGCGGGGGGGGCGGGTGTGTTTCCGGGAAGCGTTTCAAACTTGTAAAGGGGGATTGTTTGACGGTTCCACCTGGCGCGGAGCATGTTTTTTTTACGCGAAAGAAGAGCCTGGAAGCCATATCCATTTTTTCCCCGCCTATGGACAGGAGAAATCCGGATGCCAGGATAATGCCTTGCAAAAAAAGGACCGGGAGATGAAACTCCAATTGGCTAAACTCACGATGACCCGGCGTTTTATGCTGGGGATAATACCGACCGCGCTTTCCGGGATAATCCTGCTCGGCGTTTCGGCTTTTTACGTCACAAAACACTATGTTACCAGGGGAATAGAAAAAGATATACAGGTTTTCAGCCGGGGAGCCGCGTTGAACGTGGCGGCGTTCTTTGCCCAGCGCGTGAACGACCTCGAAACCGTTTCGCAGACCACGCTTTTTGCCGATTATTACAATAACGCCGACTACGGATTGTCTGAAGAAGCGGAACAGTACAGTAAGGAACTGGCGAAATATTTCCTGGGTTTTTCACGCCGCGCCGGGGTTTATCTGAGCGTCGTTTACGCGGATGAAAACGGCCGCGAAATCTGCAGGGTTCAGGGAAATAAAATAGCCGTTCCTCTGGCGGAATATCCCGGCGGCGGGATTTTTTCCGCAACGAGATCTGCCGGAAAAAGGGGGGCATTGCAGTTTCCGGTTTCCGGCATCGCCGGTTACGGCCGGGGGATGGTTTATTCCAAGGCTATTTTTGACGGGACGGGCAGTTTTCGCGGAATAATAGCGATGGAAACCGGTCTTAAATCCCTTGAGGAATCCCTGAACAGTCTCATCGCGGGTATCGGAGAGATATTCGTGGCGGATGCGGCGGGGAACATCATGCTTTCCGGGAATGTATCTCCGGAAGCGGATTATGATTTCAGCTCCAGCGCCCCGGTCGCCGGCACCGATTTTGCGGTCACGGTCACCGCGCGGCTCAGAGATTTTCAGGCGCCGCTTGTCACGATAAAACGTTTTACGCTCTTTTTCGCGGCGCTTTTCTGCCTTGTTTCCGGTTTCCTGATCTATCTCGCCATAAAAACTCTAACAAAACCGCTTAAGGGACTCGTGAAAGCGACGGACCGTTTTGCCGACGGCAACCTCGCTGAAAGAGTGGAAATAAAAAGGAACGATGAAATAGGCGCTCTCGCCCTTTCTTTCAATACAATGGCCGAACGCATAATGAAGCATTCGAAGGAGATGGAGGCGAGGATAACCGAGCTTTTGTTTCTTCAGGAGATGAGCGTCGAAGTGGTGCGCAATCTCAACGAGGACCATATCTGCGAAGTCTGTCTCCGCGCGGCCGTTTCGGGTCTCGGTTTCGACAGAGGGACCATTTATCTGGTAAACAAGGAGAGAACCCATCTGATAGGCAGGGATATACATTCCCCTCACCAGCAGAAAAACACGAGAGAAACCATACGCCGCAGAAAAATTCCCCTCGACAGCGGCGATATACTCGCGGACGTGGTGCGGCTTAAAAAACCGGTGATAGTGGAGCATCCCGAGGGAGACCCGCGTGTGAACAAGGCTTTCATAGCCGAAGTGGAAACAAATTCCTTTTGCCTCGTTCCCATAATGACGGAGCAGAGCGTGCTTGGCGTCATAGGGGTTGATAATCGTTACAGCGGACGTAAAATAACCGGCGAACATATAGACAACCTGATGTTGTTCGGCAACTTTACCGCGCTCGCCCTCGAGAACGCCGGGCTTGTGGCCGATGTCAGACTTTCCCGGGAGCGCTACAGGGCCGTGCTGGATAATTCCCCCGAAGCTATAATAGGTCTTGATCCCGCTTTCAGAGTTAACGTCTGGAACAGGGGAGCCCAGAAACTGTTCGGGTATACGGAAGGGGAAATGAAGGGTAAATCGGTCTCAAAACTTTTTAATCCCCCGGTGTTCGAGGCGATCGCGCGCGAAGCCGGGCGCAAGGGCTTTTTTTTCAGCCCGTCCATGGAGGGCCTTAATTCAAAAAAAGAAAAATTCGAAATAGACGTAATCTGGGCGGGCTCCGCCGCCGGACCGGGCGGGGACCGCGAATGGACCGTGGTTATAAGGGACACCTCCGAACAGAAAAAAATGCAGGCTCAGCTTATACAGGCTGAAAAGCTTTCCGCCGTGGGCCGGCTTATTTCCGGCGTGGCGCATGAACTCAGCAACCCGCTTTCGGTTATACTCGGATACTGCGAAATGTTCCATAAGATAAAAAAAGATCCGGTAGAAGTGCCGGCTGAGGAGATGGCTTTAATATTTGAAAGTTCTTTGCGTTGCGGGGATATAGTGAAAAATCTTCTTGCTTTCGTTCGCGAGAGCGGCAATAAAAAGCGGACTCTTTATATCCCGCCCGTCATAGACGCCGCTGTCGCGCTGATGGAGTACAAACTGCGTAAAGTCGACAATATCGGCGTGGAAAAAATATCCCATGAATATTTGCCCCCGGTTCTGGGGGATTTGAGGGAAATAGAACAGGCCCTGGTTAACCTTATCCAAAACGCCTGCGACGCCGTATGCCGTCAGGACGGGGAAAAAAAGATAAGAATAGAGGCGTATCAGCGCGCGAGCTCGGTTTTAATAACCGTAACTGATAACGGTCCCGGTATAAAAACCGGTAATCTGGGGCGCATTTTCGACCCTTTCTTTACAACCAAGGCCGAAGGAGAGGGGAGCGGTCTCGGCCTCTATATTTGCAGGAATATAGCCGAAAGACACGGGGGCTCGCTTTCGTGTTCGGGTTTTACCGGGAAAGGCGCTTCTTTTACGCTTGAACTGCCCATAACCGGGAAGCCCCGGAAAAAATCCGGAATTTCAGAGTCCGGGAACCCCGCTCTTCCGTCCGGAAAAAATATACTGGTAATCGACGACGAGGAAAATGTCCTGAAAATGATAAAAAGGATCCTGACGGCGGAAGGGCAGAACGTCCACACGGCGCTGTCCGTTCCGGAAGCCATGGAAAAACTGAAAAACGGCTTTTACGACGCGGTTATCTGCGACGTGGAAATGGGGCCGGAAAAAGGATTTTCCGTCAGGGAAGCGCTCATCGGGAGGAATTCCGATACGGAATTCATCTTTACCACTGGAAATGTGCTGAATCTGGATCTTGTGACCAGGCTCAGGGAACTGAAAGTTCCTTTTATACCGAAGCCTTTCAACCGCGCCGAATTGCTTGCGGTAATGGGGGAAGTATTTTCCGGGCGCTGAATCCCCGATTCGGAATAAAGGAAAAAACGATTACGCCTGTCCGGTGAAATCTTAACGGGTTAAAAACGCTATAAGCGGGGCGGTCTTATGGAGAATACAAGGCTTAAAACTTTAATAATAGAAGACGAGGAAAAAACCGTAGAACTTATCAGAACCGTGATAGCGGACCGTTTTCATCGGGCTAAATTTATTTCCTCTTCCCCCGGCGACAATGTGCTGAAACTCGCGGAGGGAAAGCTTTTCAGGAGCGAAGCCAGATACAAAGAACTCGTGGAAAACATGAACGACGTGGTTTTTGTCGTTAATCCCGGGGGGATTATAGAATATATGTCTCCGCAGGTTTTCCTTGTTTCCGGATATAAGCCGGAAGAAATGACGGGCAGGGCTTTCCTGGACTTCATTTGCGAAGAGGATAAGCCGGCTCTGAAAAAAAGCTTCGAAGAAACCCTCGAAGGCAAAATTTCCCCTTTAGAATTCAGGTATTTCAGAAAAAATGGCGGAATACTCTGGGCCAGGAGTTCGGGCAGGCCCCTGGTCAAAGACGGGAAAACAGTCGGGGTAAACGGAATCGTTTCGGATATCACGGAGTCCAGGAAAAACGCGGAGGACATAAAGCGGCTTACCGATCTTTATCTCACTCTCAGTCAGTCCAATCAGGCCATGGTGAGAGTAAAAAACGAAGAGGAGCTTTTCTCGCGGATGGTGAAAGTCCTGGCCGATTGCGGCCATTTCGACCTGGCCCTGGTGGCGGCTCCGGAGGAAAACGGCAGCGTAAAACCGCTGGCTTTTTCAGGGCCGATTTCGGAAGTCCCGCAAGGTTTAACGATAACTCCGGACGGGTGGAAACCCTATGTGAACTGCCCCGCGTCCGAGGCTTTAAGGAGCGGAAAGGAAGTATTAATCAATGAGTGGACTGAAGGGAAAGAGGAGCCCTGGTACCGGAAAACCGCGGCCATGGGAATACGCTCAGCGGCCTCTTTCCCTCTGAAAAAGAGGGGGAAAATCACGGCTACGCTGAGCCTTTATTCGAGGGAAAGCGATTTTTTTACCGGCGAGAGATTGAAGCTTATCAGGGAAATGCAGGGTGAAATGGAATATGCCCTCGAAAAAATAGAATCCGAAAGGGAAAAAAAGAAAGCGTCGGATCTCCTTCTGCTTAACCAAAGCCGCCTTAAAAGCATTGTGGATATACTCCAGAATAATCCGGCCACCATACAGGAACTTCTGGACAGGGCGTTGGCCGAGGCCATAAAACTTACCGACAGCAGGGGCGGTTGCATATATTTTTACGATGAGGACAAAAAACAAGTTATCCCCGGCGTCTGTTCCGGGGATTTCATGAAGGAATACCCGTTGCGCGATTCGCGTAATTGCTGCGAGCCGGATAAAACCGGTATCTGGGGCGAATCGGTGCGGCAGCGAAGGCCTATAGTAATCAATAATTTCGGGGACAGGCAGTCCGTGAAAAAAAAGCATTCTGAAGGCCTCGCCGCTATCGGCAGGTTTATGGCCGTTCCCGTTTTCAAAGAGGGGAAAATAGTAGGAACAGCGTGCGTGGCGAACAAGCCCGCGGATTACGATGAAAGCGACGTGCTCCAGCTCAGCCTTCTCATCGGGATGGTGTGGAAGCATGTGGACGTAAAAAAAGCCGAAAAAGAAATGAGAATACTTTTGGCCTGCATCGGACAGTCCGCCGAGGCCGTGGTCGTTACGGACACGCAAGGTCTTATCCAGTATGTTAATCCGGCTTTCGAAAAAATAACAGGCTATCCGAAGCGGGAAGTCCTGAACAAAAATCCGAGGATATTGAAAAGCGGAAAACAGGGTGAAGCGTTTTACAGGGATATGTGGCAGACGCTGGCTTCCGGCGGAATTTTTAAATGCCGGATCGTGAACAGGAAAAAAGACGGCGCTTTTTATACCGAAGAAGAAACGATTTCCCCGGTTAAAAACGCCAAGGGCGTGATAAGAAATTACGTGGCGGTCAAAAGGGACATAAGCGAAAACCTGAATATGGAAAGACAGTTCGCGCAGTCGCAAAAAATGGAAACCATCGGCTTGTTGGCCGGAGGGGTGGCTCACGATTTCAACAACATTCTTACGGCCATAATGTCCTATTCCGAGCTGGTTTCCAGGCGTCTTGAACCGGGTGACGAGAGGCTTGCCGACACGCGTGAAATTATGAGCGCCGCGGAAAGAGGAATGGCCCTGACCCGGCAGTTGCTGGCTTTCAGCAGAAAACAGGTGATATCCCCGCGGGCGCTGGATTTAAACAAAGCGGTGGAAAACATGGAAAACATTCTGTGCAGACTTATAGGGGAAAATATAAAACTTTCCATAAGTTGTTCCAAATCGCCGTGTACGCTGTTCGCGGATCCCGGCCAGTTGGAGCAGATTATACTGAATCTGGTCGTGAATGCCCGCGACTCGATGTCCGGCGGCGGAGGAATTTTTATAGGAACGGAGATACTGCTGCCGCCGGAAAATTTTTTCCGGTCCCGGACCAATCTGCCGAAAGGACGTATCGTGTCGCTTAAGATAGAAGATACGGGTTCCGGCATGTCTGAGGAGACGAAAAGGCATGTTTTCGAGCCTTTTTATACCACAAAGGAGCAGGGTAAAGGCACGGGGCTGGGCCTTTCGACGGTGTTCGGCATAGTTAAACAGAACATGGGTGAAATAGATTTCGAAAGCGAGGAGGGAAAAGGAACGGCTTTTACAATTTATTTTCCGTTTTTGGACACCGTGGACCAGCCTCCGGCAGACGTTAAAATTTCAAAGACCAGATCCGAAGCTTCCGAAACCCTGCTCTTCGTGGAAGACGAAGATTCCCTGCGCCGCCTGGGCGAAAGAGTGCTTAAAGCCGAGGGGTACAGGGTTTTTACCGCCAGGGACGGGGCCGAAGCCCTCGAAACAGCGGAAAAATCAGGCCTGGTTTTTGACCTTCTGGTCACCGACATTATAATTCCAGGAATCAGCGGGAAGGAGCTGTCCATGGAACTGGCGAAAAGGAAAAAAATAAAAAAAACTCTTTATATGTCCGGCTACACGGAGGATATAGTCGGAAAACACGGCGTGCTGGAACCGGGTTTTTCCTTTATTTACAAGCCTTTTAAAACTTCGTGTCTGCTGGATAAAATACGCGAAACCCTGGAAAGCTGAACTTCTCCGCCGGCCCGGAAATATTCATTTTTAAATAATCACTCAAAAGTCCGAAATTGCGCGCGAACGGACTTCGTCCCTTAGGGCCAGGAGAAGTTCTTTTTTGCTTGTTCCAGTTTTTTCGGCGGCTTCGGTCAGCGCCTGGACGAATTTGTCGTGCATTTCCCTGTTATTTACGCCGGACTCAATAGTACAGGAAAGAAGAAGGGTGCTGCCGCATTCGCAGTTTACCCAGGAGATCAGGCCCAAGGGGTCTTCCCCTTCGGCTTGATGCCGGGGGGCTCCCAGAGCCCGGGTTCCGGCGATGAAGCTCCTGAAGTCGGGAAATTTCCTGCCGCAATTGCCGCAAACTTTTGGAAACTGTGATTCGCAGGCCGTTATTATCGGTACTATTAAATTTTCAAGATTTTCAGGCAGTTTCATGTTAAGACCCCTATTGGCGTAAGAAGATTATATAAATAATTCCCCGTACCGGGACAGAGCGGGGCTCAAGGGGAGGCGTTTTTTTGATTTTTGTTTATTTTTTGCTAAAATTTAACGATACGGGCCCGTAGCTCAGTTGGTTAGAGCAAGCGACTCATAATCGCTGGGTCGTAGGTTCAAGTCCTACCGGGCCCACACAAAAAAGTTGCAAGTCACAAGACGCAAGTCACAAGTAAAAACAATAAAATCCTTAAAACAAAAAATATTACTTCGTTTTTGACGGTTAAGTCATTCGCGCGGAGGAGTGGACTTGGCTATCCTGGCGCCGGGCTTGGGACACTGTGGCGAGTCCCCCGGGGACCCGCCGGGGCCCACGCAGGACGCTGTGCGTTCGTAGCGGCAAAGTCCTACCAGGCCCACGCAAAAAAGTTGCACGTCACAAGACGCAAGTCACAAGCAAAACCATTCCGGAAGACACGAGTTTAAAAGTTAACAAGTCGTATAATTCGAACATTTTAACGTCTAAACTTTATAACTCTTTAATTTTCCCATCCTTCTTCTATGCATCCGCGCATCTATACATCCATGCGTCTATTTCTTTACCGCCAGGTCTTTTTCGTCATAGCGGTAGCTGGCTTTTTCCGAACCGTCCGGGTTGAAAATTTTAAGGTTTTCTATTTTGTTGCCCTTAAAAGTGAATTCTTTTTCAAGGGCGTCTTCCTCGTTTATTATTTTAAGGGTTCCGTCCGGCAGTTTGCCGGACCTGGAGATCAGGTTAAGGGTTTTGTCCAGTATCAGAACCGCTTTCTGTTTTTTTTCCAGGTAGATTATATATTTTTCTCCGCGGGCCAGCTCTATTTTTTTGGCGCTTAAGGGGGAATCGTTTATTTCTATTTTCTTTTTCGGGGCCGGTTGTTCGGCCGCCGCGTCCGCGATTTCTTTCCCTCCGGAGGCCGCGCCCGGTATCCCCGCGGTATAAAGGGTCTGTTTTTTTACGGCGCCGGCATCGTCGTATTCCCTTACCCAGCCGTCCAGGGTCCCGGCTATGTAGTTCTGTTCGAAAAGAAGCTTGCCTTCGGGGGAATAAATGAATACCGGGCCGTCCAGAAGCCCGTTCTTGTATCCGGTTTTATTCTGCAGATTTCCCGAGGGATAATAGATCTTGGCGGAGCCGTTTTCCAGACCGTCCGCGTACTCTTTTTCGGCTTTTATTTTACCATCCGGATAATATTCCGAATATTTTCCGTCTTTTATCGCCCCTTCCGAAAAGACCAATTCGTTTTTAAGATTAAAAGCGCGCGTGGCCGTCTCTACGCCGTTTTCAAGGAAAATCTTCTTTACGCCGTCGGTGTCTGAAAATATTCTGTATTCCAGGATATTTTCCGCAAGTTCCGGTATAAGGGTTTCCGTGGAGAGCTCCACGGTTTCCGCGGTTGTAGAGGCAGCCGGAGCGGTTTTTTCCTCGCTTTTCAGGTTTATCGTTTCGGGAAACAGGATTTCCTCTTTTTTTACGTTCAGGACCCCGTATTTCGTCCTTATCATGTAGACGTCGTTCAACGCGCCCTCGAACTCGCCTTCGATTTTCACCCCGTCCTTCAGTATTATTTCTTCGGTAAACAGGGGGACGGCGGAAAACAGGACGAGCAGGGATAAAATAAATTTCATAAAACCTCCGTTACGTTGCCTAAATACAATTTTATTTAAGTAATAGACAAAAAGCAATTGTTGTATAATTTTATTCCAGGGAGGACCCATGTCTCGTTACCAGATTGCGGGCGGAGCGATCGTTGTCATTGGAATCATCGGCATTCTTTACGGCCCTCAGGGGACCGGTCCGTGGAGCACGGGCTGCATCGGAGCCGCCGCGCTTGGACTGGCCCTTATGATTTTCGGCGGTCTTTTCGGGGTGGAGGAAAAATTGAAAAAGGCCGTATTCTCCAATTTTTTCAAGAGCGCCATAGCCGTCGTTTCTTTTTTTGCGATGATGCTGGGTATGCTGGTGATAATGATCTATTACGCGGGGAGCATCGTGGACCTGCGTCCCTGGCTGCCATACGCTTTTATCGGTCTGGCGGCGGGTGTTTTCGGTTTTTATTACGGCTCCGCCTATAAACAGAACGTGGAGATGCTCAAGCTGGCCGAAAAAATAGGTTTAGAGCCCGCCCGGACGGGGATGAGAGAGCCTGACGGGAAGTATGACATAAAAGGCGTAGTGGAAGGGGTCGAAGTGCTGGCGGACCTGGAGGAAATGCCGGGAAGCCGGAACTCCCCCGCTTCTTTTAATCTGGAGATTTTGTGCCGTGTCGGCAATCCGCTGGGAGTCAAATTGAAAGTAAGCCCTGAGGGCGCTCTTGGCGGGTTAGCGGGGGGAATGAGCCAGGTCCCTTATTGGGACTGGTATTCCGTCAAAACGAATAATGAGGGCCTTATTCTTCAGGTCCTGCCCGCGGCCAGGCAGTCTCCCGGAAGCGTTTTCGGAAAAAATTACGGTTTCCTTTCCATGGAATTGAAAGGGGGAGAGTTTAAGTTCTCCTTCGGCAAAAAGGGGCATTTCGAGCCCGAAGGCGGGCAGAAGTACGTTAAAAAGATAACCGGGGAATGCGCCGCGCTGGCGAAGAAATTTTCCTGACGTTCCCGCCGTTTCCATGTCGTTCCGGCCAGGCGAAGCATAAAACCTTCTTAAAGGCTTCCGCATTCGTCAATGATTTCCTTTTCTTTCCGCATTATCTGTTCGATGAGCCTCTTTTCCGCGGAGTTCAGCAGTTTTTTCGCCCCCGAATCGTAGTATTGTTTAAGGGCGGAGTAAAATTCTCTTTTAAGAGAAGAATCGAAGAATTCGCTGCCGGGGTTCCTGGTCAGGCTTTTGACGGAGAAGCCGGGTTCCCTCATCTTCTGGGTCCAGTATTTCGCTTTGAGATCCACGCTTTTTCCCTGCGCTTTCTTCAGGTCTTCCAGCGATTTGGAGCAGGTTCCGTTTTCGGCGTCCGCTACGGCGTCCCGGAATTCTTTCGGCATGTGGAAATTGCCTTCCAGCTTCATGTTGAAATCCGGTTCTCCGTAGGGGAGTTTCAACTCTTCCGGGACGGCCATGCCGTAATCGAAGACGTTTTTGGGAAGCAGGAGTTCTTTTTTTATTTCCCCGGAAAAAACCGAGAGGGTCCGTCCGTCTTTAGCTTTGATCATTTTAATTATTATTTTCAGGCAGGTTTCGGCTTCGAAGACGCTGCCGTAAACGAAGGCTTCCGCGGACCTGCCCTGCCCCAGCTTTTTCAGGAAAGAGGGGTCTATTGTGTCGAGGATCCCGTCTTTCTGGAGATACTCTGCGAGCCTCTCGGCGAAATAGTCCACTTCTTCCTGGGGCGCGTTGTTTTTGTTGGAAAAGGGGATTATCGCCAGGGTCTTTATTTCGCCGGTTTTCGCGGCTTTCAGAAGTTTCCCGCTTATTTCAAGATAGATTTTTTCGTTCGCCGCCAGATTCGAGCAGGCGCACAGCGCCGCCATAGCCGAAATGACGATTTTTTTTATTCTTTTCATAACCCCTCCCCGCTTCTTCCTTCGATTATAGTGTAGCTGAGGGGGTTAAAGGGATATTCAAAAGGGGCTCAAATCCGGCTCAAATCTCGAGTTTGTAGCCTACGCCTATGACGCTTTTTATTCTTTTTCCGGTATTCGCGCCGAGTTTTTTTCTGAGGGAAGAGATATGTACTTCTATGGTGTGCGGGTCGTTGTAAAGGGCGGGGTCGTAACCCCAGACGGTCTCCAGGATGTAATTGACGGCCAGGACCTTGCCGCTCCTGGTAAGCAGGAGGTTCAGGAGGTCGAACTCTTTCCTGGTGAGGGCTACAACCTTTTTGTTGAGCCGTACGGTTCTCGATTCGGGATCTAATTCGATCCCCATTTTTCGCAGAACGGTGTTTTTGCCGGAATCTTTCCCGTATCTTTTTATGACGGCGTTTATTTTCGCCAGCAGAACTTTTATGGAGAAAGGTTTTATTATATAATCGTCCGCGCCTTTCTCGTAGCCTTTTACTATGTCCCCCTCTTCTATATCCTTGCCGGACATTATTATCACCGGGATATTGCCGGTGCCGGGGTTTTCCTTTATCACGCGGCACAGGGCGAACCCGTCCATGTCCTGAAGCTCCGCGTCGGTCAGGATCAGGTCGGGTTTGGATTCCCCGGCTATTATAAGCGCTTCGCTGGCTGATTCGGTGTAGACGGTTTTTACTCCGTGGGCCTCTATATTCCGGCAGAGGGCGTTAAGAAAGCCTCTTTCGTCGTCTATTACCAGTATTTTAAAGTTTTCCATATAAACGATTGTACTATTTAACCAGCCAATAGGAGCCGTTCTCGGTCTTATAGATCCTGGTTTTCCCGTCCACGGTCCGCGCTTTTTCCGAAACCGAGGATTTTTCCTCTCTCTTTATGTTCTTGGCGTGGATCCTGCTGGTCATGTGGAGGTCATAGGAGACGGTATAGTTCCCGTTCCCTTCGTCGCTGACGTTCAGGTTGGAGATAGAGAAAGAGATTTCGTTGAAGACCCTGAAAATTCTGGAAAGATGTTCTTCCAGGTCGGAGATCTCCGAGCCGTCCTGGGAGGTCCAATTCTCGTCTATAAAGGACATTACCCTGGAGACATTCCTCGATTCATAAGCCTGCTTGAAATCTTCGTACAGTTTTTTTACGGCGGAGTCTCCCCGCGTTCCAGGGGCGATATCCCCGTAGCCCGCTCCGCCTTTAATTTTGTTGTTTTCATCCAGGCAATATTTTTCCACCTTGTCGGAAACTTTCCAGGGAAGCCTGCCCATATAATCCTTGTTTTCCGGGACGCTGGAGGACTGGCAGGCGAAATTAAGCATATTGTCCTCTATTTCCTGCGCCCGGCTTATTCGTTCCTTGTAAGCGGTGTAAGTCCCAAGAAGATTTTCATGGCTTATGGTCGAGAAAAAACCGAATTCCCGGCTTATGCGGTTCGCTTCCTTCGTAATCTCCTCTATTTCGGCGGAGGGAAGCTTTACCGGTATATTTTTCAGGGCCTCTTCCATTTTGTTTATCCTGGCGTACATTGCGTCTCTTTTAGAGTAAAAGTTCATTGATTGGGAATCGGCCGAAAGTTCGCTCAAAACGTTCAGGTTTTTTCTGTGCTCGCTTATAGGCAGAAAACAGCCGTTTTTAACTGCTTTTTCTTTATTGAAAAAGCCTTCCCGGCTCTCGTTCAGGGCTTCCACGGAGCAGGAAACGGAGTCGAGAAGCGCCTGGAAACGCGCTTTGTACTGTTTCTCGAAATTGGCCTTGGACATTTCCATGGTCCCGCTTTTTCCGTTCCAGACGGCCAGAGCCTTGAATTCCTTGACCGTATTGCCGAAGTCGGCCAGGAATTTTTTGTTGGCGGATATCTCCTCGTTCCACTTTTCCTGTATGCCGCGACAGGCTCCGGCCCGGCCTTTCATCTGCGCGATGTAGCCGTCGCCCATGAATTTTTCGTTCAGCATTTTCTGCGCGAAGGAGAACTGGTTGAGCTGTTTTTTAAAGTCGTAGGTCTCCGCCCCGTAATACTCGGCCATAGAGGAGTTCTGCTGATAAAGGTCGTAATACTTCGTCATATTGCCCTTGTAAAGGGTCTCGTATTCCGCGGTTTTTTTCTTATAGGCGCCGGCTTTTTCCTCGGCCAGCGGAACCAGCGTTTCGTAGCCCCCGGCTATTCCCGCTACCGCGTCCCTGCGTTTTTCCATTTCTTTTACGTCCGGATTTTTTTTGCCTTCCCGGGAATATTCCCAATGGTCGTAGCTCTCGTAATAATTGTTGTCCGTTTCTATGGAATACATGACGTTGTCGTATCTCTCCAGGTTTTTCCCCTGGGAAGAGGCGTAGAATTCGGAAGCCAGCGCCGCGTAAGTTCCCTCGAGGGGCTTATCTTTCCAGCGGTTCATGACGAGCGTTTCCAGGTCCTCTTTCAGTTTTACCCCGTATTCATCCAGGCGTTTGGTTATTTCCGCGGCGTCGGCGGCGAATCTGTTAAACTGGTCGCGGCACATGTTTATTTTGCTTTCGTAGGCCGGTTTTATGTCGGGCGAGGAATACATGAGGCCGTTCCAGTAGGGGGCCATGCAGGCTTTGTTCGCCGCGTCCGCGGAGCCGTAAAGGAGATCTCTCAGCCGCGTGTATTCCGCGGGGGAAACGTTATTGGTCAAAAGCCGGTCGGCGTTCAGCCCGTACTCGCGCAATATCCCGGAGTAATCCGGAGGGGTGAAAGTATCTTTCGTATTGCCGGCCACGCTGTTCTGGGCCTCGGCCCCGGCGCTCAGGGCGGCGTCCGTTTCCTGGTCGCCGGTTCTTACGGCTTCGCCGGCCGCCTTTTTTTTGTTTACTTCGCTGCGCCATTTGCCAAGCAGTTCGTTGTAAAGTTGTTTATTTTT
>Ga0210017_1003318_pt1 | contig 13526 bp, 15 predicted proteins | sample CryGeyCG2014_020_FD_183966 | JGI IMG/M metagenome (GOLD analysis project Ga0210017, IMG submission 183966) | Groundwater microbial communities from aquifer - Crystal Geyser CG08_land_8/20/14_0.20 (SPAdes) (version 2) | ecosystem: Environmental > Aquatic > Deep subsurface > Groundwater | place... | reverse complement strand
TTGTAAAGTGGGAAACTCAGGAGTATTTTGTTCGCGGAACAGAAAATAACGCTAACTGTAGTCAGGCGTCGTTGGCCAGTCCAACACCGACGCCATGAAGAAATATCCAAATAAATAAATAATCTAATAATCAAATAAATGTAAAAATGAGAAAATAAAAAAAATTAAATCATTTTATTATTTAATTTATTCATTTGTTTATTTGTAGTATTTGCTTATTTGATTATTTTATCGAATCCTACCAATTGCTGAAGCACGTCCGGCACTTTAATGCTTCCATCTTTTTGTTGATAATTTTCCAAAATGGCAATTAAAATTCTGGGTGAGGCCAAAGCGGTATTGTTTAAAGAAAAACAATATTCGGTTGAACCGTCTTTTTTTCGATACTTAATTTTTAATCTTCTCGTTTGAAAATCGCCCATAATTGAGTTAGACATTGTTTCGCCATAAGCCTGACGGGATGGCATCCAGGTTTCAGTGTCATATTTTTTTATCTGTGGTTCACCCATATCGCCGGTGCACATCAATAAAACTCGATAAGGTAGTTTTAAGTCTTGAAGGATTTCCTCGCAGTTTGTTTGTAGTTCTTCGTGGAGTCTTTTTGCTCCGTCAACATCGTTTTTGCTAATAATGACCTGTTCAACTTTCCAGAATTCGTGGACACGGTACAAACCTTTAGTGTCTTTTCCATAAGCGCCGGCCTCTTTTCTAAAACAAGGAGAAAAAGCGACAAATTTTTTTGGTAAGTCTTTTTCGTTTAAAATTTCTCCTGAATAATAAGCAGTGACTGGTTGTTCAGCTGTTCCAGCCAAATATGCGCCTTCGTCGTTAAGTTTATAAGTGTCTTGTTCGCTCCAGGGAAACTGACCTGACCCAAAGAGGGTAAAACCTTTGACGATTGACGGAGCAATTATTGGTGTATAGCCCTTTTTGATTAACTTTTGAAAGACATAAAAAAGAATTGCAAATTGCAGTTGAGCGGCTTGATTTTTCAAAAAATATCCACGGAAACCGGAAACTTTAGAACCCCGTTCCAGGTCAAAAAGATCAAGCGATAGACCAAGATCAAGATGAGATTTTAGTTCAAAGTCAAATACCGGAATTTTCCCCCATTTTTTGACTTCGAGGTTACCGGTTTCATCTTTTCCGACGGGAACTTCTGGTAATGGAACATTTGGGACGTATGAGACTAATGAGTCTAATTCGATAGTAATTTTTGAAAGATTATCTTCAAGCTTTTTAAGCTCTGTTTTAACTTCCTTGCCCCGGATAATCGTTTTTTTATCAGGTTTTTGGTGAGTAGTCTTGTTTCTCTCTTCTCGAAGAGTTTGAATTTTTTGAATTAACTCCCGTCTTTGATTATCGAGTTTTAAGATCTTATCAATATCAACTTTACGGTTTTTGTTTTTGGCTGCTTCTATTACTTGAGCCTTATTGTTACGAATATAGTCGAGTGATAACATAGTTATTATAATATCAGATTTTTAACTTTTTTTGTTAATCCCCTACTCTTACGTCGTTTAATGTAAGGACTTTAATTTCTTGTTTTTCTAATTCTTGTAGACCAATTTTTATTTCGGTAATTTTACCTGGATTTGTTGACGCAATTAAAATCTTTTTCACTTTCCATATTATATATTTTATTTAATTCCAGAAGAATCACTTTCTTAGAGTTGGATAAAGAATTACTTCTTTTATCGACCAGGTGTTAGTAAAAAACATAGTTAATCTATCCATCCCAATACCAATTCCGCCTAAAGGAGGCATTCCATATTCCATGGCTTCAATGAAATCTTCATCGACTTGTTGAGCTTCTTGTTTGTCTTTTCGAGCCGCTTTTACGTCTTGTGTAAATCTTTTTCTTTGTTCCTGAGGGTCTGTCAGCTCTGACCAACCATCGCAAATTTCTTTACCGCCAATATATCCTTCAAATCGTTCAACCCAACCTTTTTTTGTTGGATGACTTTTTGATAATGGACTGACATCTTCTGGATAGTCAATAATCCAAGTAGGCTCAATTAAAAGCTTTGTAATTTTATGTTCAAAAATCATAAAGATAAGTTGACCTTTAGTTTCACCACCTATTAATCCAATATTTTCTTTTTTGCAATATTTCAAAAGTGATTCTAAAGTTTCTTTTTCTACATCCAAATTAAGTTCTTGTTTTATTATTTTATTCATTTCAATTCTGGGCCATTTACCACCAATATCAATATTCTTATCCTCTATTTTCATTTTGGTATGACCATTTAATTCTTTAGCTAAATGTTTGAAAAGTCCTTCGGTAACATTCATAATTCGATGATAATCAGCATAAGCTTCATAATATTCAATCATGGTAAATTCAGGATTATGTGATCTGTCAATTCCTTCATTACGAAAATCTTTAGCAATTTCATAAACCCGTTCGTAACCACCAATAATTAACCTCTTGAGATAAAGTTCATCGGCAATTCTCAAATACATTTTTTGATCAAGTGCATTGATTTTGGTAATAAAAGGCTTTGCGTTGGCTCCCCCATATAACGGTTGTAAAACAGGCGTTTCTACTTCCCAAAACCCAAGTTCATCCAAATATTTTCTTAAAGATCTTATCAATTTTGTTCTAATATTAAATCTTTGTCTGATTTCTGGATTTAAAAGTAAATCTAAATATCTTTGACGATAACGAATTTCTATATCTTTAACCCCAAACCATTCATGAGGTAGTTGTTTTAATGATTTACTTAAAAGTACAAAATAAGTTGGGACGATAGAAATTTCACCAGCTATAGTCTTTGTGACGAGGCCCTCAACACCTATATAGTCACCGATGTCAAGAAAATCTATGTTTTTATAATTTTCTCCCAATAGTTTTTTTTGAAACAAAATTTGGATTTTTCCAGTTTCATCTTTTAAATTGGCAAAAGCAATATTGCCATGAGTTCGAAAAGAAAATATTTTTCCGGCAGTTTTAACAACTTTTCCTTCATTTTTTGTACATTCATTTATGCTATTTTTTTTATCAAAAGAAGAAGGGTATGGGTTAATCCCCTTTTCATAAATTTTTCTAAGCTTTTCTAATCGATCATTTTTTAAATTATCTGATGTAGGCATAATATATTTTACAACGTAATTAGTGAATTTGTTGGGAGAGATTTAAAACTAAACCCATCAATTACTTCTGAACAAATAATTTTTACATCGGAACTGTCTGAGTATTGGAGAGAATAATAATTTGGGTGTTTTGTATAGTGACAATATGCAGAAATAGTATTTTTTCCGGCTATGCCAATATTCAAAGCCTGAATACTTCGAGAATTTTTTTTCAATATATCGGTTGTTTTATATAAGGCCTGAGTCAGATTCATCTTTTTAAGATAATCATTTAAAAGCAACCATATTTTCTGTGCTCCTATATCCCCAGAAAGAGAAAGAGTGACGCCTCGTAGAAGTCCATTAAATACATAAGAATAAAACTCATTTATATAAGGTTGATTATACTCAATATTATTTTTATGTTGCGGAAAAGAAGCGCTCCGTGCGTGTATGGAAAAAATATAAGACTGGGGAAATTTCAAAAATTTTTCTTTTTCTTCCCAAATAGGTTTTAACGATCGATATTCTTGCCATTTATTATCTTTAAGCCAGGCTATTCCCCAACCGTCACCTTGCCAATCTCCGTCAAAAGCTTTACTATTTTGGGCCATTTTAGCAAATGAACTTAGTATTTTTTTTGGATTTATGAGTTGTTTTGATTTACACAAAAGAAAACGGCACATATTATTTTAAGATAAAATTTGTCTCAATTTATTAACTGTTTCGTCAATATGTTTTTTCCCAACTATAAAAGGTGGTAAAAATCGGACTACCATATCTCCTGCAGGAATGGCTAATATTTTTTCTCCCTGTAATTTTTTTAATAAACCGTTCCGATCTTCTTTTACCTCAACACCAATCATCAAACCCTGACCCCTGACGTCGGCAATAGACGAAGATTTGATTGATTTTAACTTTTTTATAAAATATGAGCCCATTTCTATTATATGTTTGAGTAACTGACTGTCTATTTTATTTAATGTAGCGATGACCCCGGCACAGGCTAAAGGATTCCCTCCAAAAGTTGAGGTATGCAGCCCTTTAAAGATAGCATTTCCGACTTTTTGATTTACTAAAGTAGCTCCAACAGGTACGCCACCAGCCAAGCCTTTTCCTAAAGTTAATATGTCCGCTTCAACACCCGTTTTTTGTATTGATAATAATGATCCAGTCCTTCCCATACCTGTTTGAATTTCATCAACAATGAGGAGGACGCCGTGTTTATTACAAATTTCTCTAACTTTTTTCAAGTAATCTTTATCAGGGACATATATTCCGCCCTCGCCTTGTATAGGCTCAACGATAAAAGCAGCCGTATTTTTGTCGATTGCTTTTTCTAAAACCTGTATGTTGTTATGTTTAATAAATATTATTTCCCACAAAAGAGGAAGAAACGGCTTGCGATATTTTTCGCCGGCGGTGACGGAAAGTGTCCCTAAAGTTTTTCCATGATAGGCATTTTCACAAGCAATAATCTTTTTTTTACCTGTTGTGGTAACGGCGAATTTTAAAGCCGCTTCATTGGCCTCGGTTCCCGAGTTTGACCAATAGACGAATTTATATGATGAACCGCATCTTTTTATAAGAAGTTCTGATGCTTCTGCCCGTTTATCGTTATTAAAACTGCCATGCAAGGTTGTCAGAGTTTTTAATTGTTTGGTTATTTGATCCGTTATTTCTTTATCAACGTGTCCGAAAATATTGACGCCATAATTACTCATCATATCTAAGTATTTTTCACCATTTTCGTCAGAAAGATAGATTCCTTCACCTTTAACAAAAGTGACTCCTCGATTCACATAAGTATTGACAATATATTTTTGTTGGAGAAATTGATAGTTTTTCATAAAATAATTTGAAATTAACTGATAATTGTACCGTGACCGTTAAAAGCTTGTGTAATGGGATTTTTTATTCGTCCATCTGACCAATACATAGTCTTTAGACCTAAACGAAAAGCTTCTTGGGCACCAAATATTTTTTTCTTCATCCGTCCTTGGGTATAGATCAAATATTTATCAAGTTGATTTTTGTCAACGGTTTTTATAAGAGATGATTCATCGCCAAATTTTTTCAAAAGTCCTGACGCTTCAAAAAGAACGACCATTTTTTTTATTTTTAAAGAACCGGTCATAACTGCAGTAGCCCAATCATTATCAGTATTAATAATTTCGTTATCCTCGCTTAGGGCGGGTGGACATATTACAGGAATATATTGATTATTCAGGAGAAGATTTATAAGATCGGTATTTATTTTATTAACTTTTCCCGTCATACTATCGGTGATTAGCTTTGTTTTTTTCCCTTCTTGCGAATAGACTGCTTTTTTACGTTTACCCATCCAAAGCTGCCCATCAATCCCAGATAGACCGATTGCGTTTATTCCATTTTGTTGGAGTTTAGCAACAATGTGTTTATTAACAAGTCCAGCATAGACCATAAGAAAAATGTCGATTGCTTTTGTATCCGTATATACGCTACTGACACCAGAAGGAGAGATAATAGTTTTTGTTGGCATATGAAGCTGTTCTGCAATTTCATCTCTGGTTTGACTGGCTCCATGAACGATAACAACTTTCTCACCTTTTTCGATTAAAGTTCTTACGTCCGCCGCTATATAGTTCCAACTGATTTGTTTTCCACCACCTATTTTAATAAGCATCATAAGTTTTCTATAACTTTATTCGTAAATTCGGAACTTTTTAATTTTCCGCCGAGGTCCTGAGTAGTAAAACCGAGCTTGATTGTTTTGATTATCACTTTTATTATTTTTTTTGCCGCTTTATCTTCTCCTAAAAATTCAAGCATCATGGCCGATGAAAGAAAACTGGCAGTTGGGTTAACAACATTTTTTCCGGCATATTTGGGAGCTGAACCATGGACAGGTTCAAATAACCCTCGGCTTTCTCCCACATTGCCGCTTGCAGCTACTCCTAATCCACCCGTCAAACCAGCTGCCTCATCGGATAAAATATCACCAAACATATTAGTTGTGACGATAACATCAAAGCTTTCCGTTTTTTTTATGAGTTGCATTGCGCAGGAATCGACGAGCATATCTTCCATGACAATATCAGAATAAGATGAAGCGATTTTTTTGGCGATTTCAAGAAATAGGCCATCGGTAATTCTCAAAATATTGGCTTTATGAACCACGGTAACTTTTTTTCTCTTTTGTTTACGGGTTAGGTCAAAAGCAAATCTAACAATTCTTTCGCAGGCTTTTTTTGTGATCACCCGTTCGGCGACTGCTCCCTCTTTGGTCAATCTTTCCTGGCCGACGTATAGATCTTCGGTGTTTTCACGAATAATAACAAAATCTATTCCCTGCTTTTGTTCAGGTATTGGTAATGATTTAAAAGGTCTAACGTTAGCAAAAAGATCGAGAATTTTTCTTAAACGAACGATTGGACTAAAATATCCTTTAATATTTGGTGGAGTAGTAATGGCTCCAAACAATATAGCGTCGCTTTTTTTACAAATATCAACTGTTTTTTCAGGAAGGGGAGTACCGTATTTTTCATAAGCGCCAAATCCGATTTCAGCGGGGACAAAATCAAAACCGATTTCAGTTGCTTGAAGGAGCCTGATCGACTCGTCGGTGACGTCAGGACCAATACCATCTCCTCCCATATAACATATTTGATATTTTTTTTTCATATTTCAAAAAGTTTTTTTAGCGAACCCAACCTATTTTTTTTGAGAAAAAGAATTATGCCACCAGTTTCATAAAGTTTAATCATTAAAGGTGGGATAACCGCTTTTATTTCCTTTTTTTTGGAAATATTGATAACAAGCTGTTTTTTAATATCAATTTTGAGCTTATCGTTTGATTTGATATTTTCAGTATCGGCGATGATTGCTAATAATCCCTGGTTTATACAGTTTCGATAAAAAATACGGGCAAAAGATTTGGCAACAATGGCTTTTATTCCACAAGCACGTAGTGCGGTAACAGCTGTTTCACGGGAAGAACCGCAACCAAAGTTATTTCCGGCTACAATAAAATCACCTTTTTGTACTTTTTTGGCAAACTCTGGCAGGTGCTCAATAAAAGCAATTTTTGCTAGTTCATTAGCATCAGTTGTGATGTTAAAGCGGCCCGGGGTAATCAGATCAGTGTTGATATTGTTTTCGAAAATCCAGTTCATATTTTATAAATATTTTCTCGGGTCGGTAATGTATCCAGTGATTGCCGAGGCGGCCGCCGTGGCCGGGCTGGTCAAATAAATTAACGCTTTCGGACTGCCCATTCTTCCGGTAAAATTGCGGTTGCTGGTTGAGACACAGACTTCGTAATCATATAAAACCCCGCCGTGCCGACCCAAACAGGGCCCACAACCAGGATTAAGGATAATAGCATTTTTTTTTGTAAAAAACTCAATATATCCTTTAGCTAAAGCCTGCAAATAAACGAGTTTAGACGCCGGGGTAATGATGGTTCTAATTTGCGGATTAAGATTATGTTTTTGCCACATTGCGTAGACGACGTCAAGGTCTTCAATTCGGCAATTGGTACAGGACCCAATGAATACTTGGTCAACTTTTATTTTCTTTTTTTCAACTTCTTGTACTGCTTTGACTCGGTCAATGTCTGGCGGTTCGGCGATCTGGGGAGTAAGATCGGAAACATCAAAGTTCATCACTTTTTCGTAAACGGCGTCCCTGTCACTCCACAAGGATTTTTTATCAAATTTATAAGACCTTTGGTTATCCTTAAGGTATAAACTGGTTTTTTCGTCCGGTTCGATGATTGCCGCTTTGGCTCCCATTTCGGCTGACATATTTGTTATTGTTAAACGAGCCGGAACATTAAAATCGCGTATTGTTTCACCGCCGTATTCTAGAATTTTATAATTGCCACCTTCCGGGCCAAACTCTTTGGCAATCATTAAGATAACATCCTTAGAAAACACTCCTTTTTTTAATTTTCCTTCGACGTTGATTCTTATTGTCTGCGGAACTCTGAACCAACAGGTTCCGGTGGCCATGGCAATTGCAGCATCGGTTGAACCAACACCAATTGTTAAAGCGCCTAAACCGCCGCCGGTTGGGGAATGAGAATCGGCACCAAGAATCAAATTCCCCGGATTAATAAACCGTTCAGACATGATCTGGTGACAAACTCCATCGGTTGTAATTGGAATCCCTTGTTCATTGGCAAACTTCCTAATTTTTGCCTGTAATTTAGCTATTTGAACGTTAGGAGCAGGAAAAGCATGATCAAAAGGTATAAAAATTTTCTTTTTATCCCAAACTTTTTTAGCAATTTCGTAAAACGGGTCAATTGCCCAGGCGCAGGTTGTGTCATGGGCCATAACAAGGTCGAGTTTTGCAATAATAAAATCTCCCGCGGATGCTTTTTTTCCAACATGTTGAGAAAATATTTTTTCAGCAATCGTTTGTCCCATAATGTTTAATCCAAATTTTCTACTCTGTTCTTAAGATACTTTTTTTTGATTGAAAGTTTTGGCAAATTATATCGATCAACAATCTTTTTTAATACTGCTTCCGGCTTGTTTTTTTTGTTCATTTCCGCTGATTTTGACTTAAATTCTTTAGCAATTCCAGATGCTTGCTCTTGAGTCAAATCATAATATTCTATTTCTCTCAGATAATAATAGATGAGATTTTTTCCGCTCAATGGACCTAAAAATAATTGTTTTTTATCTACACCGAAGTTTTTCAGATCGTGAGCTTCATAAACGTATGGATTATTAAGAACGGCTTTTTGGTGGACTCCAGCAGTATGAGTACGGTTGGTAATTGAAGTTGGCTCGGTCGGTGATACTTGTAATTTTAAGATAGAACCCATTAATACATTCAATGGATAGCAAAGTTTTAAGTCGTATCCTTGACATAAAGATTTATTCTCGTAAAAAAGATTTAAAAGCAGACCAGTAACAGAGGTAATTCCCGATCGTTCGGCCATTCCCCAAATTGACGTATCTATATATGAAGCACCGTTCAGTACGGCAGTGACGGCATTAATAAGTGAATATCCCCGGTCATTATGAAAATGACATTCAATATCGACATTTTGATATCTTTTTTTTACTGCTAATAATCTTTCTTTGACTATAGTGGGCGTGGCAACGCCAACCGTGTCTAGCATACCAAAAGTATCAACCGATTGATAAACTTCGTCATACATTTTAAAAATATCTTCGAGCGGAGTACGAAAGTTGTCTTCAGCACTGAAACGAAGATAAAGGTTGGGGTAAAATTTTCTGGTAGTTTCAATAATTTTTTTGACATTAGTAATAATTTCGCTAAAATTCATCCCATGACTATAACGTTGAGAGTATTCTGTCATTCCAATATATAAATTCAAGCCGTCAAACCCAGCTTTTATAGCCTCTTCAATATCTCTAGGATGACAACGGCAATGTGCCAGAAATCGTATACCGGGAACTTTCAATGAAGAAACATATTGTTTTAAATTAGCGAAGTCGTTAGCCTCTGATAGACTGACATTAGGTGAAAAGAATTCAAAATTACGTACTCCAAGTTTAATCAAACCATAAATAAGACTTTTTTTATCTTCAATAGTAAAACGGTATTTATACGAATCGAACATCAATGGTGATTGTTGACCGTCACGAAAAGTTGTATCGATAATGCCTTTAAAATTCATATGATTAAATAGGATGAAGTCCGGGAAATTCCAGCCCCGTTTCTTCCGGATATCCATACATTAAATTCATTGCCTGGACAGCTTGTCCTGCCGTACCTTTGACAAGATTGTCAATTGCACCAATAACTACTAATCGTTTTGAAACGGTATCCATTTCAAACCCAATATCACAGAAATTAGTTCCCTGAAGAATTTTTGGCTCAGGAAAACGGTATAAACCTTGATGTTCTTTAACAATGCGGATAAAAGGTTCGTTTCCATATTCGGTCCGGTAAGCCTTCCAGATATCTTTTTCCGTTATTGATTTTTTTGGTGTCGTATGGATTGTTACCAAGAGCCCTCTAACCATATCAATCGCGGTGGCTGAAATTGCCACATCAACTTTTTTTTCATATAGGTATAATTCCTGAAGAATTTCAGCAGTGTGACGATGACCTGACGGCATATATGATCTGACGACGCCAGCCCGTTCAGGGTGATGCGAAGACATAGTCGGTTTTAAGCCGGCTTGAGAGCTGCTCATTTTAGCATCAATAATTATTCTTTCTTCAATAAGACCATGTTTCATAAGAGGATAAAGGGCTAAAATAGAGACGGTGGCTTCGCAGCCTCCACAAGCAACATAGTTTGATTTTTTAATTTGTTCGCGATGAAGTTCAGCTATTCCATAAACAAATTGGGAAAGAAACTCTGGATTTTTATGTTCTTGATGGTACCAATGCTCAAAAACATTTTTATCATGGATACGATAATCGGCTCCAAGATCGATAATTTTTTTTGCTAGATTTTTTAATTTTGGCATAAGTTTCATGGATTCACAATTAGGTAAAGCAACAAAAAGGAGGTCGCATTTTTTCAATTGATCAGGATGGGAAAATATTAAATCAGTTTTTTTCCTTAAATTAGGATTCACCAAAGAAACCGGTTGATCAGCAAACTGTCTTGAAGTTGCTTGCTGAATTTTTACTTTAGGATGATCGGTAAGAATTCGCAATAATTCTCCACCTGCATATCCCGATGCTCCGAATATTGATACGTTTATCATAAATTTTTTGCGGTTTTAATACAGTAATCGACTATGGCTCCAGATATACTAACTCCGGTAGGTTTTTCGGAATTCTTGAATTCGGTCGTATGATTTATTTCATTTATTTGTAATCCGTTTTCTGTTTCGAATACATCCATAGAAAGAATTCCGCCTCCAACAGCATCGGAGGCTTTTTTTGATATGTTCGATAGTTCTTTTGTCACAGGACAGTTAGTAGCAACCCCGCCTCTGGCCGTATTAGTTATCCAATGGGGAGAATCGCGGTAGATGGCGCAAATAGTTTTACCATCAATGACAAAAGTTCTGATATCTCGACCTGGTTTTTTTACGTACTGTTGGATATAAAACGATTTTTGTTGAGGTGATCCCAAAACATCTTTATGCTCCAATATTGCTTCCAAAGCATCAACATCGTTTACTTTAGCCAGTAATCTTCCCCATGATCCAAGAGGTGGTTTTATGACGACCGGAAATCCGCCCATTTCCTCTATGGCCTCGACTGCCTGATTAGCATTAAAAACCATGGCAAAGTCCGGAGTCGGCACATGGGTTTTTTGGAGAATTAGCGAAGTCACAAATTTATCCTCACAGATTGCGGAGACAGAAGAATTATTAATTACTTTGACACCAATGGATTCAAAAAAACGAGTAGCGTGGTTTCCTTTTACAGTTGATACACAACGTTCAAGGGCAACCTCAAAATCACATTGATATGTTTTTCGATTTAGTATTTCCTCCCTGACATCAATCAGTTTTATTTTAATATTTCTTTTTTTGGCCGCTTCAATAATTAGCTTTTCATCACCTCTTATTGTTGTATGCAAAAGTCCAACGGTAACCATAAGTTTATTCTCCCCAATCTTCTTCGACTTTGGGAGCCTCCTCAAGGGTAGCTGAGTTCTTTTCTATTTTGGTGACTACCAGTCGGGTATGACATTCCGGACAACTGACAATTTCAGACTCTTCGGTATTTTTTGGAAGAGTGACCTGAGCGTCACAGATTGGACAATTAGTTTTTAACATGGAAATAATTATATTGTTAATTTACAATTAGTCAATTTTTTGAGCTTTATTGACAAAAAACCTAAAAAATGTTAAAATTTTAACATTTTATGATTACTATATCGGAAATCGTTGAGAGGATTATTAAAAAGTCGCCTTTTCTAGAAGAAGGACTAAATAAAAAAATTATTAACCTTTCCGCTTTATCTCGCATTATTAAACCTGATATTGAAAAAGAACTTTATAAAAAAGTTGAAAACGGGGCTATCATCATGGCTTTGAAAAGGTTGTCTAATAGATTAGACTATAAAAGTAATATTAAAAAAGTATTTATAAACGCTCCGGATATAATAGTCAAATCTAATCTAATTGAATATACTTTCGCTAATTCTCAATCATTAGTTTCTAAACATCAGAAATTACTAGAGATAATTGATAGACAAAAAGAGTTTTTTAGTACGATTACAGAGGGAGTTTTTGAAACAACGTTGATTGTCAGCTTAGAACTTGAAAGTTCAGTTAAAAGAATTTATCAAGGTAAAAAGGTAATTTTTAAAGTTAATAATTTATCTTCTATCACAATCAGATTACCAAAGGAAAATATTGATCTTTCTGGTGTTTACTACTTTATTCTTAAACCTTTGGCTTGGGAGGGAATAAATATCATTGAAGTAGTCTCGACTACTCATGAAATAACTTTAATATTTGGAGAAAAAAATATAGATAGAGCCTTTTTAATTTTAAAAAACTTGTTTAATAGGTAACTTATTTTATTTCAATAATCTTATACTGGACTTTGCCAGCCGGAATATTGACTTCAACTAAATCACCGACTTTTTTATCCATTAAAGCCTGGCCAATTGGAGAATTTTGTGATAGTTTTTTATTCATTGGATCGGCTTCAAATTCACCAACAATCTGAAATAATTCTTTTTTGCCATTAGTTTCAACAATAACAGAAGTACCAATTTCAACCTTATTTCCAGAGGAATGATTTTCAACTACTTCGGCTTGATTCAATATTTCCTCAATCTCTCTCGTTCTTCCTTCAACAAAAGCGAGTTCTTCCTTAGCAGCCGCATATTCGCTGTTTTCGGAAAGATCGCCCATGGCACGCGCTTTTTGTAATCGGTCAACCGCCTGCGGCTTTTTATTTTTTACTAAATCCTGACGCTCTTTTTGCAAATCGTCGTATCCTTGTTTAGTTAATTGAATTTTTGACATATCTTTTTAAAAATAAAATCCCCTCAGAACGCTTTTTAATTTAGGGGATCGGTGGTAAAATAGTACAAGAAAGCACTTTAAAAGTCAAATTTTATTTTGAAGAGAGGTCCCATAGTCTAGCGGTCAGGACATTAGCTTCTCATGCTAAAGACACCGGTTCGAATCCGGTTGGGATCACAGGATGATTTTTTATCGAACTACAACTTTTAGCCTCAAAAAATTGTGGATAACTCCTCAAAATTAAGCCTATAGCCAAGAGACCGCTTAGGATTCGAACTCGTGATTAGGTTGTTAATTCAATCTTTCTTGTTTTCAACACTTAAATCTTTACCATCCTTATCCCAATCATCTCCATAAAAGTACTGTATTACTCCACAACATAATTCATAAACAAACACTTGTATTTTCTTGGCTTAAGTGTCAAAATGTGTGTCTGAATTAACTACTTTAAATTGATATAATGCTCCAAAGTTAATATTTCATCTTTTTAATATGATTAAAGTATCCTCTTTTAAAAAACTCTAAGATGTCCCGAGT
>Ga0210017_1003317_pt1 | contig 13527 bp, 10 predicted proteins | sample CryGeyCG2014_020_FD_183966 | JGI IMG/M metagenome (GOLD analysis project Ga0210017, IMG submission 183966) | Groundwater microbial communities from aquifer - Crystal Geyser CG08_land_8/20/14_0.20 (SPAdes) (version 2) | ecosystem: Environmental > Aquatic > Deep subsurface > Groundwater | place... | reverse complement strand
GCCACTGAGGCGGCCCGGCGGCGGGACGGGAAATGAGGTATTAAAATTATGAAAATAAGCGAGTTTTTTTCTTACTGTATTAAGTGCGGTATTGACGCCGACCCGAGAGGGCAGGAAGAACCTTTGGATGAGTTAAAGAAACGAGCGGAGGAATTCAAAAAAAAACCGCCTTCCGAAAAAAAATATTTTGATAAATCCCGGCTGACGAATCCTTATGCGGATTCAAGAATTCTCAATAATTCTTCGGATAACTTCGTAAAGAAAATATTGTGCGGAATTGACATTGATGTGGGAGAGTTGCTTCTTGCGGATACTCTCAATCGCAGCGGTGCGAAGATAGATCTTGTCGTCTCGCATCATCCTGTCGGGTATGCATACGGCAGTTTTTACGAAGTTATGGGTATGCAGGCGAGGATTCAGGCGGGCTGGGGCGTGCCCATAAATATCGCCGAGGAACTTTTAGAAGAGAGGATGGATATTGTAGAAAGGTCGGTTATGCCGAGAAATCATACGCAGGTGTCGGATGCCGCCGCAATTCTCGGAATACCTCTTCTTAATGTACACACGCCCGCGGACAATCATGTCGCTTCGTTTCTCGGCAGTATGTTCAAGGATAAAAATAATTTAAAACTTAAGGACGTTATTGAAAAACTTAATGCCGTGGAAGAATACGACCTCGCCAGAAGAAAATTTCTTCCGGGCCCCAAGATCGTTTCGGGAAAGCCCGAGAGGTCTGCGGGCAGAATAGTGGTTGATATGACGGGAGGAACGGAGGGGGCGGTGGATGCCGTCTGCAAACTCGCCCTTGCCGGATGCGGCACGATTGTCGGTATGCATTTCAGCGAGAAACACATAAAGAAAGCCCGCGAAAATCACATTAATATGGTGATTGCCGGGCATATTCCTTCGGACAACCTCGGATTGAACCTTCTTTTTGATAAAGTAGAAAAAAAATACGGCAGAATACAATTCGTGGAGTGCTCGGGTTTCAGGAGAATTCCAAGAAACCGCTCTCTTTCAAAAAAGCCGGGAAAGAAGACCTAAATTTCAGGGCATTGCTGTGTATGTTTCTAAAATTCAAAAGCGTGTTTCGCGAATTTGCTCATTACCGGAGCGAAGGATTTATGACGGTGTGACAAATGGCATTTGATGAAAATTTTATAGAAAAAGTTCGCGCGGTTTCCGATATTATTTCCGTGGCGGAGGGGTATTTTCCGTTAAAAAAGGCGGGGGCTAATTTTACGGCGCTCTGTCCTTTTCACAGCGAGAAGACACCGTCTTTTATTATATCCCGGCAGAAGCAGATATTCAAGTGTTTCGGCTGCGGCGAGGGAGGAAATGTTTTTAGTTTTTTAATGAAAATGGAAAAGGTCTCTTTTCCTGAAGCGGTCAGGATGCTTGCGGTAAAGGCAGGGATTCCCGTGCCCGATAAAAAATATTCTCCCGCCGACAAACGCAAAGAATACCTTTATTCCGTGATGGCAGAGGTGGCGGGATTTTATGCCGAAAATTTTAAAAAAAGCTCAAACGCAAAAAAATATGCCGCATCGAGAGGTCTGACAGAAGATGTTTCGGAAAAGTTCAATATCGGTTTTTCCCCTGATGAAACTTCTCTCATTTCTTTTGCCGACCGACGGGATATTAAGTTTACAGATTTGGAAATGCTGGGTCTTGTTGTAAAAAAAGACAGACCCGCCCGCCAGCCTTCATCCGCCCTTTATGCGGATAAATTCAGATACAGGTTGATATTTCCCATCTGCGATATAAAGGGGAGAGTCATCGCTTTCGGCGGGAGAACTCTCGTCGACTCCAAAGTCAAATATCTGAATTCGCCTGAGACCCCTCTTTTCCACAAAAGCGATGTTCTTTACGCGATAAAAGAAGCGAAGCGAGCGATAATTGACGAGGACGGAATTATAATAACGGAAGGGTATATGGACGTTCTGACGATGCATCAATTCGGATTTAGAAATACCGTCGGAGTCCTCGGCACAGCCATGACGGAGCGGCACGTTTACAACATTAAAAGGTTCACGGACAACGTCTATCTGCTTTTTGATTCGGATGCCGCGGGAATAAATGCCGTTTTCAGGGCGGCAGACAAGATAATTTCATTAGGTCTTCAGGGGTTTGTCGTCCGGCTTAACAAAGCGAAAGACGCGGATGAGTTTCTGCACCGCTATGGAAGCGGGGACCTCAAGAAGCAAATTGTCGAGGCCTTGCCCGTTTTTGATTTTTTAAGGGATCTTTTCAAGCGCAGGTTTGAGGGAAAATCACCGTCGTGGAAGGCGAAGGCCGTGGATGGATTGATTCCATATATTCAGGCGATTCCGAATGCGGTTACAAAAGACGAAGAAATAAAAAAAACCGCGGAATTTCTGGGTGTGGGGGTTTCTGCAATTGTCTCCGTCATAGAAAATGCTAAAATGCGCGCTTTTACGGATGAGAGCGCGCCCGATGCGCATGCGGATACAGAAGAGAAAATTCCTAAAAAAAGAAAATTGGAAGAGGATATCGTATCTTTTTTGGTGAATTATCCGGAATATGTAGACCTCTTTAAAAAAAATATTACCCGGGAGGATTTTTCATACATCGGTGCGTTTCTGGAAAAAATTTACGATTACTACGGAGCTACAGGCGGCAGCGTTTCGGGATTTATTTCCCTCTTCCCTGATGAGAAAGACGCGGAGTTTATTAATTCCATCGCGGCTTCTTGTGTGAGGCTGCCTGCGGCGGAAAAAGGCGTGGTTGATAAAAAAAAAATACTGGAAAGGAGAAAGTTAGCACAGGACCTTATTAATTCCTTCCGTAAGATTATGGATAATGAAAAATTTGCGCAGCTCAGAAAGCGGATTATAGAACATCCGACCAAAGAGGCTCTGGAGAGTTATACTCGCCTTGCCGCGAGAATAAAGAAGTGAGAGGAGAAAAATGAAAAAGAAAAAAACAAACACGCCCGCCGCCGGCCACAAAGATTCCAAAACTGCGGTAAAGAATAATAAAAAATCATCCGCAAAGGCGTCCAAAAAAGGAGCGAAAAAAATAAGCGCCATGCCGCTGCGCGACAGTAAAGGACATTTTATCAGCGCTAAAAAAAATCCGGCAAAATCACGCGAGGACTCCAGAACTGCGGTAAAGAATAATAGAAAATCATCCGCAAAGGCGTCCAAAAAAGGAGCGAAAAAAACAACCGCCATGCCGCTACGCGACAGTAAAGGACATTTTATCAGTGCTAAAAAAAATCAGTTAAAATCCTTAAACGGGAAAAATGGAAGCTCCGCTATACTCAAAAAGAAAAAAGCGCTTAAAAAATTCCGTCTGCCGGATGCGCCATCTGCGGGGAAAAATGCGGCGGCAATAAAAAGTGCAATAGACGAAATTATCGCCAAAGGCAGAGATATGGGGATTATGACGTTTGCGCAGATTAACGAAATGCTCCCGCTTGAATATAATTCTACGGAGATAATTGAAAAAGTTCTTGCGGGTCTTGAAGAAAACGGCATTGAAATCATCGGTTCTGTAAGTAAAGAGGAGGCCGAGCTTGTGCCGATAGCGCCGGTTGATCAGGTTGACACATCAGATTCGGTAAGAATGTTTTTAAGCGAAATGGGTAAGGCCGCTCTTCTCTCAAGAGAAGAGGAAACTTACCTTGCCAAAGGCATAAAAGACAGGGAAAATCGCCTTAAATTTTTAATATTGTCAAACCCCATTTCTTTCAGGGAAATGGTAAACATAAATGCGCTTCTTCAGGAAAACGTTATTTCGGCGCGCGAACTTATGCAGAGAGGAAGAAAAACAAAACGCATAATAGAAGACATGAAAAGAAAGGTCTCCTCCGCTTCCAGGGCTCTTAGGGCTGGAAGGGAAAAACTGATTTCCCTTCAGAATCAGCTGGATAAAGTAAAAAACGAAAAAACATTAAAAAGGATAAACGCGGATATCAAAAAGACAAGGGTCTTCCTGTTTCATAAAATTGACGCTCTGGAACTGAATAACCAAAAACTGCAACGGCTTATGAACATGATAAAAAGCGAAGGTAAAAGATGCAGCGAACTTTTAAATCAAAAGGAGGAAATTCTGAAAAATATTGCATCTCCTGAAATCATAGATAAACTTTATAAAAAATTTTCAAGAAAAAGTTTAACCAATTACGCATTTACAAAAGAGACCGGTCTAACTCCCTCCATGTGGCTTCAAAAAAAACAAAAACTGAGCAAAATAGAAGATAAGTTAACGAAGCAGAAGAAAGAATGCCTGCAGCAGCCGGAAAAACTATTTGAGATTTACAACGAGTTTAACGTTCTTGAAAAGGAAATCCGGGAAATGAAACTCAGGGTCGTCAGGAGCAATCTGCGGCTCGTTGTTTCCATAGCCAAGCATCATTCCAATATTCACCTTTCGCTGCTTGATCTTATACAGGAAGGCTGTATAGGCCTTATGAAAGCGGTTGATAAATTTGAATATAAAAAAGGATTTAAATTCTCCACTTATGCCACATGGTGGATCCGGCAGTCCATAAACAGAGCCATAGCCGACCAGGCGAGGACGATAAGAATTCCCGTGCATATGAAGGAAGTTATAAGCAAAGTGTCCAGTTTTTCGCAGAAGTTCCGTCACAGTAAGGGAGTCGATCCAACGCCGGAAGAATGCGCCGAAGCTTTAAAAATTCCCGTAGAGAGGATTTACACGGTGCTGAAAGTTATGCCGGAACCTTTTTCGCTGTCTCAGCCCGTGGGTGATGAGGATGACGCCCAGCTTGAAGAATATGTCAAAGACACGACGATGTTAAACCCTGAGGAATCGGCTCAAATGGAACTTTTGAAGGGAGAAGTCAGGAAACTGATTGATGTCCTCTCCGACAGGGAGGGGGAGATTCTGAGGCTTCGGTACGGGATTGATTCAGGATTCCCGCGCACTCTTGAGGAGGTGGGAAAAATATTCAATGTCACCCGCGAAAGAATCCGTCAGATTGAGGCAAAGGCGATATTGAAACTCAGGGATATAGCCGAGTCAAAAAAGTTGAGACAGTATATAGAATAATGGAATTGAAGGAAAAAATGTCTAAGCGAGGTAAAAAAAAGAGGATGAGCAAAAATTCGTTTTCTGCGGACAGTTTCACGGGATGTCCTGCCCCGAAGGACAGGTTTATGTTAAGCGGCATACGGAATATTCATTTCGTAGGCATTGGCGGAACAGGTATGAGCGGCATCGCTGAAGTTTTGAAAAGATACGGCTATACGATTACGGGTTCCGATATTGTTATAACTCCAGTGACCCGGCGGCTCGCATCTATGGGCTGCAAGATTTTTACGGGTCACCGCTCATCAAACGTGAAAAACGCTCATGTCGTCGTTTATTCTTCTGCGGTCAATCAGGAAAATATTGAAGTCGTGGCCGCGGCGAAAAATAATATTCCGGTTATTCAGAGAGCCGAAATGCTCGGCGAACTGATGAGGATAAAGTACGGGATTGCCATAGCGGGCAGCCACGGTAAAACATCCACGACTTCAATGGTGAGTCAAATTCTTTCATCCGCCGGATACGACCCCACGATGGTTATAGGCGGCCTTTTTAAAAATATAGGCACAGGCGGCTACAAGGGCTCCGGCGATTTTCTTGTAGCGGAAGCAGACGAATCGGACGCGTCGTTCCTGAGGCTTTCCCCTGTGCTCGTGGCAGTGACGAATATAGACGACGACCACCTGAATTTTTACGGCAATATGGATAACCTGAAACAGACCTTTGTCGATTTTATAAACAGTGTTCCTTTTTACGGAATGGCTTTTTTATGCATTGATGATGTTAACGTCGCCGAAATACTTCCGCAGTTGAGGAAAAAATATTTCACATACGGATTTTCGGATAAGGCGGATTACGTTATAAAAATATTAGAAACGGGATTTTTCAATACGAAATATGAAATTAATTTCAGGGGCCGGCGAGCGGGGTCGCTCACGGTTCCGTTACCGGGTCTGCACAACGTTCTGAATTCCGCTTTGGCGGCCTGCATCTGTCTTAATCTCGGCGTTGCTCTTTCAAAAATAAAAATCGCCCTTAAAGGTTATATGGGCGTTTCGCGCAGGTTTGACGTCAGAGGCGTCAAGAACGGCATTATTGTGATAGACGATTACGCTCATCATCCGACGGAAGTGAAAATGACGGTCAGAACAGCGCGCGAGACCTGGCCGGATAAGAGAATCGTTGTTCTTTTTCAGCCCCACCGGTATACGAGGACAAAGGAGCAGGCGTGGCAACTCGGGCGCTCTTTTGACAGAGCGGATGCCGTGTGCATTCTACCGATTTATTCCGCCGGCGAGGAAAAAATACCAGGCATAACCTCGCAACTTATATGGGAGAATATTCCCCGCACGATAAGAAAAAAAATGTTTTCATCGATTGACGAGGCCTCGGAGATTCTTGCCAAAATGCTGAAAAAAAACGATGTTTTTATTACGGTGGGCGCTGGCGATGTCTATAAGGTCGGAGAGAGTATACTTAAAAAACTTAAATGAATAGGGACGGTTCTAATACTTTTGGGGGAATGGGGACGGTTCTTATTAGGAACCGTCCCCATTATACCGTCCCCTTTGCGTGCCCGGTGTGTATTTGATAACATTAGTGTTATGAATAAGATTAAATTAAACGGAATTGCGGGCAGACCTTCCACCGGCGGCAACGGCCGGATCAGGACGATAGATGAGTTCCGTCGAAAAATATCCTTTAACGTGAGAATCAGCAGGAGAAATGGCACGCGGCTTGACGGAATCATATTGAGAGTAGAAGGCGAGAATATAATTGTGGCATCTCCCCTTGAAGAAAGGGTTAATATAAATGATGTCACCGAAGCGAGGGTTTTAGCATAGTGTCAAAAGAATTTCTTGCGGCTTTAGAGCAGATTGAGTATGAAAAAGGCATACCGAAGGATGAGTTAATAACTCTTATAGAGCATGCGGTTGAAAAGTGTCTCTTGAGACATTATCCCCTTGCCTCGCGCTACAGGGTGAAATTGAACGGTGAAACGGGCGAAGTGCATGCGTGGGGAATAAAAAAGGCGGTGGAGAAAGTGTCTAATCCCAGGGATGAAATTCTTTTGTCCGCAGCTTTAGCGATTGACCCGAAAGCGAAAATTGACTGCGATGTGGAAGTGACGATTGACGTCGGCGAAATAGCGAGGATAGCAAGCCAGACGATAGAGAAAGTGATATCCCAAAGGATCAGGGAATATGAAAAAAGTTCTGTTTTTAAAAAGTATAAAAAGTTGGAGCACAAGATAATAACGGGCAGGATTTTTAGGTTTATAGGCCGCAAGGCAATCGTAGACCTTGGGGATACCGAAGCTGTGCTACCGGCTTGCGAACAGATTCCGAAACAATTTCTGCGGCTTAATTCCCATGTGAGGGCCTATGTCATGGAAGTCGTGGGCGATGAGAGAAAAAACGATGTGGTTCTTTCAAGAACTCATCCTGATTTTTTAAAAGTTCTTCTTGCGGAAGAAGTTCCGGAAGTGAAAGAGGGAATTGTTGAAGTGCTTAAAGTCGTAAGAAGTCCGGGTTTGCGCGCAAAGGTTCTGGTAAAGTCGAATAATGATAAAATAGACCCCGTGGGCACGTGTATCGGCGTCAGGGGAAACAGAATAAAACAGATAATCAACGAACTTGCCGGCGAAAAAATAGATTTGATAGCGAGCGACCTTAAACCGAAAAAACTTATTGCCGCTTCATTGAGTCCCGCGAGAGTTGACGAATCGCAGGTTTCGCTCAATAAAAAGGCAATGAAAGCCACGGTTGAGGTTCCGTCCGATCAGAGGGCAAAGGTTCTCGGCGCCGACGGTATCAATATTTCTCTCGCTTGCAGAATTTCGGGGTGGGATATAGACGTTGTAACAACCGTTTCTTCGGAAAAAGGTGAAGCGAAAGCAAAAGAAGAAAACGAAACGAAAGAGTCAAAAGCGGATAAGGGCGATGAATCCATCCCAACAAGTGGAACGGAACCCGTCCCCGAGGATAAAGAGTAATGGCTGCAAAATACAAATGCCGAATTAGCGAATTCGCGAAAGACGAGGGAATCTCCGCCAAAGAAGTGATAGCGGAACTTTCTAAATCCGGAATTAGCGGCAAAACGGCAAGTTCGGGGCTCACGGAAAATGATGTGAAGGAGTTGAAAAAGAAATTTGCCCCGGCGAACAAAGAGAATGCAGTCAAAAAAGAGGTCTCTTCCAAAAAATCACCCGCAAAGAAAAAAACGCCTGCGCCTAAAAAGAAACCCGTTGTGGTGGTTGAAAAAATTTCTGAAACCGAAATTCCCGAAAAAAAAGAAACAGCGGCGCCCGAAACCGCGAAAAAAGCGAGAAAGAGCGCTTCAAAATATGTTAAGAAAGTGCACGAATTGGCAAAAGAACTCGGCGTTGCGAGCGCCACTCTGATAGAGAAAATAAGCGCTCTCGGGATTTCCGGGAAAAAACCCAGTTCAGGCATCACGGAAGAGGAATATAACCTCATTCGCGGTAAATTTTTCGGGGAGGAAAAGAAGAAAAAAGCCGCAGAAACTCGGGAGCAGAAAAGAAAAGAAAAAGTGAAAAAGCCGGAAGAAGCGCCTCCTCCGCCGCCGCCTCCGCCGCCGAAGAAGACGATAAAAATTGATGTGACGACAACCGTAAGTTCCCTCGCAGAGAAACTTAAAATGTCTTCGGGGACGCTTATTAAAAAACTCATTAAACAGGGGATAATAACCACAATAAACCAGCGGCTGGATTTTGATACCGCATCTCTCATAATACAGGAAGAAGGTTTTGAGCCCGAAATTGTAGATATTTATGAAGACGCTTTAGAAAAATCCGACGACAGGGATATAACCAGAGCCGTGAAGCGCCCTCCTGTTATCACAATAATGGGGCATGTTGACCACGGAAAAACGTCTCTTTTAGATTACATAAGAAAATCGCACATAACGCAGAAGGAATTCGGTAACATAACCCAGCACATAGGCGCTTATCAGGTCAAGCACGGGGATAAAAAAATAACTTTTATAGACACGCCCGGACATGAGGCATTTACCGCGATGCGTCTTCGCGGCGCACAGGTGACGGATATTGTGGTTCTCGTCGTTGACGCCTGTGACGGCGTAATGCCGCAGACGCGGGAGGCAATAAGTCATGCGCGTCTGGCGGGAGTGCCTATAATAGTTGCGATGAACAAAATGGATTTATCTCACGCCAATCCCGAGAAGGTTAAGCAGCAACTCTCCCAGGAAAATCTTCTGCCGGAGGAGTGGGGCGGGAAAACGATTATCGTTCCGATTTCGGCAAAGACGGGTAAAGGGGTTCCCGACCTTCTTGATATGATAGAACTCCAGGCCGAGATGCTGGATATTAAAGCAGATATTTTATGCAGGGGCCGCGGCGTTGTTTTAGATGCGAAACTCGATCCCAGCCGCGGACCTATAGCCACGATTATAGTGACGGACGGAAAACTTAAAGTGGGCGAGCCTTTTGTCTGCGGTTTTAGCGGCGGCAAGGTGAGAGCCATTCTTCTTGAAGGAGGCAAGACCGCCAGAGAAGTAATGCCGGGCACGCCTGTGGAAATTATGGGTTTTACGTCTCTGCCGGAAGTGGGCGATAAATTCTCCGTTATAGAGGATGCCGGAATGTCGAGAAATATTCTCGCATCCAGAAAGAAAATAAAAGATAAAATGCGTCTTAAACCGGCGCAGTCGCCGGTCGAGGGCGGGGCGGACGAAAAGGCCGTGAAGATTATAATTAAAGCCGATGTTATGGGCTCTCTGGAAGCCATTAAGGACGCTCTTTCCAAACTTTCCAATCCCGAAGTGACACTCACTATCGTTCATTCGGGCTGCGGCGGAATAAACAGAAGCGACGTGCTGCTTGCGCAGGCGTCAAACTCCCGGATAATAGGTTTTAACGTGCGGGGCGGTGAAAAAATAGATGCCGTTGCCCAGGAAAAGGGTGTTGAAGTGAGAACTTACACAATCATATACGAATTGATTGCGGATATAAAAAAGGCGCTTGAAGGCCAGCTTTCGCCCATATACAACGAAATATCCTCGGGAAGAGCCGAGGTCATACAGATTTTCACCATTTCAAAAATAGGCACGGTTGCAGGGTGCATCGTAAAGGCGGGCGCCCTGAAACAGAAAGCGCGCGTCCGGCTCCTGCGGGACAATAATATCGTTTATACGGGGAATCTGTTGACACTGAAAAGATTCAAGGACGATGTTCAGGAAGTTACGGAAGGAATGGAATGCGGGCTGATGCTTGATAAATACAACGACATAAAGCCGGCAGACATAGTAGAGTCATACGAATTGCAAAAAGTCCAGCGGGCTCTTGATGACGGCAAAAGCGGGGAATAGCCGCAGGGCGCCACGACGCTTTTTTTGAATTATGCAGGGTGAAAGAATAATACGCCTTGAGCGTCAGATAAGAAGGGAAGTAAACGAAATTATCCGCAGGGATTTAAATATTTCATCACGCATAATATTGACCATTACAGACGTTTCTCTTGCCAAGGACTGCAAGTTTTGCAAAGTGTATTACAGCGTTTTCACGAATGATGAATCGGATAATGCCGCTGCTTTGAGAGAAATAGAAAAAAAATTTGCTTCCAAAAAATCGTATTTCAAATATATAATCGGGAAAAATATGCGAATAAAAGTTATTCCCGATATGATTTTTGAATTAGACAAAACACCGGAACGCGCCGCAAATGTGGAAAAACTGCTTGATGAAATTTCCAATGAAAAGAAATAAGATAACCGGAGCGGAATGTTACAGAATCCTCGACAGAGAGGGATGAAAAAATTAAATGGCAGAATATTGTGAAAAATGTTTAGTTAAAATTATTGGGCTCTCGAGAATCACAGGGAAAAACAAAACCACAAGAGAGCTGTTTTCCAGAATAGTTATATTTTAGAGGGAAGCTAATGAGTAATCAATTATTATTATCTGGTGAACAAGAAATAAATACAGAAACGGAAGGAATTAAATACATAGGCTCAAAGAAGGGAATAATTCCTTATATACTGCAAGTAGCAAGAATGCTAGATGTTACCACAATATTAGATGGGTTTTCTGGTACTACAAGAGTTGCTCAAGCTTTTAGTAAAAATGGTTATAACGTAATATCAAATGACATTGCTGAATGGTCAAAAGTATTTGGGGAATGCTATCTTTTAAATAATGAACCATCTTATTATTATCAAGACAAAATTGACTATTTAAATAGTTTGCCGGGGAAAAAAGGATGGTTTAGTGAGCATTATGGAGGGTTTCCGAATAATGGAAAATCAGTTCAAAAAGATGGAAAGAAAAAAATATGGCAAATGCATAACACAATGAAATTAGATACGATAAGAGAAAAAATTGATGAAATTGCTGAAAATAAAATTGAAAAGTCAGTCTTATTAACCAGTCTTATAATAGCTTTAGATAAAGTTGATAATACAGTTGGACATCAAGTTTCATATCTTAAAAAATGGGCTCCTCGTTCTTATAAAACTATGCAACTGAAAGTACCGAAAATTTGGGAAGTTAATACGATTAACGAAGTTCATCGAAGAAATATTTTTAGTATCATAAGAGAAAAAAAATGTGACTTAGCATATTTTGATCCCCCTTATGGATCAGCTAATGAAAAAATGCCACCCTCAAGAGTAAGATATGCTTCTTATTATCATTTATGGAAAACTATTTGCTTGAATGATAAACCCAAATTATTTGGGGCAGCTAACAGAAGGGAAGATTCAAGAGATATAGAATCCTCTTCTATTTTTGAAGATTTTCAACGTAATGAAAACGGCATATTCAAAGTTGTTAATGCCATAGGGAAACTAATACAAAATACAAATTCAGAATACATAGTACTTTCATATAGTAATCAGGGGAGAGCAACGAAGGACCAAATTGTAGAATTTATTAAAGATTTGAATTTATCTTTTGATGTTATTAAAATAGATTATAAATCAAACGTAATGGCCTTAATGAGATGGACAAATGAATGGATTAAAGAAGATTCTTTTGAAAATGGGACAATAGAATATTTATTTTTAATATCGAGAAATGGTGCTCCTCTTCCGGGAAAATTAAATATAAGTTAAGGTTACATTTCTTAAATTTTCTACCTTGACATTTTCCGTCAATTAAAATACTCTTTTAATAAGTTTCATAACTGATTGGATAATTTTTAGTTTATAATGCATGGAAACATTGACAGGATAAGATGAAAACAAAAGAAATTATTAGAAAAATAATAAAAGAGCACCAAAAAAGTGAAGATCCTTATCTACTAAAAGTAGTAGCAATTTTATCTTTTCGCCCATTTAATATGAAAGGGCAGGAGATTGAAGAAATTATAGGTCTTCTCGTAAAAGCTGGATTAAAAATAAACTTTGCTGAACTTAATCCTAAAGTTGAAGTTCCGCAAAATAAAAAGGCAGCGGATATAAAGTTTACTTACAAGGAAGAAACAAGAGCATTTGACATAAAGTCTTACGGAGGGTCAGGAAGATTTCAAATATCTACGTTAAAATCTATACTACCAGATATAAGATCTAAATTTGAAAAAATGAAAGAAAAAGAACTTAATAAAAATGAGAAGACCTGGCTTATTAATAAAGTTAAAGAAGTTCCTGCGGAATATATACTATTTTTCTATTTTATAAGAGAAGAAAAAAAAATCTATGTACATATTTTCGATATTGAAAGGTTCGATATTGCAGGTTTTAAAGATAAAAAATTTATACTTAAAAAAGTTGGTAGCGAAAAAAGACCAGAAATTTACATACCGATTACAAAAAACAGTACATTAGAAATTTCTGGTGGGGGGAATCCATATAATAGAGGTATGTGGATAAATAAAATAGAGAGCAATAATGATATGAAAGTACTCTATGAAACTGGTTTCGTTGAGAAAGTTTTATTAGATTCAATAATACTAAAAAAAGAATTTGACAGCAGTGAATATATTTTTAAAAAAGCTCAAAGCACAATTGAAATTATCAAAAAATATTTTTAACTTTTTTTGTGAATAACCCCCGGAAACACTTGACATCTCTTTTGAAACAAAGAAAAAACAAGGACGGTTCTGGTTCTCATTTACATTTTACCCGTTATAAATACAGCCATGGAATAACCCAGCTGCCCCGTTCAGCTAAACAATCTCCATCCTTCAATATTAATTTTACCACGACGCTGGTGTGTATTCACCTTTCTGAATGAGAAATTTTATGTTAAACTGTTTCTATGACTTAAACATATGTGCTTTTTAACAGGATGGCAAAATGAGGAAGTGATAAAATGAAATTTAGACTTAAAAAAATCATAGTTTTCTTAACTCTGATGTCTGTATTTCTCGGGGGCGCTACAAGTCCTGAAAAAGGCCGGACGGCGCTTATGGCGGCATCGGAGGAAGGACACACAGAAACAGTATCCGCGCTCATAGAAGCCGGGGCGGATGTGAATGTGGAAGATAAATACGGTGGGACGGCGCTTATGTTGGCGTCGCAGAAAGGCCA
>Ga0210017_1003310_pt1 | contig 13540 bp, 10 predicted proteins | sample CryGeyCG2014_020_FD_183966 | JGI IMG/M metagenome (GOLD analysis project Ga0210017, IMG submission 183966) | Groundwater microbial communities from aquifer - Crystal Geyser CG08_land_8/20/14_0.20 (SPAdes) (version 2) | ecosystem: Environmental > Aquatic > Deep subsurface > Groundwater | place... | reverse complement strand
CTAACTTACCACTTCTCCTTCTTCCGCCTTCCCCTTGTCCTCCGAAGCCTTGGCGGAGGAGGATTTTTGCTGGGTTGATCCACCTTCGCTCCCTTTGGGAGCTTCGGCGGACGAGTACATCGCCGCTCCCACTTTTTGGAGTTCTTCAGATAATTTCTTTGAGGATTCTTCAATTTCTTCCTTAGTCGCCTCTGACTTCCCAAGTACATCTTTAACGTTTTTAATTTCCGCTTCAACTTTTTCTTTGTCTTCTTTTTTAACTTTCTCCCCAGCTTCTTTTAAGGTTTTTTCCGCCGTAAAAACTAAAGCATCAGCCTGATTCCGGGCTTCAACTAATTCTTTTTTCTTCCTATCCGCTTCGGCATACTGTTCGGCTTCGGCTTGAGCTTTTTTAACTTCCTCATCAGTCAGCCCAACCGCCCCTTTAATAACTATTGACTGAGATTTATTGGTGGCCTTATCCACGGCCTTAACATTTAAGATTCCATTAGCATCAATATCAAAAGCAACTTCAATTTGAGGAATTCCCCGCGGAGCCGGGGGAATGCCATCCAAAATAAACCGACCCAAAGACTTGTTGTCAGGCGCCATTGGTCGCTCACCTTGCAAAACATTAATTTCAACCTGGGTTTGATTATCAGCCGCGGTTGAAAAAATTTGCGATTTTGAGGTTGGAATAGTGGTATTTCTAGGAATAAGGGGTGTGGCTACCTGACCCAAAGTTTCAATACCCAAAGTTAAAGGCGTAACATCAAGCAAAAGTATATCTTTAACTTCTCCGCCTAAAACTCCTCCTTGAATAGCCGCCCCAACCGCCACTACTTCATCCGGATTAACTGATTTATTCGGTTCCTTGCCAAAAAGGTTTTTGACGGTGTCATAAACCTTAGGCATTCTGGTCATTCCCCCAACCAAAATTACTTGGTCGATATCCGAAGGTTTCATTTTGGCATCTTTAAGACATTGTTCAACCGGACCAACGGTTTTTTCAATTAAATCATCAACTAATTTTTCCAGCTGGGCCCGAGTCAATTTCATCGTTAAATGAAGTGGTTGACCACTTTTTCCTTGAGTAATGTATGGCTGATTTATTTCTGTTTCTTGAGTTGAAGAAAGTTCTACTTTGGCTTTTTCCGCCGCGTCGCGAATTCGCTGTAAGGCTTGGACATCTTCGCGAGGGTCAACTCCATTTTCTTTTTTAAATTCATTGGCAATCCAATCTAAAATTCGCTGGTCAAAGTCGTCTCCCCCAAGATGAGTATCACCATTGGTGGCTTTGACCTCAAAAACTCCCTCGCCAATTTCTAAAATTGAAATATCAAATGTTCCTCCCCCCAAATCATAAATAGCAATTGTTTCCCCTTTTTTCTTTTCCAAACCATAAGCCAAAGAGGCAGCCGTTGGTTCATTAATGATTCTTTCAACTTTAAATCCGGCAATTTCTCCTGCCTGTTTAGTTGCTTGTCTTTGGGCATCATCAAAATAAGCGGGAACGGTAATAACTGCTTTCTCGACTTTTTCTCCCAAAAAGGCTTCGGCATCGGCTTTACATTTGGCTAAAATTTTGGCAGAAATCTCTTGAGGAGTAAATTCCTTACCTCCAACTTCAACTACCGCCATTCCGTCTTTACCAGACTTAACGTTATAAGGAACCATCTTTTGAGTTTTCTTAACTTCCGCATCAGTGAATCTTCTTCCCATCAATCTTTTTATCGAATAAATTGTATTTTCCGGATTCAAAATCATCTGTCTCTTAGCTACTTCCCCAACCAAATTTTTGACTGGCTCAACCACCGAAGGAATAATATTTCTCCCCTCGGCCGAGGGAATAACTTTTGGTTTTCCTGCTTCCATTACGGCCACGCAGGAATTAGTTGTTCCTAAATCAATGCCAATAATTTTGCTCATAATTTTTTATTTCCACCAACTTTAACCTTAGCTGGTCTTAAAACTTTTCCGTAAAGCTTATATCCTTTTAAAACAACCTCTACTACTTTGTTTTTCGGACCATCAACTGTTTCAACGGCGTCCATTAATTCCGGGTCAAAATTTCGACCTAAAACCTCTATTTCTTCAACCCCTTCTTCCTTAAAAATTTCTCGAAATCGATTGCCGGCAAGAGTTAATCCCTTATCTTTAAGATGCTTTTCCGCTGATTCTAAATCATCCAAAACATTTAATATTTTATCTAAAAGTTGAGCATTGGCAAATTTTACAAAATCTTCTTTTTCTTTTTCAATTCGTTTTTCTAAATTAGCATAGTCAGCCAACGCTCTTTTCCATTTATTCTCCAAATCAGTGATTTTGTCCGTCTTTTTCATTTTTAAATGTTCCGTCCCAGCTCTTCAATTAGCCCACCAAAATATCTTACCATCGGGACCACAACTGAATAATTAATCCTTGAGGGTCCAATTACTCCAATTGAACCGGATTTTTTCGGTCCGGCTTCAAAATGGGTAAAAACCATTCCACAGGGTTCCAAAAATTCAAAACCCAACTCATCTCCAAAAAGAAAATGCATCGGGTCTTCGCCAAAAACCTTACTGAATAATTCAAGCAATGATTTATTCTCATCTAACATGCCTAAAATTGTTCGGGTAACATCAATATCGTAAAATTCCGGCATTGATAAGATATTGGCATAGCCTGCATGATAAACATCACCCTCATTGGTCGCCGCCACCGCCAAGGCCTGGGTTCTTTGGGCTAACGCCTTGGTTGCTTCATGCATTAACTTATCAAAATCAAAACGGACATCCCAAACTTTCTCCCTGGCGGCTACTTCGTCAGCCACCGAGAGTTTTTTCTCTTCCATTAAATGGGCAATATAAAACTTGAAAGCTTCTTTGGTAGGAACACGACCAGCTGAAGCATGGGGTTGTTTAAGGTAACCAGCTTTGGTCAACTTAATCATTTCATTTCTAACTGTCGCCGGAGAAACCCCCAATTCATATTTCTTTTCCAAATTCTCCGAACCAGCTGGTTCGGCGGTTTCCATGTATTCTTCAATAATTGATTTAAGAATTCTGGTTTGTCTGTCGGTTAATTCTGCCATCCTTCGGCTCCTTTCAAAGTTTACCCCGAGCTCGTCGAGGGGCTCAGGACAAGTTCCTTCGACTCCTTTTTAGTTTACCCTGAGTTTATCGAAGGGTTAGCAGTAAAATATCATGACTGCTAAAATTTGTCAAGCCCCAGCACCAAGCTTACCTTGCGTTGAGGTCTACGTCCACACCCGCAAGGGGCGCTGGTGCGGGGCGCAGACCCCGCATACACGCTCTTGCGACGCGAACACGGAGTATTCGGGAGCAAGTAAGTGATGTGCGAGGTCAAGAGGGTTTATAATGCTATACTAAAGATGAATAAATTAGTGGAGTTAATTTTAATTTTGAAACTGGAAAAATTTATTATATAAAATGTAATCAGGCAGTTATTTGGCAATTATGAAAAAGTACTTTTTGGTTTTATCAGGATTACTAATACTCTCATCCTTTGCTTTTTTTAGTCAATCAAAAGCAAAGGCCAATGACTATTCTCCAGCTACCTTAGATGACTATTGGCAAGGAAAAGCAGCGTGGAAATTTTTAAGAAAGCTTACTTTGGCTAACACTGGCTGGTCTTATGGTTATGGAGCTGGTGCACATCTAGAAATAGTTAACGGGGTTTGGTATTTGTTCTCAAGGAAAGTCAATTGGGGAGATAAACCGAATTATTGCAGTTTTATGAACGAAACTTTAGGAACCGAGGTAAGAAAATCACTTGACAAAGGCGAAACTTGGAGTCAACCTGTCAATATTATTATTCCTCAAGAGGGCAAGCCATGGGAATGCGCCGCCACAGATGGGGACGCTTATTATGATTCTTCCCGAAACAAATGGTACTACCTCTTTCAATGTTTGGACCGTAATAATCCCTGGAGGGGTTGCCATCTGGAAAAAGACGGTCCTGACCCGATGGGTTTATTTAAAGAAAACCACGCCAATCCTGTGATATCAGCCAAACAGCTCTGGGGGAAAATTTGTAACGAATCAAGTGATGATTGCGTCAAAATCCCCGGAGGAGTTAACCGAATCTTTGATGAGGGAACCTGGGATATCTTTCACTATGATGGGACTTATTTTTATGTAGGATTTCATGGTTTTGATGGCACAAGAGGTTATCGAGGAATTGCCAAAACCTCAGATTTTATCAATTGGGTGGCTGGAGACCAAAATCAAGGAGTTCCAAAAGATGCGGTTTTAGATTTATATGATACCGCTGGGTGGAGAGAGAACTGGAATAGTGGGGGTTCTATTGGCTTTGGTGCTGGAAGCATGTTATCTGATAACGGCTATTACTATTTGATTTCCGAAGCGGCCGATATCAGCCTTGGTTGCACTGCTGGACAAAATTGGGATTGGGGAATATTTCGTTCGACCTCTCTCACAAACACCTCATGGGAGCAATTTCCAGCAGGAAACCCAATAATTTATTCTAGTAAATATCCTGAGAGAAATGGTAAACCGATTGGTTGTAATCCGGCTTATGCCAGAATTTTTAAGGACCCTCTTACCCAAAGAATCTATCTCCATTACACCAGAGAAAGTCTAGATCCTAACTATAGCGGCATCTATTTTTACGAATTACTTCCCACTTCAAATTTATTGCAAAATGGAGATCTATGGAAGTGTCGCGCCGAAAATTGGGAAAGACTCCCGCTCGGCCCAACCAACATTGTGGCATATAGATACCCGAACCTTTCTTCTGACGGAGGTTGCTATTTAGCCACAAACTGCGGTGCTAGCACATGTCAACCTGGACAGAGTGTCTATCAAGATATAGATGTTTCAAACATTCCGTCCAGAAATGTGTCTTATGGGGGTAAATTTGCCACTGACAGTGGGACAGGAATACTTAACTTAGTTATCTTCGAATTAGACGAAAATTCTACCATAATTAACTCGCACAGGACAACCCTAAATCCTACCCTAACCTACCAATCTCTCAAAAAGAATCTTGTCCTAGGCAGCCAAACAAAAACTATTAGGTTTCAGCTTTATCTTGACTCTCCTCATACTTTTAAAGCTGATGAAATGTTTTTTGAAACAGTTGAGCCTTCTTCGTCTCTCTCTCTTTCGCAGGGTTGGAATCAAATTACCTGGCCGGATGTTTCCGGAAAGAAAGCCTCAGATACTCCTCCTGAATGCCCAATCGCGGTTAGTAAAGAAAACTTTTGGTTTAAACCATATATCAAGAATTTCGGCGGAGTGAATTTTAATTTTGAGAACAGGAAAACTTATTATATAAAATGTAATCAGGCAGTTATTTGGCAGTTATGAAAAAGGTTATTGCATCTGTTTTTCTTTTAATTGTTTTCTCTTTTTCTATCGTACTTTTTCATGGGGTGAGGTATGAAATTATACCTATTTCTAGAGCGTCAACAACAAATATTTTGGTTGAAGGAAGCAAAATCCAGGGTCCTCTCCCTCATCCTTGGCAATATTTAGCTCAAGGAGGAGAAGAAGCAGAATCGATGCTTGATGATATTGCTTCAGAACTTAAAGCTTTGAAACCAACTTATATCCGGATTGATTATATTTTTAACTTTTACGATGTCGTTAGAGGAAAGAATAACGGAAGGATGACTTTTTATTGGGAGAAGTTAGACCAACGGATCCAAGACATTTTAAATACCGGCGCTAAACCACTTCTTTCTCTCTCTTATATGCCTCAGGTTTTAACCTTAAATGCGGTGCGCGACCCAAGTTTTGAAGAAGGAATCAGTGGTTATATTTATAATCCACCAGGGGCAAAAGTAACGATGACAAGGGTCAGTCCTGGATACGAGGGGAGTTTTAGCCTCAAATTAGATAACAGCGCTGGAACAGCCAAGGGTTACTATTTTGTTGAAGCAGGAAATAAAGACGGGAATCTAAATGATAATATTGATGTCCGGTATGACTGGTCAGTTTTTGTTCGAGCAGACACACCTTCTCAAGAATCAGTGGGCTTAACCTGGCATTATGGTCCAGAGACTTATTTTGTTACTTCTACAAACTGGCAAAAGATTTTGGTAAACGGCAAAATTGGTCCTGAGCAATATTTCAGTCGTTGGTACGTGATTGTTCCTCCAGGAAAAACGATTTATATTGATAATTTGGAACTGACCGCCAATCCTTATAATGGAGTTTATGACCCCACTCCACCATCTTACTGGAGCGACTGGCAAACAGTAGTTAGAGAAACCATAGAGCATTACTCTGGCAAGGATCAGAAAAATCTGACTGATGTTTACTATGAGGTTTGGAATGAGCCACAAGTTTTTGGGGGTTGGTCAATCGACGGCAGTACTCTTAACGACTATCGTTTAATCTACAAATATGCGGCGCAAGGAGCACAAGAAGCACAAAATGTCAATAGTTTTAAGTTTGGCGGTCCTTCTTCTGTTGTCGCCGATCAGGGTTGGATGACTACTTTTTTTAAATTTGTTCAAGAAAATAATCTGCGCTGCGATTTTATCTCCTGGCATACCTACACCGACGATCCTTCGGCAATGGCAAGAGATGTAGATAATATCGATTCATGGAAAGCACCTTTTCCAAATGTGACAAACGCCGAAAAATTGATTACAGAGTGGGGACCATTCGCAGGAATGCCCTCCAAGAACGATAATGAGTTTAGCGCTGCTTACTCTGTAGTCGCCCTAAGAAATCTATTAGAAAAAAATGTTAAACCTTTTGTTTTTGAAATCAAGGATGGTCCTTCCAATGTAGAATGTTGGGGTCGGTGGGGAATGATTACCCATGAAAAATTTGGAAAACACAAAAAGGCAGAATACAACGCCTTTAAGACTTTATCGCTTCTAAAATCAAACCGCATTTCCCTTACAGGAGAAAACAGTTTTGTGAAGGGCATCGCCAGTCGAGACGATGATGGGTCTTTAGCTCTCGTTCTCGCCAATTATGACAAAAATAAAAGCCATGCTGAAGAAATCTCTCTGAATATTTCTGATTTACCAAATGGTAATTATACTTATCAAGAATACTTAATTGACGCCACTCACTCTAATTATTGTAACCCTCCAAGTCACGAGGATTTGGAAGAAATAGCCAATGAGCAGATTTGGATAAACCAAGGCTCTCTCACAAAAACGATAAATATGGGACCTAATAGTGTAACGTTGGTGACCCTAGTTAAGGCTTTAACCTTTCCTCTTCCTTATCAAATTATTTCCTGGGAAGCCACCGATCCTACTCTTTATCATCAAACCGGTAGGGCTGAGGGGACTGATTGGTCAGCTAATACTGCCACCGATGGACCTGGATTTTTAAATTATGGCCCTTATTATGATGGTTTTGAAGGAGGAAAATATTATCGAGTTACCTGGAAGTTGTTAATTGATGTCCATAATCCAGGATATAATGACAATGTTTTATACATCGATATTTACGATGCTACTGCTGGTAAACTTCTTGGCTTTAAAAATGTCTATCGAAATGAATTTATTTCAAGTAATACCTACCAAGACTTCTCCTTTGATTTTAATTATACCGCTGGACACAAAATGGAGTTTCGAACCTGGTGGCATGATCGAGCTTATATTAAACTAGACAAAATCGTGGTTACGAGCGATACACCCCCTTCTCTCCCCACTCCTACGCCCACCCCACCTCCATCTTTTCCCCTCTCTCCTGGCTGGAATCAAATCACCTGGCCAGATATTCAAAATTACACTGCTAAGACTGCTCTTGGGGATATAGATTCTGATTGTGGGGCGGGGACGGCAGTAGCAATTGCTAAAAAGGAGAAAGATTGGTGGGAAAAATATGTCCAGAACTATGGCGGAGAAAATTTTAGTTTGCAAAGCAATCAAAGTTACCATATAAAGGTAAGTAAGAATTGCACCTGGAACCCATGAATTTTTTTAAAAAGCCAGTTTTTATCTCAAAGCTCTCAAAAAGACAGTTAATCACCTTTGTTGGTTTTTTAATTATCCTTATTTCTCTTCCTCTAGCCATTTTTCTAGTCCAACAACAGCAAATTTATCGGGGAAGAGCACTCGGACCTGAGGCTGTTCCGACAAATGTCAAAATCGCCAATCTTCATGGTGGAGGATTTTCAGTCTCTTGGACCTCAGTTAATCCAACGACTGGTGCGTTTCAAGAAACTACTGGTTCTGTCTTTTGGGGAACTGACCAAAATAATCTTAATCAAGAAGCATTTGATGACCGAGGACAGGATATCTCCTCAACCACTCACCATGTCTCAATTTTTAATCTTAATCCAAATACCACTTACTATTTAAAAATAAAATCCGGTCCTGACAACTATGGAAAAAGCGGTGAGTCCTGGGTTAAAGCTGGAGTAGCCGTCCAACAGGCAACCCCTGTTGAACTTACTTTGTCTGGAAACCCCCAGCCAATTTATGGATATATCAAAAATCAAGCGGGCAATAAAGTCGAAGGTGCTTTAGTTTATGCCAAACTTAAAAAGGATGATAGCGAAACAAAGTCTGCTTTAATGTCAACAGTGACTAAAACTGATGAAGGTTGGGTAATGGATGCTAAAAATGCCAGGATGGAAAATTTAACCTCGTTTTTTGGCTTTGATGATAATGACCAAGTTTTAATTGAGATTCAGGCAGCTCAAAATGGAATTGCTTCTGCTAATTTTGCTATTAATCAATGTTCACCGGCCCAAGATATCACTGTAGTCCCTCCAACGGTAACACCAACCCTCACCTCGACTCCTACTCTCGGACCGACAGCCACCCCGACCCCGACGGCAACCCTAACCCCCACGCCTACACCTTCTCTAACACCCATCCCTGTACCTACAACTACACCGACGCCTATTCCGCCGCCCACCGGAACCCCAACTCCAACTCCAACACCCGAACCCGACAAGGCCCACTTGACCTTCAAAGTCAGATTCCAGGGAATAAATCAACAAAGACCGGATAAAACAGTGAAAATAGCTCTTACAAAAGCGGGGAACACTATCGCTACCTTTGAAAATGAGGGGGTAGGCTCTGATGAAAATGGAATCTACACCGGAAGAATAATGAATATTACCCCCGACACTTATGATATCTTTATCAAAGGCTGGGCTCATTTACAGAAAAAGTTTTCGGGAATAACCCTGACAGAAGGAGAAAACACCCAAGACTTCTCGGGAACTGAACTTTTGACTGGAGACGCAACTGATGATAATAAAATTAATGCTCAAGATATTGTCATTTTAGTCCAAGACTACCGACCAAATACTCCGCCTAACAGTCTGGCTGATTTTAATTTAGATGGAACAGTTAACGCCCAAGATGTCCGTTTTATAGTTGAAAATTATCGTCGGGAGGGCGAATAATGAAAGAGAAAAGTAAACTCTTAATCTTAGCTTTTTTAGGGATTGTTATTTCTCTTTCTCTCCTCTATCTTGGGCTTATTTCTCCAATTATTCAAAGTCTTAAACCTAAGTTAAAAGAAATCGCAACTAAATCTCCCCAACCTCATCTTTCTCAAAAAGCTGAAATTAAGTTAAGTTTAAGTCCGCAAGAGGTGATGGTTTATTCTGGAGAGCCTTTGGAAATCCGAGTTTTGGCAGAAACTAAAGAAAAATTAATCGCTACTGACATTGAACTTGCTTTTGACCCCGAGGTTTTGATTGCTAAAGAAGCAAAACCAGGAATTTTCTGGTTAAAACCTCAAGAATTAACTAAGGTACTTGACAATTCAAAAGGAGAGATTCTTTATGGAATTGCCACCCTTGAGCCAAAATCAGGACAAGGGATAGTCGCCTCTTTTAAATTCACCGTTAAAGAGCTTTCCCTGACTTCCTTAAACACAACAATTTCTTTCAAATCGGGAACTCAAGCTTCGGTAGTTGGCAAGGAGACAGAATTGAAGTTTTCTGAAGGTGGAAAATATGTTATTCTAAAAACAAATGAGTAAAAAGATTTTAATTATCATTGGAATCTTAGTTATTTTAATTTCTATTCCCCTAACTATTTTTTTAGTTAAACAAAGACAGGAACTAAGAATGAAGGCTGCCCCGGCAACTGTTCTTTCTCTTTCTCCAGCAGCAATAACAAAAGCGGTGGAGGAGACTTTCAATGTTGATATTGTGGTTAATACCAATGAAAACAGCATTGTTTCCGCTGATATTGATCTTACTTTTAATCCAAACATTCTTGAAGCTTTATCCATCTCGGCAGGAAGTTTTTTTGAAAGCCCCACTGAACCAACTAGACTGATAAATAACAATCTTGGCAAAATCCAATATAGCCTCTTTACCATGACAGCCAAACAAGGAGCGGGAACGCTTGCCTCCATCGTCTTTAAAGGAAAAGGACCAGGTATAAGTCAAGTTACCTTTGATTCCACAACCACAGTGGGGGGCATTGGCGAAACAGAAGCCTTAAGCCGAGCAGAGCCAGGTTCTTATGTTATCGCCAGCGCCGCCACGCCGACACCAACCCCAACAACAGGCCCGACGACAACTCCGACTCAAACACCAACGCCTTCTCCAACCTCTGTACCAACAATGACACCCATTCCCACCCCAACAAGCGGAACTGGCGGACTAGGGCCAACAGCCACACCGACGCCAACCCCAACTACTGCTGCTGGGACAACACCAACAGCTACTCCAACCGTTTCAAGCCAACAACTACCAGAAACCGGAATCGTCACCCCAACATTCATCTTCGTTGGTCTCGGGATTCTTATTTTAACCAGCGGACTACTGTTGTTATTTTAACTTGTGAAGCTGTGTTTACTCAACCCACATCGGATGTGGGTTACAATGTGTTGAATTAACCAAAACTTAAAATATCGCCGTCTTTTAACTGACGAGTCAAACTAACCTCCTGCCTTGGAAACTGGGCGCTGGGTCCCCAAAGCAAAATTCGCTGGAATTTCTTTTCTTGGGGGAAAATCTTCTTAGCCACATCAGTAACTGCTTGTCCATTTCTTAAAATTAGAGGTTTAGTAAAATCTGGCTTTTTATCTTTTAGTTTTAGATATACTCTCATTAAGGAAAGTCTTTGCCAAATCATTTTTTTAAGCTCCTCCAAACCAATCTCTTTTTCGGCACTAACAAAAAGCCAGTCCGGAGAGATTTTTTTGGGAATATCTTTAATCAAATCAACTTTGTTTATTACCACCAAAACAGGCAAATCAATTTCCAATCCTTTAATTTCGCGAAGAATCAGATTAACTCTATTTCTGGTCTTAATATCAACCATTAACAATAACAAATCGGCTGTCCGGGCAACCGAAAGCACTTCCTTTCCTCGACCAATACCCCTAGTGGCTCCGCCAATTATTCCCGGTAAATCAAAAATTTGGATCTTGGCACCCCTAAAGTCCATCATTCCAGGAATCACCCTAAGGGTGGTAAATGGCCAGGGAGCAACTCGAGCCTGGGCATGGGTTAATTTATTTAATAAAGTTGATTTGCCTACAGATGGAGGACCGATTAAAACAACGGTTGCATCACCGGATTTAGGCAAGGCAAAACCAAGTCTTCCTCCTGTTTTTTTTGATTGAATTGCCAAGGCCCTAAGTTTCGCCAATTTTGCCTTAAGACGACCAATATAATGTTCCGTTGCCTTATGATATGGAGTTTGCCTAATCTCTTCCTCGATTAAGGCAATTTTTGAGTTAATGTCCATCATGTCGAAGTAATGGTAATCGGTTCTTTTTCTTTAGGAATCCGGGGTGGAACAAGCTTTGCTTTCCTAATCTTCGCCAAAATTATAGTTAAAATAGACATTTCTTCTATTCTTAAAATCCGAGATAATAACAAATAACTCGCTGAACCTGCAAAACCGACAATGGCGGTTAAATAAATTAGGTTAAGAGTATAACGAGTATCCAAAACAAATCGGTCAAAGCTGATTGGCAAAGCCAAACCAAACCAACCCAAAAAGGAAAGATGTTTGTCCCAAGCTGACCGGTCTAAAACTTTAAGAAAAACAAACATTAATCCTCCAGAGACAAAAGAAGCTAAAAAGATTTTAAAATTTGAAATTAATAATTTTTTTCGGTCAAAATTCGGCAGGCGAGGAATAAGAAAAACACAAAGGGTTAAAAATTGAAAAATTGAGGCTAAAGAGTAAGCTAGGGCTAAACTCCAGATTGGAAGATGAATTCCCAAGATAAAAACCACCCCCAAAATAATATTTAAAATTATACTGCCAATCGAAATTTTAACCGGAGTAATCGTGTCATGAAGAGCATAAAAAGTCCTGGTTAAAAGATAAATTAAGGCTTCGGAGCAAATCCCCAAGCAAAAAACAGAAAGCGCTAAACTTGTTTGAACTGTCGATTCCCAAGTAAATCGAGCAGCGCCAAAAACCAACCGAACAACTGGAATTCGTAAAACAGCCAAAAAAACTGCGCAGGGTAAGGTCAAAAATAATATTTGACCAAACAGGGCAATAAAAGTTTGGCTAAATTGCTTTGTTTCACCTCTTGCCGATTGATAGGAAAGACTAGGTAAAGATGCTTTAGCAATACTTGTCCCAAAAAGACCAACGGGTAAAAGCTGAAGCGAATTAGCAAAAGTATAGTAAGTATAGGCAGCCGTGGAAACAAATGAAGCTAAAAAAAGTTCGGCAGTTTCCCCTAATTGGAGAAATGAAAGCTCAATTATTCGCGGCAAAGCCAGCCGACCAATACCCCGGACTCCAGGATGAGAAAAGTCCAATTTGCCCCGAGGACGAAACCCTAAATGAATTGCTAGGGGTAACTGAATTAAAAAATGGAGACAAGCACCAGCTACTGCTCCAATGGCTGGCGCATAAATTCCCATTGAGGGCGCCAAAATAACTGTTCCTAAAATAATCCCTAAATTATAAAAAAGTGGGGCAATGGCGGGAATCAAAAATCTTTGTAAGGATTCTAAAACCCCGGTTAGAAAATAGCTTAAGACAAAAAAACCTTGAGCTAAAATAAGAATTCTTGTCAGACTCGCTATCTGGCTTGTTTGTTCTGGAGCAAAACCAGGGGCAATAAGACGATAAAGGGGATTAGCAAAAATAAAAATCAAAATTGCCAAAAAAGAAAAAATTAAAAAAGCAAAGTTTAAACTAACAGCGGCGACATACCATGCTTGATCTTTTTGTTTGCGGGAAATGTAAGAAGTAAAAATTGGTATAAAAGCTGAAGATAAGGCTCCAAAGATTAAAACCTCAAAAATTACCTCTGGAAGTCTGAAAGCAGCAAAATAAACCGCCAGTGTTTCGGCTGAAAAAAAATGGGCTAAAATCCGGTTACGAATTAATCCCAAAATCCGAGAGGTGGCAATCATAACCATAATTACCGTTGCCGCCGATAAAATACTTGTTTGCCGCCGGGTTAAAATACTTGAGCTGTTTTTAAAGAAGTTTCTCATCATTGCCAACACCATTATACTTTGCTATACTCAAACCCGCAATGCCTGTTTCCAAATCAGCCAAAAAAGCTCTTCGACGAGATCGCCGACGAGGAAAGATCAATCTTAAAATCCGTCACCAGGTGAAAATGGCAATCAAAGCAGTCCATAAAAACCCAACTAAAAAAAC
>Ga0210017_1003309_pt1 | contig 13541 bp, 9 predicted proteins | sample CryGeyCG2014_020_FD_183966 | JGI IMG/M metagenome (GOLD analysis project Ga0210017, IMG submission 183966) | Groundwater microbial communities from aquifer - Crystal Geyser CG08_land_8/20/14_0.20 (SPAdes) (version 2) | ecosystem: Environmental > Aquatic > Deep subsurface > Groundwater | place... | reverse complement strand
TTTTAATGTATTCATCTTGTTGTTGTATTTCAGGGTAGATTTTTGGCTCAATATGGTTTGCAATTGCCTGAGATATGTCTCTTAATGTTTTTTCTGTTATTGTTTGTTTTGTGGTTTTTCCTTTGTTATCTAATCCTATGTATAACTCCCCTTTTTTATGCTTGTTTAGAGTTGCAGCTATTGAAATAATTGCCTCTTTTAATTCAGAAGTGCTTTTTTTGAGTTCTAAAGTTTCATTTTCTTCCATACATAATCTCTATTGTAACACAAAACAATTATTAAAAAATGTTATGGAATTTTTACCGGAAAATCAACGGAAATAAACAAAAGAATTAAGAAAAAAGGTAAGCCAAACACCAAGGAAATACATACAGAGCATACTGGAAGAAATAAAAGAAAGGAAACAAAAACAATAATTCTAAAAAACAATAGCTTTAAATAAATTAATATGAATTAGCCTAATAAAATGAACAAAAAGACAAAATATGGATATGCAATTGCATTTGTGGCCTTCCTTGGCCTATTCACTTTATTCATATTCCCAGAGCCGGAGACAAACTTTCTTGCTTATGCGGCCACTGCATTAATGTTCATCATAATTATTGTTCTTTTAATCAAAAGGAAAAATAAGAAATCAATTCAATAATTTTCTATAAGCAAAAAGTTAAACATTCCTTTTGGGGATGCTCTGCATGCTATTCTTACCAGAGACAGCAATGCAGTAATGATCACAAGAGACCATCATTTTGAAGAGCTTCAGGACATAGCTGAGATAAGAAAGCCTGAGGAACTAATCTAGCTTTACTTTAAGTTTCTTGGCATATTTTCTTGCAACTTCATCCCTTATAAGATGAAGTTTTTCATCACTTATAGATTCCTTTGAAGAACCCTTAAACTTCATTATTTCCATAAGAACAAAATCCTTTTCAATTGAGTTAAGTTTTTCCCTTATTGATTCTCTTATGAACTCTGTTCTGTTGCTGAAATTAAGAGGTTTAAGAAGATTGTCCATTTTCTCTATAATATCTCCCTGAAGTTTAAATGTTACAGTTTCCATGATATTACATGTATAATACAATGTAATATATAAATCTTTCTTTTTATATACTCATTAATTTTCTATTTTCCAGAAAATCTTACATTGTTTAAGAGATACCATTATTGTATTTTTCATTTGGTTATTTATTATCTTTTTGGAATTTTTACCGGAAAATTAACGGAAAACTTAATCATAAATTCTTATATATGTTCTTTCTGTGGCCGACTTTTAACACAACAAGCCTATTCCCGTCAATATCAATTATTATCCTGTAGTCTCCTGCCCTTAATCTGTATCCAGGATCTCCAACTAATTTTGTTACATAGGCCTCTGGCCTGAATCTTATCCTTTCCAAAGCATTAATTATCCTTTCCTGTACTGGTTTTTCAAGCTTGCCTATTTCCTTGAAAGCCCTTTCAGAAATAATTATTTCATACATTATATACCAAGCCTTTTTTTGGCTTCATCAAGTTTAATGTACTTATTATTCCTTATTTCTGCACGTGCCTGCTCAATCTCTTTTTTGGACTGCTCATTCAGCTCCATTGTGTCCTCCATCAGATTCCGTATAACCTCTTCATAGGTCTCCCTGTCAAAAAGCTTTCTTTTGCTCAGTTCTTCCTGCAGGTTATTGCTTATTTGTATTGTGGTTACCATAGTAGGCTGTAATTCGCTATAGTATTTAAGGTTTTTGGTTTCCATTAATCAGAGCAGAACTAAGCTGTTTATTATGCTTTGCCCTGAATTTCCGCTGATTTTACGGAAAGGTTTATCATATGCTTGTCTTTTTTTAAGAATTCTCAGCACTGCCATAAAAAACAAAAGTTTTATATATATACAGCAAGAGAAGAACAGAGTAGAGGAAATATGTTGAAAAAGAGAGGCCAAATTAGTCTGTTTATAATAATAGGAATAATAATTCTTCTTGCTTTTGGCCTAACCTTTTATATAAAATCAAGAGCTTCAAGAACAGAAGGGATCGAGCCAATAGTTGATAAGATACCAACACAATTATACCCTATAAAAACCTTTATTGAGCAATGCATTGAAAAGACAGCAACTGATGCAATAACACTTATCGGAGAATCAGGCGGCTATATAGATACTTCTAGGTTTACGCACACATCTGACCCAACCACATCGCAGGCAGTTGAATTCTCGCCAGAAAGCTCTATGAACATCGCATACTGGTGGTATCTGAAAAGCGCAAACACTTGCTCAGGAAACTGCGAATTCAGCTCAGAAATGCCTGACCTGAAGAGCGAATACAAAAAAGGAGAGGAAAGACAAGTAATGGATTCATCAGTAGAGGCGCAGATAGATAAATACATTAATTTTAACTTAAATGAATGCCTTAATGATTTCACTGATTTTAAAAGCCAGGGCTTTGAAGTAAGAGAACTGGGAAAAATAACAGCCACAACAACAATAAGGGATGAGGATATTCTTGTTTCAATCAACTATCCTCTGGAAATAAGCAAAGGCAAAGTAAAATCAAAGGCATCTAATTTTTTCACAACAGTTCCTGTAAACCTGAAAAATGTTTATGACCTTGCATTTATGATAACAAGCGATGAAATAAACTATCATTTTCTTGAGATAAACACATTAAACTTAATTGCTGCTTTCTCTGATATTGACAAAAACAAGCTGCCGCCAATGGCTGGCTCTGAATTTAAATTAACCTCTCCTGTATACTGGACAAAGCCGGATGTAAAAACAAAGCTTGAGTCAATGCTTATGAGCTATATCCCTCTTCTTCAGGTAGAGGACACACTAAATTACAGAAAAAGAATGTTTGAGGACAGCATAAAGCAAAGGGTTTACAGCCAGATGGATATTCCGTCATATGGAAACGATTACAAAAACCTGGGAGCTGATTTTGTTTATCTTAGCTGGTGGCCTATTTATTTTAACATTAACACAAAATCAGGAATTATAATGCCTGAATCTGCATCAACAAACATCCTGCCTTTGGGAGTAGGCATACAAAGATATGATTTCCTTTATGATGTATCCTATCCAGTTGTTATAACAATAGACAACCCAAAAGCATTTTACGGCAAGGGCTATTCATTTAGATTTGCACTTGAGGCAAATATAAGAAACAACCAGGCAATTAATTCATCATTTGTATCTTTAACACAAAAATCTGATGAAACCTCAATGTTCTGCGACATTAACAAAAGAAACAGCGGCAGCATAAAAATAACAGCAGCAGATGCCCAGACAAACCAGGCTTTGGATGGTGTTATGATATATTACAGCTGCGGAACTGATTCATGCTTTATCGGGGAAACAGATAGTCAGGCTGTTCTGGAAGCAAAATTCCCAATCTGTGCAGGAGGCATAATAACATTCTCAAAGCCGGACTTTCTTGGATATTCAGAATCTTTAAGCACAGAAGTTTATAAGGAAATTTCATTGTCAAAAGAGCTTGAGCCATTTGTGTATAAGAATATTGAAATAAAGAAGAAGAAAATAGTAAAAACAGATGATGGCTGGGCTCTCAATAACAATGCTTTGGGATTATCAAGCAATGAGCAGGCAATAATAACACTTGAAAGGATTGGAGAAAAAGGCGATGAAGAGTTTTCAGCTGCAGCAGAATACACTGGCAGCCAAAATGAATTATCCGAACTAAGAATTGTGCCTGGAAAATACAGGGTTAATATCCAGCTTGTCTTAAATGAAAAAGTTGTTATACCAGAAGAGAAAAGATTGTTAGGTTTTGTCACACTGCCAGAGATTGAGTTAAATCCTTTCCCTGCAGGCGGACTTGTATTTGATGAAGCCATACCCTGGAATACAGGAGACATAACAAATTATAATAATATAGAGTTTTATTCATTATACACAGATATTCCTGGAATCCAGGAGTCTGAAAGAAAGCATGATGACCTAGATGAAATGAATAAAATAGAAGAATATTCAAAAAATTACAGGGCAAGTTTAGAGCCAGTCTTAAAATGAACAAAAAAATAACTGCATTAATTATGATATGCATGATAGTTGCACTCCCAGTATACAGTGCAAGTGTTTTTGCAGGAATAAGCAATGTCAGTATTTTCGGAAAGGATGAAGTAGAAGGCTATAGAAAAGGAAGTGACTTGACATATGTCAAGGCAGATGTCTCTATTTCAGGAGATGAGGATATAAATCCAGAGCAGGTCTTTTTCAATGACATCAAGTTTAACAGCTGCAGGGCATCTGGAGATTATTTTACATGCTTTTTAGGAATAAACAAAAACATATTAGAGGCAAAAACACATTCCTTTACAATAAACTTAAAAGATGATTCTGAAAATAATGTTGACACTTATGCAGGCACATTTGTTGTTGATGGAAAAGGCCCAACAATAGAATCGTTCAGCATAACACCAAAGATAACAAAAAAAGGCAACCTAACTGTAAAATATAGTGTAAGGGATTATGCTTATGGCACAAGCATTGGCTCTGGACTGAGCAGAATAATTATCTGCAAAAATGATATGGCAACTGTTGTTAAGGAAATAAAGATTAATGATTCATACCTTGATTCAAGAGAGCTTTCTTTTCAAACATCTGACTTTATTTCAGGAACAGGCTCTGCTAATGTATGCATAGCAGCATATGACATACTTAACCAGGTTTCTGAGCTTAAATGCGAAACCTTGAAAATTGATGAAACAAATCCAAGTATTAACAAGGATTCATTTAAGATTACTTCTGATGGTAATGAGATAAATTATGTTTCAACAAAACCAATATCAGCGATTGTGAGCATAGAAGTTGAAGAGGAATCATTGGATAAGGTTGTTGCTGATTTATCAGAGCTAAATAAAGAGGATTCAGGCTATCAAAACAAGATAGCCAGCTGTGTAAATAATAATGGCATTTCAACATGCACATGGCCTGTAACAATAAAGCTGAGTGATTCTGGCAAAATCAATATTGATGTTGAAGCAACAGATGCTGTTGGAAACAGCGCAAAACAGACCCTAAGCCATGAATTTAAGTTTGATAATACGGCTCCTGTTGTCAAATCAATAGAGAATGCAATTGGAGAATATGGCAGCATAAAATATGCTGGGAAAAACAATGAAATTGTTGTTGAGGTTGAGGAAAAGGATTCTGGTTTTAGCCTAAAAAAGATTTGGCTTTTGGCTAATGGTGAAAAAATACAGGCAGATAACTGCGTTCAGAGCAGCGGAAACTGGAAATGCAGTTTTAATAATATTGGATTTAGTGCAGCAGACGGACCATCTGTAAATTTGTTTGTTAGCCTTAATTCAGAGGATGATTCTGGAAACAGTATTGATATTGACAACAGCGTGACCTCAGAAACATTTATTATTGACAGCAAGGCTCCTTTATTAATAGGGGATATAGAAATCATGCCTTTGAATAGTAGGACATACAGTCAGGATGAAATAGTATCAGAAGATAAGCTGTATATTAAAGCAGTTCTCAAGGATATAACAACTGTAACAGCAAGCGCAGATTTATCAGCCATTGGGTTAGGCAAAGATGAAAAAGCCTTATGCGCAAAAAATGAAACAGTATGGGTTTGCGAATGGACAACAATAGGGGTTGCTTCAGGACCAATAGAAGGGGTATTAAAGTTTAAGTTTTCTGACTTTGTTGAAAATGAAGTTAAAAAAGGTGTTAATATTGAAGTGCTTGGAGTAGACAATGAAGAAAATCCTAATTATTGGAGGGTTATAAGCCTTGACAAGATGCCATTGGCAATTGATAGGCAGACAACTGAGCTAATAAACCAAAAAGAATATGTTCATGTTTTATTGAAACCAGTATGTGCTGGTTCTACATCTATTCTTGCTTTTGACCTTGAATGCAGCGGAGATACAAGCTATATACAGGAGTACGAGCTTATCAACAAAGACTCAGAAGACCCATATATTGTTTTAACTTTAAACCAGGAAAGCATGCCTGAAAATTCATTATCAATAAATTGCACCTTATCTATTATATCAAAAGTAGGAGGGAATGTAATTATTCAAAATCCTGAAAAAGAGCCTGTTGACTTTACAATAGATTTCTATAATTTGCCTATAGGAGAATTAAGCCAGAATGTTAAGGACAAAATAACAGATGCCCAGGACAGCTGGCTTGTAAAGCAGGAATGGATAACAACTCTTGAAAAAATACTGAATCTTGCAGAAAAAATATGCGGTCTGATTAATACATTTGGAAAAATAAACCGGGCAATTATTGATATTGAGGCACTTGCCTCTGCATTTGAATGGACTGGATTTGTAGGAGCAATACGTCCTGTTGCTGAAACAGTTAGCGACACATATAACAAGGTCCTTGAATACACAGACAAATATTGCAAATATATTTCATGCGACACAACACTCTGGGGCGGCTGGTACACTGATATTATAGAGCAGAACAAAGGCCTTGAGATATTCAAGGAAATGAGATTTAATAATGGTGAGGGAGCAACCTTCTGGCCAACAAGCCCAAAAGACAGCATTGTCCTAAGCCTTGCAACAGGATGCATTCCAGGGATAATACACGGCCTGCAGAAGGCAAGGCAGGTAGAATGCTATTATGTTTTATGCCTAAAGAAAGCAGCTGATGAGGGAATTCCATTGTCTGTCTGCGATGAGCAGAAATCATATCTTGAATGCACATTCATATTTGGTGAGATATTCCAGATAATACCATTTGCAGGGTTTTTCAAAGGTCTTGCAGAGCAATTCAGCATGATAGTTTCAGACCCATTAGGACTTATATTTGGTGGTTTAAACTTTTATTGTAAAATGCAGCCGACAATGGCAACACATGCTGTCTGCGTGATAGGACATTTGGTGCCAACACTGGCATCTGTTGCAGAGGACATATTAGGACTTGCTGACACAAAAAGCTGGTGGATAAGCGGCGATGTATGTGAAGAAGCTCTAAAACCAATGCCTGAAAAAACAGAAAAAGAAACTGCAGGAGGAGAAGAAGAGGCAGAAGAAGGCACAAATGAAACAGGTGTATAAAATAAAGTACGAGTAAGAAGATGAAAAAAGGAAAAACAATTTCAATGATTTTAACAATTGTAATGATTGTCTTATTAGTTGGAAGCATTGTTCATGGTGATGGTATGCCGCCACAAATTACTGAAAATGGAGATGGTACTGTAACAGTACTCTATCAAAATAAAAACTCAATTAAAATATCATCAACAAGGTTTAATTCTGTTAAAGAAATACTATTTGGACTAGAAGATCCAGAATTTGTCGAAGGAGAGGACCTTAGATTTAGTGCAAAAAATCCTAATGCTGAATCTGATGAAGAGCTAGCAGAGTATTATTATGTTGTAATTACTTTTGATGAAAAAGATCAAATACAATCTCAAACTTATTATGAAGAAGCCTTTGATAAAGGAACAATAAAACTCCCAACAGAAAGTTCACCATCAACTATTGTAATAAGTCCTGATGGGGGAATTGAATTAAAGATAAGCGGTATAGGAAAAGTTGAAACTCCCTCAGAGCAGCCTGAAGAAACAAAAAAAGAAACAATTCAAATAAGTGTGCCAGATGAGCTAATTAATAAAATTGTGGATATATTTAATAGTGAAAAAGAGGGATACAGCAATGTGGAATGGAACTCAAAAGACAATAAGCTTACATACACTGCAAAATATGATGGTGTTTCTACTAATGTTGAAATTGTCTGGGACAAATATAATGAAATAGAATCAAAGACATATATTAAAAAAATTGCAGATGATATAACAATAAAAACAGTAATAAGCCCCCAAACAGAAATCACAAAAACCTGGGAAAATGATATAATTATTTATGCTAATTTTAGAGATCAAGAAATTGAAAAGATTGGAGATTTGGGATTAAGTGATATTTATTATGAATTTGGTGTATTAAAGGCAGTTAAAGATGGTGATACTAACGATTTAAGTATAATGAAAGATGAAAATGAAATATTTACTTATATGTTTACCTATACCCCTAAGGAAGGTGAAAATACCCTACACACTTTACAAACATTAAATGGCGGGGGCACTTTGGAATTCTACAATAAAAATACAGAGGAAGGAAACATGGATGGAACAATAACAATCATAAGAGGCAGTGAAAAGATTAAGTTTTATGGAACCTTTGATGAAAAGGGAATGATTGTTAAAGACGGAAACATTATCCTAGCTAAACTAGAAAATGGAAATATCTTAACAGATTTTGACAAAAATGGTGAAGCACAAACAACTTATTATGCTAGTGGCAGTTTTGGTTATGGTGGCTATGTTTTTGGCAGAATGCAGGAAGACGACTCAGAAAAGATATACTCTGCAGGATATGTTCCATTTGCATTTAAACCAAAAGAAGGAGAAACAGTATTTATTAAAATAGATAAAGATGGAAATTATATAATAGACAAAGAGGGAAATTATGTTTTTACAGATATTAATGGGAAGATATTAAGTGAAAATATTGCCAGTGTTAAAGAAGCAAAGGCAATGGTCACAAAATCACTGATAGGCCCGGCATTCTCTGAGGCTGTTAGTGCTGCCCGTGGCGGAATAGCACTCTCAAACCTGTTAAACAGCTGGCTTGATATTAACTTTATAACAAGCTGGAGAAAGAAAACTGATGAGTTCTTCTCAGAAACTGTTATTGGAAGGGTAATAAGCGGAAAATGGGAAGAGAGCGTCTGCCATTCAAAGATTGAAAAAATACCAGACAATATTGCTGTTATAAATGTAAATAATATTATGGGATTTGCAGCCCATGTTGAAGGAGAAAGAAGTGCTGCAATAACAACGAACAATGAGACTTTATATTTCTACAAGATAACATTTGGAGTTAATCCCTATGGTATGGGAAACGTCACATTCGAACTTTTGATAGATAAAAATGTTGTTGACCTTGATAATGATGGAATGGCTGACAGGATAAAACTTGAAGCAGATGAACCTTACATTGGAACAGGAGAAAAAGCAGTTGTAAGGCATAAGTCAGAGATATATAAAGAAGTATGCCTTAAGTTCTATAACACAGAAAATTTAAATGCAGAATTCAGAAACTCATTAAAAGACGATAAACTCTGCAATAAGATAAATGAGATTGATTTAAACTCTGTTGAAATTTCTGAGCAAGCAAGCTCAACAGCTGTTTCCAGCACATCAACTGGTCAGCAGGGATGGTAAAATGACTTACTTAACTAATCAAATAGATTTATTCAAAAAAAGCTTTAAGCTTGACAAGAAGATGTTTCTTTCAGTAATATTTTTTGATTTTATTTTTGTCCTAATTTCATATATTGCGCTCTTTTTATGCGGTATGTGGCTAAACAGCTCTGCTTCAAAAATAAGCGGATTAGACCTAACAAACCTTAGTGAAAATGCTGTAAATGAGCTTGCTGCACTAAAAAGCTTTTATTACGGGGCAATAATATGCTTGATACTGCTGGTTATATTCTTGTTTTTTGCATGGTCTTTTTTCCAGGGATTTATATGGAACACAATACTAAAAAAGAAATTCAACTTAGATTATTTCAAGAAATTTTTGCTGTTAAACCTGGCTTTTATTCCATTGTCAATAATCCTGCTTTTCATAGCAGCAGTCTGCTTTTGGTCTTTTAATTCAGTATTTTTGTTTTTTTCAGCTACAGGGCTTAACAAATACATTATAATAGCTATATCATTAGTTTTATTCACTTTTGTCTTCCTGCCAATCCTGCTTTATACAATTAATTTTATATCAATCCTATACATTTATTTTACAAAGAAAAGCAAAATAATGGATTCTTTTAACGACACATTCAGAATTGCAGTTAAAAAAATACATTTATTATACATCCCGTACTTAATAATAAGCCTTGCCTTTGTTTTTTTAGCTGTAATCACAATACCGCTTAACATTCTGCCATTGTGGCTTATATCATTAGTTTCATTTGTTTTGCTTGTTGTTTATGCAGCATGGACAAGGTTTTATATTGCAGTTGTTATAACAGAATTAGAGAGAATTCACCACAAGATTTAAATATACATTATATAGAGTATTCTTAGAGGTATTATGAAAAAAAGAGGCCAGGTAACAGTATTTATAATAGTGGGTATTCTTATTCTTTTTGTTTTTTTGCTTTTTTTTTATCTAATACCTTTATTAGGAAAATTCACTCCAGATGTTGTTGTGCCGCAAGAGGTTGCCCCTATAAAAAGATATGTTGAAAGCTGTATGCAGGATATTGGCGAAAAAGCTGTGATAAAGCTTGGAATGCAGTCCGGATATGTTGAAATACCAGAAGAGATAGCCATGAATCCAGGAGCATATATTCAGGTTAGTGGTCCAATAAAACTGCCATATTGGTATCTTAATGGAATGGATACTTCACCAACATTATCTGACATACAGTCCCAGATATCAGACTATGTTTCAAAAAACCTTAAATCCTGCCTAAAGAATTTCTCTGACTTTGATGAGTTTGTTATAGAAGAAGAAGGAGAAATCAAAACAAAAACAATTATAGCAGAGGAAGAGGTTGTCATAACAGTAGAATATCCGTTGGTTATTAAAAATAAGATAGGGGATAAGACAACTAAATTATCCCAATATGCAGCATCTGTTCCAGTAAGGCTTAAGAAAATCTATAGGCTTGCAAAGGGAATAATGGGAGCAGAAAACAAGGATATGTTTCTTGAAAAAACAACAATTGACCTTATGGCTCTTGACCCTGAAATCCCTTTTACAGACATGGTTTTCTCGTGCAATGGGCTTGAGTGGAGCAAGGCAGATGTTGAGCAGTCTGTTAAAGAGCTGTTATATTACAACCTGCCAAAAGTAAGGATTGACAAAACAGATTATCTTCCATTTTTATATGACCCTGTGATATACAAAAAATTCCAAAAACTGGATGTTACCAAAGATCCTATGCCAAAAGACATACCAGAAGATATTTATGAATACAACCATTTTTTCTGGGCTCCTGTCAATGAAAATTTCGATGATATGAAAGCAGGAATAATGTATATGCAGGACTGGGGAATTCAGCTTGAGGCAAGGCCAAGCGACGGAGATGCCATGAAACCAAGCACAGTTGAAGGGTCTCCAAAATATCTCAGCATGTTCTGCATAAACATTTATCATTTCACATATGATGTTATTTACCCTGTTGAGATAGCAATAAGGGATGAAAAATCATTTAATAACAATGGCTATGTTTTCAGGTTTGCATTTCCAGTCTTGATTAACCATAACCAGGGTGACAGGTCTGACTTTGGAATAACAAAGCTTACAAGCTATCAGGATGCAGGGTTTTGCAATGAATTAACAGAAGAGGATTATATTATTAGTGCAAAAAATTCAAGAACAAGTAAGGATTTAGATAATGTAAGCATTTCATTTAACTGCATAAAATATCAATGCAATCTGGGATTTATCAAGCCAGAGGCAAACAGGTACAGACTAAAAACAAAGCTGCCATCAGCATGCGTTAACGGTGTTATAATAGCAGAGAAAGATGGATATTTAAGGGCAGAGCAGCAGGTTATGAAAAATGATGTTTTGGTTATGATGGACCCATTGAAAAGCTTTGATTTCAAGGTCATGAAAGTTAATATCAATGAAAAAAATGAGAACATAGGTTTAAGCAATCTGGGCAGTAATGAAAAAGCAGTAATATATATCAAGTCATTAAATAAAACCCATGATGTCTTTGCAACATACCCTGCTGAAGAAGGAATGGAAGAAATAGAGCTTGTTGACAATGATAATGAGTATTACCTTGAAATTTTCCTTATGAATGGCGATGATCTTACAGGCGGCTTTAAGGCAGACTGGAAACTAAGCTACAATAATCTTATTGGCAAGGATAAAATAACATTTTATGTTTATGACAAGGGTGTTGCAAAAACAGATAATGAAAAGGTAAATATGATAAAGTTCTTAAATGATAATAGGAATTATAATGAATTAATGCCAAAATTTGAATGATAATACAATGAAAGACATAAAACTAAAGCTAATAGCAATCAGCTGTATATTACTTATATTAGGCATGCCTGTTTATACTGCAAGGGTTTTTGCGCAGGAGGAAGAGCAGGTTATTGAGGATAAGACTCCTCCGTCAATAAGCATAGAGAATCCTCCTGAAAAAGTTAGTGCGCCATTCCTTGATATCAAAGGAACAACCAATGAGCCAGTGGTAATTGAAGTTACTCTTAATTCCAATTATTATGGAACAGCAGGCTCAACTCAAGATAATACAATTTCAATAGGCATAACACTAGCAGAAGGAGAAAATAAGATAGTTATTAACTCAACAGATGCTGGTGGGAATTCTGTTATAAAGCAGTTTGATGTTTTCTGCGATTCAGAGCAGCCCCAGATAATTTACAACAATATATATGAGATGAGCCCTGCATACACAGCAGAGCAGACAGTTAAAGGACAGGTAAATAAGGCAGATATAAACATAGATGTTTTTGTTAATGATAAAAATAAGTATTCTGGAAAATCTGATTCTGAGGGTAATTTTAAGATTGATATACAGCTAGATAAAAACATTAAGATAGGTGTAATAGACAAAACCATAACAGTTGGGACACAGGAAGGAAATGCATGGCAAAACAATATAAAAATAGTTGCAACAGATAATTATGGCAGAGAAACAACTGTTGAGGATATTGTTACATATACTCTTTGCGGCTATGGCTCTGACTGGGATGTAAAAACAGGCAAGATAACACCTGATGTTGTAATACCAGAGCATCTTATACAAGGAATAGCACAGTTCAGCTTTCCAATTAACCTTACATACAGGGGAAGAGCTGATCCTAGTGGGGTTGCCTTGACGAGCGAGCCGCAGCTTACAAACTATGACTTAAGCTCATCATCAAGGGAAAAATTTCAGGAGGAGTTATTTGCAGGAGGTGCAACAAGCTACTGGAATGATGATTACACAATCGGATATTTTATTGTAAATTTAAATAATTGGCTTGGTTCAAAAGAAGAACTTGATAATCTTAGTTTTATAAAAATACCAGTAAGGCTTGATGTGTATTATGAATATGAAGATGTGAATGGAGATACTGTTGAAAACACGCAAAGGAACTGCTGGACAATCAGCATAATGGTTGACAAGGAAATTCCCCTTGACAAGATTCCAAAAAAATTGTTGAACTCCACTGTAAATCTCTTAAATTCAACTATAAGCCTTATTGATGCAATAAAAAAACCAGTTGACACAATTAAAAAATACACTTTTGTTGGATGCGCTGCGTCATGGGCGCTGTATTTTGTTAAATCACTTTCTGTGGAGTTTTCATGCGTTAATGTAAAACAGGATGCAATCATTGCATTGATAAAGGGTGGTGATACCTGTTCTGTGTCACCTGATACAAGCGGAAGTATTATAGAAGGTGATTGTGATTCCTGCCTTCAGGCTTTAAAATCATTAAGAGAAGCTGAAAAAATCAGAAACTGGCTTTGCGACAGAATATTCTGCCCAAGTGTTCCTTCTCTTGAATATCACACTAAAACATACA